>Ga0194115_10007278_pt1 | contig 11021 bp, 11 predicted proteins | sample TA2MahsurfametaG_3_FD_148656 | JGI IMG/M metagenome (GOLD analysis project Ga0194115, IMG submission 148656) | Freshwater microbial communities from Lake Tanganyika, Tanzania - TA2015002 Mahale S4 surface | ecosystem: Environmental > Aquatic > Freshwater > Lake | place: Tanzania: Lake... | reverse complement strand
ACGTAGCGATAACATCAGTAATAGATGACTTCTTTTTCTTGACCTTTGCTTCCTTTAGCATCTCCGGCCTTTCTCAGGTACCGGAGCAAGAGTACAGTCCCCCCTTTCGTGCCCCGCACTCTTTCACGTGTCAAAGGTGAGATTTTTTCAGAAGTCATCTTCGTACTAGGCGATATAAAACGGATATTGCACAATGCTCCAGGGACTGTTCCTCCAGACACTGCAGGCAAAGTATTTATGAGATGCGTCTATCATTAATCGATCATCAGATCAGAACCCCTCTAGAACTTCATTTCGGTTCGAACAAACCGAGCCCGGGTCGATCTGCCTGAGTAGCTTCGAGTGACTGTGCTCAGGTCGAATCGTTGAGATATGCCCAAGTGGCTTCATTATCACGGCATTTGCAGTGGGCATATATAAATCAGAAATACATTGAGCTATGCATGTACAGTAACAAGAGCTGCTATTGTTGAAAATCTATATTTGTGGCTTTGTACTTTGCATCCAGTGATATATACACGCCCCCCGGCTATCTTTGTTACGGATCTGATCACAGCGAAATATTCACACTTCCTGCGCACAATTTGTAAGGACGACGAAATTGACCATAATAATAGTCACAATTATTAGTAGATTACGGGAACACGCCTATCTAGTGTAACAAAGATAGCCGGGGGGGCGTGTATATATCACTACTGTTGACTTCTTGATCGCGGGATGCAAAAGTACAAAGCCACAAATATAGATTTTCAATAATAGCAGCTCTTGTGATCGAACGGTCGAGGAACAAACGATGGTTCAAGATGGTCCTAGTGAAAAGCGACTCCAATTCACATACAAGTTACATGGCATGCTAAACGCCATGGAAAGCAAAGGTACAAACCATATCATTTCTTGCGTCGGCGATGGCAGCGTATTTAAAATCCCCGGTCAGGATCAGTTTGAGAAAGCAATTCGACGGCTTTACTTTGATCAATCCAAGATAGAATCGTTCATCCAACAAGTAAGTCAACTTGAGGGGACGCAAGAGGAATCACACGGCTCACAAAAATAAACAATCATTGTATCCTAAGTGCTATGCGTACGGATTTTCAAGACTGAAGATCCTCACGACAGTCGTTCTGCGTTATTCGTCCATCCAGATTTTCAAAGAGACGATAACGCACGAGCATTGACTATCAGGAGGCGCGACGGGGCCAGACGTTGCAAATGAAATAGAAGGAGGGACAAGGCAACGTCGCGAGATCCTCACTGTGAGTCTCTAGTACCAACACAGTATTGACAAGTCGTGATGATTCATTTTCGTCAAACCAATCAAAGGTTCTGGTCCAATTCAGAATATTCCCACCCGAGGATGAAACAACGAACTTGTCCGCGGATGAATACTCGCTGTATAGAGGCACGAACTCTGGACAAAGGCCTGCCTTTGGCATCGGGACACGAGGAGATACCTCTATCGCTTCACTAGTAGTACCGCCGAGCCGTCCCAGTTTCGGAAATGATCGGACACTGGATAATAAATGGAGTATATGAGAAGCCTAATCCTATGTAGCTTCGAAGAGTTCATGTCCATAATGGAACCACGCCCCATCGAATCCATGCTGAGGGACAACGCTGCCTCCTTTTGACCTCTTTCTCCGGCGGCCTCTCCATTCCATACTCGGCCACCAGGAGGGCAGTGGATGCTCTTTCCAGAGTTTCCTCTGCTCTCTCTCTCGCTCTGTCATGTTGCTGCTATTGTTGTAATGGGAATAATAAATTGAAGTTGACGTCTAGACACGTAGACCGCCGCCGAAGTGTTTGTGATGCTTTCCACACTCCGATGCAGTGCGTTACAACCAGGACGAACCCAGAAGATCCTCCGCGTACGGGAATCCGGGTCCCTACGGTAGCAACAAGGTTTGGGAAAGGGTTATGAACGGTACTTACCTATGTCAACGTAGCTACAGAGATCATCGACTAGTACGACCCTAATATTTTTCTAGGTGATTGGTATGTATTGGTTCATACGTACGTCACTGTATGCACATTGACAGCACTGTGACAAATGTGAATCAACCGTGGGCCATTGTACATACATATGAATGATTATGTATGAAGCGGCGGGCAATTGAACGTGCCCAACATTACACAACCCGCAGTGCTCCTTATTCACTGTCACTCCAAAGCGCGACAGAACAATATTGTCTACCTCGACAAGGATGTCTTACACACGGCATAGCATCTCGACACACTTGGTTGAAAAGGCTGGGTTGCCCTTGGATCGCTTTCCATCGACTACGGACGAAATCGAGCGTGCAGAGAATGCCGTTGCTCAGGCATTCAACGAACTATCGATGGATGAACATGAAAAGATCATTTTCGACGTTCATGGTTTCGCAAAGACAGCCGAGCTTGATAAGGAGGTTATTTGTACGTTGATGAAGCGTTTGGAGGAAGAAATTGAAAACATGCCGTCTAAGGAGGCCTATATTCTCGCCAAAATCCTTGACTTGGACTATGTGATGAACCATGATTTCCAACTGATGTTCTTACGTGCATGCGACTACGATCCCAGTGTGACCGCGATTATGATTGTTAAGCATTTTGAAGAGAAACGAAAACTTTTTGGTGAACAGACTTTGGGAAGAGAGATTTTTCAATCGGTACGAGGAGTTGAGGGTGGATAGGGGTCCCGTTTCGTTGATATCTACGAAGAGGACGCCCTCACATTTTGCCCGTTGGAAATGATTTTCCTCTTTTTTTTCTTTGGGATAAAGGATCTATCTGAAACTGAAATGAACTTTATACGGGACGGAAGTTGTCAGGTGTTGCACTCCACAGATGCCGCTGGGCGTTGTATTCTGGCATTGAATACATCTTCTGATGCCTTTCTCAAATACAAGAAACTCATTGTAAGTGAGGTAGATCAAGGTTGACATTCTCTATGGCATTCATGCATACCCTCACGCAGTGTCATTGATTGGGGTCTGTAGCGAAGGCCAATGTTCTACTATTACATGGCAGTTCTTCGGGACAAAAGAGTATCGGAAACTGGAATTACTTGGATTTCCTACTGTCACAACTCGAATGATTTTGACTTCGAGACATTCACAGTCATTAATGAGATGGAGGAGATACTTCCTATGCGGGCTGCATGTGGTCATATTTGTGCTTGTCCCGACTCGTCAATTCATGGCATGATTGCTGGAATCAAACTGTTGTCATCTGGCGATCGCTATCGACTGCGGGCACACTTTGGTAGCATCGAAGAGAACCACTTTGAGCTTCAGACCTACGGTATCCTAACCACGGACAGCCCAATGAAGAACGACGGTACATGGTCCACAGAGTTTCATATGGAATGGGTAGAAGGTCTTCGACTAAAAGAGGAAATTTTGAAAAAGGACTTTGTTTCGTTGGACGATCTTATCGTGATCCCTCGAAAGCACGATGTTTTGTGTGGGAAGAGTCAACGGGCCAAAAGTTCGTTTGGGACACAACGAGCGCTTCATCTTGTGGAAATGCATCGAGACAGATATGAATCCAAAAACAAGAATGAAAAGACTTCTGTAGCAACAGATATTTTGTCGGTACGATTTTTGAAGAGTCACCTACCATCATTTCTGAAAACCGTTATCCGATCGATCTCCCTTTTCCTGTTGCGACATTTCGTAGCTTATTCAGAAATCAGGAGGCCGGTTTTAAAAGGAGGGCAAAAATCCAGGAACATGGGAAGTAATGGACAATCTTTCTGCCCGTCAAAAGATTGCTCACTGGTTCCGTCATTTGCGATTCAAGGAAAATCACCTGACTGCTGCTGGTAGGGGAAGTGACATCAGGGATAACTCGGACAAACCCTCACGTCGAAAGTCGGGAGATGATGGCTTGGACCACCCTGTATCGGTATCTGTAAGTCTAGACGAGGAAGGTGGCCCGAACAAGCGTCGGGCAGCCACCGTGGACCCTTCCGATCAAGTATTCTGTGATGATACGATTTCCCCGGGCAGCATTTTGGGGCGACCATAGTATATCATCCGTATGGGCCTGATGATAAGCGAGTTGGAGAAAGCACTAACAAGTGACGGTGATATGCTTCGGATCGAATCACTCCAACGTCTCCGGAATGGTATTCTAATGGTACCTACCTCGACTTGATAGTACGATATCGGCAACCAGAAAGAAGGGTCAGGGTTCGCTACTTCTGATGCCGTCTCCGTTCTATGGTCAAAGATTCGTTCTCGCGTTCTGAAAGTGGACAGACGGCTCACTATTTTTGGAACTCTTTTGTTAGATGGCAGAAGGATCACGATTTCAAAATGGAACTTGGAACTTTCCCCTTTCCTTGACGGACAAACGCCACACCGATCAATCATTCATGAGTATGGGGTGACGTTTTGCATTCCCCGCCAACAACCGGGTGTCATTATGTGCATGGGCCGACATCTCTATTGTTCTTACACGCCAAAGATGCAGATGTCGTTGAGACGTGTCCTTGTAGTCCCCATCCTGACTCCTTTTCGACCAGACACATCAAGATAGTAGTGCTCTTGGGTCGCAAATCCTTTTTGGTCGCACTCTTGGGCTCTAGGACTTCTCATTCAAATGTAACTGAAATCGTGGGGTAACATGTACATAACTGTAGTCTTTGTCTTGTGATAGGCAAGGTACATACATAGTGTCTTACATATAGTAACTCTGTCCCGGGTTCGCACTGCGTAATGTGTAACCATATCTTCACTGTCACTGTCACAGTCACTGTCACAGTCACTGTCACAGTCACAGTCAAAGTCACATAGTGACGTCGATAGGTATGTAGGGATGTACGTACGGTATCCACGACAACGCCATGAAATTTTTGGGTCGAGAAAATCCAAATCTTTATATACATCAGTGGAGATCCTTCAATAGAAACGAAAGCACGAAAGCACGAGTAGCCAAATTCGAGTATGGCAACTACGAATTGGTAAGGCCGAAAACTTGGGATCGACCGTGTCTACAAGATTGCCTTCATTCCTCTCTTCCCGCGGAATCCTGAATGTCACCGACAAAAGCTTTTCTTCTTCGTTTTCTTCCTTCGTAATCGTCTACGGCTACTACAACAAATATTTAGTAGAACGGCTCCAAATGATGGGAGGCAACGTCCATGCCAAGGCACATCGTGCTACGGTTATTTCCATTGCAGGAATGGCGTCGGCTGGATTTGTTCTGTGCTTGGTGGGAGGTGTAGGATGTAACTTTGTCCAAGTCACCGCTGAGCCGGACCGACTATTGATGACACCGTTGGGCATGGAGTTGAAGAATGATTCCTCTACGATACCGGAGGCTTACTTTGGTGTCCAATGTATGGCATCACCGTTTTACTGGGAAGACGATCGAATGTGGAGGTTGTCCCAGATCTTTCTATACATCGGTCTGGCGTTGGGGGGTATTACTGTTGTGATTGTATGGACGCTGAGTCTATTCTCACCTCCTACGCCCAAAGTCTGGCGATCGATTTCGATCTTCGGAGCGGGAGCTGCGATCTTTCAAATTCCGATCTTTTTGATTCTTGAATCAGAAGCGTGCAATATGGATGTCAATCGACAAACATGTCGTTTCACTACGGGAGCCTTCATGAACATCGTCAGTGTCCTTTTCTTTATTTCCGTCACCCTCTGGACACAACTTGTACCGCCTCCTGACTGGTCGGAAGAATTGAACAGTTGGAGGCGGCAATCTGTCGACGTGGAAGATCGGATTCTGAAATTAGCTGAGATTTCAATCCCTTCGGGGGAGGACACTGAAGATGAAACGCTACCTTCTCCGCCACCCGCTCACCAGAATCGTCCTGTGGCGCCTCGATCAGTGTCGTACGGGCGTCTCGCGGAACGAAAACAATCCGTTGCAGACGAGGAATATCCAGAACCAGAGATTTTACGCGAGGAACCTGAGGACTACACGTATCCACACACCCATGCGAAGATGGAACTCCATAAGGACGTAGTCGTACCAAGCATCTTAAAGAAACCGGATTCGGTCGGGGCTGCGTCCCGGTCTCAGGGGAAGGATACATCCGTACAACATAGGGGTACCCAAAGAAGGATTAGGAAAGAAAATGAGCCTCGTCCTTCGACGAAACCTCCCATCGAACCACAAGAATCGCATCCGGTATCGCAACGAAGAGGGCCGCGCCATGATCAAGGGGCCATGTCACAGGATTGTCAAGAGGCTGAATACCGGAAACGAGGTCAGGTTTCGGTGAATCGCGACGGTTCCTTACTCAGAGTCACTTTTGATGGTCCATCGTCAACACAATCTTCTAACCTCCCGCAGCAGGGGAAGGAACCAACCCACCGACGGGTGAAAATTGACAATAATGTTACCACCATAGATCCACCACCAGAAACAAAGGATCACAGTTCGATGCAGAGTTCTTTGGGGGGCTTTAAGAACCGCTTTGTGCGATCACCGATCACCGAGGGAGGTCAACGGGTAGTAAAATTCTCAATAATCTACCCCGATGGTACAATAGAGAACAAGCAGGTACCCATCCAAGAAGAAGATGATAATGTCGGAAAAGACAATGGTTTGGCCAAAGATCACCAAGCCGAATCCAAAAAGAATGAAAACCAATCATCGTCGATGACATCTCGAGACGTTATCATGGCACATAGTATCATCGCACAAAGAACGGTTGATGTCCAGCCGCCTTCAGTACAAGTCCGACCTCCCTCATCGAACCCGGCACGGACGGAAATGGTTCAATCATCATCGAAGGATGTGACCCCATTAGCTGAGGTATTTTTGGTGACACATGGTGTCGGTGACAATGATTCTGTCAGTGAAATGACATTAAGTCCTCTTGAAGCCCAAGCGGATACAATGGCAATCCTTCAAGATTTGCGTCGTCTGGAAAAATAAAGAAATAAATGCGCATACAAGCAATATGCTCATTGGCACAACAAGAATAATTGAAGTGGTGTGCATGCAAAGCACTGAAAGGTATTGAACCATTTCGATGATCCATCGATGAGTTTGACCTTTTTCGTCGAAGCACGTCCTTTTTTGGGGGTCATGCCTTGGGAAAAAGACAAAGTCAAGACAAAGACAGGACATCAACCCAGTCGGTACAACTATGATCCAGCCGGGGTAATCGTGAATTCATGTTCGCCTGTTGGTGTCTTGAAAATCTTGACGTCGGAACGTGAATTCCTCACGCTATAATCTGTGTGTTATCCAACGTCGCCAGTCGGTCGATCGGTCGGTCGTACCATATCATTCAATACTTTATTCGACGATTGATCATCATTCTCGTTCTTCTTCTTCTTCTTCTTCTTGTTTATCCTTCTTCTTTTGAATTGCCATCTTGTACAAGTATTCATAACATGAATCACGTAAAGAATTATTTTTGGATTGTGTAAAGTGTTTCATCTTCATCACATTGAATTCAATAATCTTTTTGGGAATCGATTCACGTTTGATATAGAATTGACTACGATTTTTCTTTCCACGGACTGTAAGAGTCGTCCCATCGATACCAGTATAATTTCCTTCCTTCACAGTTTGATAATCGACTGTATTTTTCATATAAATCATCATCGCAGCCTTCGTTACACCTGGACCAGTAATATATGGGACATATTGTGTCCCAATTTCTTCTACAAAGGTAATAAGACGTGATAGACATGTCATCATTGCGATGAAGAAAAATGGATGATGGGGTATACCACCCATAAAGTATTGACTTAAAACACCAATCCTTTCAACGACGAACCATGCTTGATCATCATCGGAAATGATTTTCCCATTATTAAAACCCTTCCCCGGTGCATTATCAATATCTAAAAGAGAAAAACAACAAAAACAAGCAAAGACATGATGAGAACTACGGTTGACAACGACGGTAGGTTTCGGGCATCTGTCAAGCCCCCAAAACTATGGTCTTGTCGTCGTCGTGATGACGGGGGTCCATGTTGTTCCACACAATTACAAAACGACAACCAACCCAACTTATCGTACCGGTATAGAAACCACCATATTCCCACAAAACAAGATATCTCCATATATCTGCCTTGGCTGCGCCGGATATACTACATTGTCTTGCCATGGATAAATGTGGAAAATTCGGCCAATACTTCGTCAGGAGTCGATCGACTGCAATATCATCATGGAAATATATCGTATATCCCGGTAATGTCTCCCATCGTTTAATATTATTTCGAATACTTTCTGTCATACATCGGGAGGCTGCTGTCATATGGATGATTTTTGGAATTTTCTGTTCATTTTGTTGTTGGCGTTGTGGATTGATTCGAGGTCGTTGTGTCGAAGGATATAGAATCATATTGTAGGAATTGACAGGTTGACATTCAGGATCTGGTCCACTATTGACCAATTCTTCGAGAGGAATCGTCTTTGTTACTATCGGTGCACGAAGATCATGAAATTCATTGTTCTCGGTTGAAAACGTCGTAATGAATTGTCGTCCATTGATGGACGAGGAATCTATCCTTGATCCTATACTAGAAACATCGGTATCGATATTCTGTCCAGACGATGTACTTGTTGTAGGAATGGTTGTTGTTGTCAAGTCATTAGTTCCCATTAATGGTAAAGTGAAGTCTAACAATCGCATGACAGATAGGATGATTTGATGACAAAGGATGACAAGGAAGAGTGTCTTGCCCACCACTCTTCGACGTCGTCGAGACCATTCCTCTTTATCGGTAATCTCATGCTTTGTTGTTGCTGGAGTCATTGATGATTCCTTCGTCTCAGTTCTCTGATAACTGTAATCTGTACCTGTCTCACTTTTCACCCACGCCCCCCTCTTTTCTCAAAAGTCAAATGCTTCCTCTCGTTGTGTTGTCGTTGAAGCGGATGGAAAAGAAGCGACTTGTTTCATACAGGCACGAGTCACGAGTCATGGCACGGTGGTAGAACGATACAATCGATCCGTTCGACTAAACGTTTGGATTCTCGCCTACGGTACTACGGTAGAGCGTCAAGTCTCAACCAACAATCCAATCCTATCCATCCAACATGGGTCTCCTACAGGCATCCGCCAGCCCTCGCATCTTTGAGACTAGTGATAGAAAACTACTATATTGAAGAAGCAATCTACTACGACGCTTGTGTCAGTAGAACGATTCAAGTCACTCTCAACTGTCGTATGTAGTACTACTACGGAAAGAAATCCTTTCACCGCACATATGTCCTACCATACACAACTGAAAGACGGAAACGCATTTTAAGGCGTGACTCCCTTCCGTTTAACACTTTAACACTCCCCCTAGATGACGGCAGGAGGCGTATCGTATCAGGTAGTATCGGTACGTCCAGGAGGGTCTCTCCGCCTCGTTGTACCTGTACGTCAAAGCTTCGAACGCCTCAATATCACCCCCGCTTCGCAAGTTGCAAGTCCGATCCCTTTATGGTTTTGGATGAAGATCATTCACGATATTCCCCATGGTAGGATATGGAGTTTCTTTATGCGACAGATACACGCAAAGGACAGACCGTAAAGAAACCCCTCAAGGAAGAATCGGGGTTTCGGAACCCCTCTTCCGGTAGTTGAAGGACTCCTCACTGAACAATGAAACGATTCGTAGCCGCAGCAGAGGCATAAAGTGGATGCCCACTTTGCGTGCAAGTACAATACCACCAAAGGACGGGGGAAGAGAATCACGTCGATTCTAGTATGAACATCATACCTTGTTCGTTCGTAGATTCTATATCGATGTGATCTTGTGAAGGAATTCATAACAGGATTCCGTCGGTGCTGTTTTATCCTTCGAGGCAAAGTGGACCATTCCCATAGCGAAGTATCCTCCCTTCTTTTGGATACCCGATGCAGATTCTCGAAGGATATAGTCGTTGGCATGTCCCTTCTTTCCCACCACGGTCAATGTCTTATTCCCGACTCCGACATACTTCCCCTCCTTTATTTTTTCTTCCTTAATCTTAAGGAAGGACATCGTACTTACCTTGAGTGCTCCAGGACCAGTCACAGAGGGGACATATTGCTTTTGAATATTTGGGACTTCTAACAATCGTTCCAAGAGTACCAAGATGGAAATGTATATGAAGGGATGTCGAGGTTCTGCCGCCATGAAACATTGACTCAAGATTCCCAAACGTTCCACAACGAACCAAGCTTCGTCGTCATCTACAATAGATATCATTCGGAACATGGAACCAAAAAAGAATATGTTAGTTTTTGTTCCAATCTTGAAAAAACCAGCCCAGCCGGGACACTCAATGCAAAAACCTACCCTGAATAGCGGCTCCCTGCTGGAACATAATTGCGGGAGCATTATCAATGTCGGTATAGATACCCCCATACTCCCACAAGATTAAAAGTCGCCAAAGATCTGCCTTTGATGCACCAGAGATCATACAATGTTGTAATAATTGTAGATGAGGGAATTCTGGCCAATATTTTGACAATAACCGATCAACGGCGGACTCATCATGGAAGTAGAAACCATATCCCTCAAATCGCCATTTATCTAAATTCTGTAGGAATTGGGGTGTCATACATCGAGTTTTAGAAGTCACATGGACTAATTTGGGGATTTTCCGAGTAGAATTGGATCCGACGTAGTAAAATGACTCGGCAAGAGTTGTCGATTGAATAAGTCGTTTCCCAGATAGTCCAGGATTACATGTCACATTTGGATTGTTGTTTATCAGTTCATCCAATGGAATACGATGGACTTGGGTAGGTGCATGGACGTCGGACTGTATGGAAGGATCTGATGTCTGTAGTATATGAGTTATATTGCTTGTGTTGGTATAAGAAACTGAGTTTGGGACAAGTTCATCGACTCCTTGAGAAGAGAGAGAAGGAAAGGCTTCGGAGTACTGATTCGTCGAAGGATCGACCGACCATTCAACAACCGCATTTGAGCTTGTCTTTATTACTGTCATTACATGTAAAACCAATGCAATAATCGCAACTCGTGGAATGATCTTGGATAATTGTGCGTCCCAGCTCCCATAGGCGACAGTCAGTTTGAACATTGTCTCAATACATGTAAAGTGCGACGGGGGGGGGG
>Ga0194115_10007277_pt1 | contig 11021 bp, 10 predicted proteins | sample TA2MahsurfametaG_3_FD_148656 | JGI IMG/M metagenome (GOLD analysis project Ga0194115, IMG submission 148656) | Freshwater microbial communities from Lake Tanganyika, Tanzania - TA2015002 Mahale S4 surface | ecosystem: Environmental > Aquatic > Freshwater > Lake | place: Tanzania: Lake... | reverse complement strand
CAGATTCCATCTCTCTCCTCTCCTTCCCTCAATTTTAGGGTCCTTTTTTAATCTTGTAGAAGAATAGCCCATATGTAACAGTTTCAAACACAATTTTCGGTCCCAGTCAATCTTTACGGATGTCTTCACTTAGTGTTCTAGTGTCCCGCCCTGTCGGAAGAAGGCGACGTACTATCCTACGATTAGGGTACATGGAGATCGCAAAGTATCGACGAATATTTCTACTCAAGTATTTCAAAACTCTGCTGTGACATGGATTCGTAGAGGTTAGTCAAGATGAATGTTCCCAAGTCGGTATCAAGGTACCGACAAGTGCAAAGAGTACAAGAGCTCACAGTCACTCTCACTCTAAAGTAGGGATAGTATCCATCATTCGTACCACAGAAGGTTTCTCGACTCGAATGAGTCATCGACCGTAAACCAGACATCTGCGGCGAACGGACAGACTACTAAGCCCGCGTTTGATTCGCGTTGGTCGCGCGTTTGGTCCCAACGTTTCTCAAGAACAAAAATGAGGGGGGTCGTGCATCTATGAACGACTCACATCAGCAAACTCCGTTCTACTGTAACTTTGACGAGGTTGATCGAAAGAATGAAGTCGTGACCAGCATACGCTGACGTCAAGATCGACCTGTGATTGATTCTAAGGAACTGGTATGAACCATGTGGGACTCGCCGAGACAATAAATCACGACTGAACCGTCCACCTGCCACTACCCTTGCCTTTATTTCGAAGCTCACAAGATTCAGCATCACAGCTTCCAACGTGCTATCAGAAAGCAAAAGTCGAAAATGTCATCCCCTGATGTTACCCGAAAGCTTGATGCCCCTCCTGGCTCATCTGCTGCTGCCGTGACCTACGGCGTATCGGACCCCCCCGAGGAGAAAGCGTCGTCTATCTATGTCCCGGCTGGAAACACTCTCTCGTCTGACGTTCCCATGTGGCGACAAGAGAAACTAGGAGCCAAGTGTTGTGGTTGCTGCTGCGATTATCGCCGCGCTGTTATCATGATCGCGGTCATGACGCTCTTCTTTAGCTTCTTTACAGTCCTTGGTGTCATCTTGGAGTGGTCCTTGCCGGGCGTGTCAAGTCCTAACATCGACAATGAGATCAAAGAGGGTCTAGAGAAGATTGAAGAAGGAGACAAAAATGTACGCATCGCGCTTTTCGTCGTCAGTACCGTCACATCCATTGCATCCCTGATTGGCGCCTTGAACTTCAACGCTTCGCTCGTTGCCTGTAACGTCATCGGATATCTTGGTAAGTCTTTTCGTCTCGACTGCAGAAGGCGTGCCGTGGGTTGTCCTTTCTCTCATATGTTTCGTCACAGTGACCCTCGTCGGTGGAATCATTCTCACCGTAGGTAACAAAGATGAGGTGACGGCGTTGATGAAAGAGGAGGGAATTGACAATTATTCGTAAGTGTACCCAACACCACCACGCTATTATATGTGTTGTGTGCATTTGGTAGGTGTACCAAGCTAACAGTTACTTTCCCTTTGGATTTCGTCGCTGTTACCAGTCTTGTTCCTGAAATCGTGATTCAAGCCGTCTTGACTATACTCTTCATGTATCCACATTCATCACGGAAGTCCGTAGCGGGATCATGTCGGCAGAAACCTACCCGCGTGAAGAATTTTCCTGCTGCTGCGTTAGCCGTCGCTAGGGTGACGGACTGAAACATGATTGAAGGCTGCATATTTTCCGCTGAAGACGACGTCTGCCCAAGTTCTTCTTGCCATACATACCCCCATGATCATATTGACGACTAGCATTAAGTGTAAGCTGCGACGATATCGACGTGATGTGTAGTGTAGATCGAAAGGTAGTAGTACCCATGACCCCCGCTAGGATGTAATCTTCTTATCGTAGTATCCGCGACAGTAAGTTCATCGTCGTCACGATACATCTTCAAACGAACAGTTGGCAATGCCCCGACTTGGTTCATGTCGACTCTCTGGTATCGACGATATCAATTAGTTGATGCACAGGGAAACCGACACCATGCCCACGTTCTGTCGTGTGCCCATCCATGCGCAACGATATGAATTATCAGAAAGTACGGAAACTGCGAGCTAAAGAGATATGGAGGTGCATGTATGATTCTCCGTGCAGACATCCCTGTCGTCGTTGGGATCGATCCATCACAATGCCAATTTGCTCGCCTAGATCACAATTTATGCAACCTTATGTATCTCTGTTGACATACGGGGCATAATGAGCCATCTAAGGCGATGCTCAAGTGAAATACACAGTACTCATCATCTACAATAACAGACTCATAGCAGAATCAGCACTTGATAATGCGCAACCGTAGTAGCCCGTGTCATCAACGCTGAAATTTCGGGAAGGTGACAGTGATATCCAATCGCGAACTGGATTCGTTTCCCCATTCCCCCGCCACTCGCCACTCGCCACTCATCGTGAGCCTCGGCCCATTCACAATGAAACTGCTTATATAGAGCACTTTGAGCGAACGTGTTCACTTTGCAGTGTTTAGCTTGTGAAATATGGCCAAATAATAATATAATTAGCATTTTCTCAATTGGGCTATATAGAGGTGAACGCAACCAATATTTTATCGTTGGATCGAGAAACAAAGAGGAACGCGAATCTAGTCCCATACCTATGCCCTACCATTATTTACCTGTTTCTTCTCCGCACGCGAAGGAGATGGTTCTACTAGCACGGCTTGAAGTACCACCCTGCGTGGTTCGTAGGGATCAGAACCCAGAATCAAAATCGGACCAAAGCACTTTGAAATGAACACGTCGAAGAACATCAAACACAATCGAAAATCCGGTGTAAAGGAGTTTTGGAGTGTTATGCTATAGAAACGTAATGACATTTCCGGCGTTTATCAATGGCCTAAAAAACATTGCTGAGAAAGTTTCGAGTCAGATCCAATTGATGAAGACTTTTTTGCGTCGTGTCACATACATATATAAAGGCATTGTTCCCCATTTTGTCGCTTGTAAGAAGGCGAAACTGCCGAAGATCCTTTCCGCGCGAGACTTGATCGCTCGTTGGACGCGCTACTGGGTCGTCCCATCGATAGGATCACTTTTACGTTTGCTTGTGAAACAAAGATACCACATTACTCTCCGTCGTCAAGCATCAAAATGGAGCCACAGAACGAAGAATCCATGTACAGATCAGGCGGTAGAAGAGCGAATTCAAGAATTTGCGATTATGGAATGGCTGCTGAATTAGAACCATCCCCCATTGTATCTCGGGGGAGCCTCATTCAAGTGGTTCCTGAAATTCTCCACCTCCCACCGTCCCTGACGCAGAGTTGCAATGAATACTTGGATGCTCTGGGTGTATTAAACAATGATAGTGAAGTCCGGGGGACATTTTCGGGGTGTCAACAATCGCTGAGAAATCCCTTGCCATCATCACGAAGGCCGATTCAACTATTCCGTCAGTTCGACAACCGCACAAGCTTCCCCCCGTACGATGATCGGGCCAGTCTGGACGGAAGCGCAAGCTACTCTACATCTTCCTCACAAAGCATCTCGTCGCAGTTTTCTAGGAGTGACTCTCGAAATTCGTATAGCAGTCTACAACCACCATCGCGGACGAGCGGAAAGAAAGATAAGAGCGCAAATAGCGTGTCCATGATCATGAACTCCTTCGGTCGATCAACTTAACATATAATTGCAGCTATGAGAATACATCAGGGTGTAAAGTGTTCTCAAACCTATAGAAGCTATGTTAAGACTATTGATTTGCCGGTACTCCTCTTTGGGCGCTCATCTACCGTAGTAGGTCAACTTTCTCCCATCGTCCCAATGATTGCCACAAACAAAAGAAGCCTGATCGTGCACCACGGAATACTGTACAGAACTGTTCACTATGAAGGCGTCTTTTCCCAACTGCCGGCAATTGTACCAAGACTTCACTGTTGGTGTGTTCAACCTACGATGCATTCGCTTTCGCGATGGTAAAATCTGGATATTTAATGTTCGATAGATTCGCCCAATGTTGCCCCCCGAAGCGGGAACACGAAACGAACGGTCAAATGGGGGGAAAAAGGAGGAGGACTGCGGGAAAGCAGGGATTACTCTAGGAAAATTCAGAAGTTAACTTCGCTCACTGCCAAGTTAGGATCGGTAGGCAAAAACTCAGGTCGACCCGAGTCAACGCGAGGAGCTCCGAATTCGATTCATGGTCACACCGTCGAATGGACCTACGTGAAGGCAAAGAAATCGCAGCTTACAATTTCGGACTCTGGCGCCCTCCGTCCTAACCACAGCGTGTGTACGAGAGAGGCAAACCAGCAGGGTTTTTCATTTTCTTTATTTGCCGCGCAATAGTTACAGAAAGAAATTGGATGTACATTTCTTTTTTGTCAGTCAATGGTAAGGTAAGCGACAATGGTTATCGATTAATTTTTTTCTTTTCGAGAGAGAGGGAGAGAGAGGGGTTCTGTCACACGTATTTGCAGAGCAACGAGTTTTGCAAATTCGGGAAGCTGTCAATATAGTGCGACCCGCAAGCCAGTGGGGGGCTTGCTTCTGACTGGGGACAATTAAAAAATCCTACCCCATCACATTCAAGTTTCCTTGAACTTTTTGAAAGGTCGACTTGACAAGATCATTGTGTGCCAGAATCATAGGAACACGTGGGTGCGTGTAGGCGTCATAGGACGATGCCTTGTTACTCAGCATGTCAATTTCATTAATCGTACCATCCACAAATTGTTTGAGTGAATTCAACGTGTAGGCAAAGTAGTGTCCGTGGTAGGCTTGTTTGGTCGATTCATCACGAGTCGCACAAGCTGTATGGAAGGCTTGGGCATTTTCGACTTCATTGTTTTCCAATAACAAGGAGTACAAAAATAGATCCCAAACTTGTGAACTGACTTCACCAGTACTTACGTCAAACAACAACCTTCCATGTTCCAGTCCTAACGCCGTGATTTGAGGTTGTAGATGAACAGCCTTGCAAAAGATACTAGGTGCGTCGTCGACTAGAAATCCGAATTGTGCAAAAATCGGGGTGGGGTTGACCGAGTCTCCGTAGGAAACAAGAATTTCCGAGTTGGGTGCAACGTCGGTAGTCGTTACGACTCGGCAATTACCCATGAGATCATATTGGATAGCCGCATTCGGAGAGGCGGAATGATTGATCATGTCTACAAAGGGTGCAATTTTCTTTTCAATTTGTCCATTTTGGGAAAGGACCTTTTGGTGTCGGGTCAAGGCGATGTTGTACGCCCATTGAATTAATGCATCGTCATTCATGGTTTCTTGACTCAATTCCAGGTATCCATTCCTCAAGACAGAGGCAAAGGACGTAAATGTGTCTCGTTCCTTACGAGACAAGTAGGATGCATATGGGGGCAAGCATTCAAAGCAGTCTTGGGTCATCGCAACACCATTGTAGAAACGACGGGGCAATGAATTCAGCCACGGTTGGTAGTTGGATTGGCCTTGTTCCACTTCAGTCAGGACCTTCACCATTAGGCGGAAGAGTGGTAGACGCTCCGCTGCCTCAGGAAACTGATTCAAGGCATTTTCGGTTGCTTCTAGGTTCCCTCCAAGTTCCTTGCCTAATTTCGTAGAGCAGAAGCATAGATTTTGCGGAACTTGCATGAGGGTCGTTCCCTTAGGAAGCATTTGTTGGCCGGTGTAGACCATAGAGGCATCTTGTCCGTCAAGATTGGTATATTGGTTGATAGGGGTTTGCATCAATTGCAATCCGTCCAATGACTGGATGCCGACTGATGGCGCCCATTGTTGCAAGGTATAGATATCTCGTTGCGCCGTCTCTTGGGTGTCAATACAACGCTGTTGTTGCAACTGTTGAAACCCTCCTGTTTGGAACGAAAAGGCCACGACGCAAACATTATTCAAAGACGACGCCAACAAGCCGACAACACAAAGCCGCAATGCAACTTTATTTGTTCGTCTGCCAAATGATCCAGGAGTAATCGTTGACGTCATTGCACTTGGTTTTCCGCTATTGAGCTACTATTACCAACTTTGTTTCACAAGAAAATTCTTCGGTCCGTGAGAGGGAATTGACAGCAAACGACAGAGCTTTTGACGAAAATATGCGAGTGCATGATAGAAGCTCTCGAATGCTCTGCCTACGTTATAGATTGGAGGGTCCTGGTGTCGTGTGTGGGGTTCGCCAAATGAAATCGTCGCTTGACGTGGTTTCGCGACTGACGTATGTGTTGAATGGATGATACCGTACTTTACAGAGGTGGTTTTGTAGGGGCGACGCTATGCTCACAGCAACGTCCGACAGTCCTACGTCATAAGTCTTGGTGCGTATCATAGGCTTTTTCGTTTCGAAGAAAAAGAACATGACGTCAAAGACAGATGCTCCAGAATATCTTGACGTCACACGGCAACTTAATGACGTCATGACTTCAAAACCATTGGCCACAATTCTGACGTTGTTCGTCTTTGATGACCTCACATCACACACTGTCAACTTCTTCGCCGCGTATCGTCTGTCTGTCTTTTGCCAGTACAGTGGTCGATGGAATCATCTTCCTCCACTACGAGCTCTTGGACTTCCGCCGCTAGAGCTCGTGTTTGAGTCGAATCAATCACGTGGTTGACGAACCGTAACCACGAAACGAAATACCCTATCTTCGTGATGTTTGTGGAAGAACGGTCGTCAAGAGTCTATTCTGTTGGAGCATACCCCTTACTATTGCCATAAAGACGCCACACCTTCCTTTCCTTGCTCTCCTTGCGTACAAATGTGGAAACTGTTTACGCTTCTAGCGATCATCAGTCACTTTTCTCACCACAGTCTGGGCTTTCAACCGATTTCGACTAGGAAGACGTTTCGAAAATCCGAACCAGTAAATCGAGTTCCGACAAGACTGTCACATGGACGGTTCTATCGGAATAAAGTACTATTCACTTTTGCTTCTGATAGTGATTTTGAATTGTTCGATGACGATGAAGATGAAAATTCTCTGGCCGGGAATGGTGAAGATCGGTTTATGTATGCGTCGAACGAAGCCTTTCAGTCGGAAGCGGAAATTGCTGCCTCTGCCAATGAGCTTGTGGCTACCATGTCACCGTATACACAAAGAGAATTACAAACGGAATTGGAACAATCGTTTTTGCAATATGCACTTTCTATTATTTTCGGTCGTGCCCTACCTGATGCTCGAGATGGATTAAAGCCAGTTCATCGACGGATCCTATATGCGATGCATCAATTGAATTTAATCCCCACCATGAGTCATCGGAAGTGTGCAAGAGTTGTGGGGGAAGTCTTGGGGAAATATCATCCCCATGGAGATATGGCCGTCTATGATGCCTTAGTCCGTATGGCACAAGATTTTTCAACGAATTGTCGTCTCATTGATGGACATGGGAACTTTGGTAGTATCGATGCCGATCCTGCCGCCGCTATGCGATATACCGAGTGTCGACTAACCCCCCTAGCCATGCAATCCCTACTGCGGGATATTTCTGATAATACGGTTGATTTCTTACCCAATTTCGATGGGAATGAAATGGAACCCGTGGTACTCCCATCACGATTGCCAGTCTTACTACTGAATGGGGCTTCCGGGATCGCAGTCGGTAGGTGGACCCGAAATTATGTATTGATGCTTCTCTATTTTCGTTTCTCATCGTGTCTTTCATTGCTCTTTTCACGTAGGTATGGCAACGAATATTCCACCTCATAACTTACGGGAAATCTTAACTGCTTGTACTGCGTTGGTGAATGCACGACTTAACCCAACAGGATCTGCAGAGGTTACAGACGAACAATTATGTGAGATGGTACCAGGTCCTGACTTTCCAACGAAGGCAAGTATTATGGGGACATCGGGAGCTAAGCAATTGTATACTACTGGGAATGGCGGGATCGTCCTCCGGGCAGTTACGACTATCGAACGAATTTCACGGGGAGGCGGGACGTCAGGACAGTCCAGGGCGGCTATCGTCGTCAAGGAACTGCCATATCAAGTCAACAAGGCAATGTTATTGGAAAAAATAGCGGAGTTGGTCAATGACAAGAAGTTAGAAGGAATTTCTGATCTAAGAGATGAAAGTGACCGAGACGGGATACGTGTCGTCATCGAACTAAAGAAAGATGCCGTCCCGGCAATCGTCCTCGCCAATCTTTACAAGAAAACGACATTGCAGACATCCTTCAGCGGGAACTTTTTGGCCTTGTTTGAGAGTAGTGAAGACAGGAGCGACCATTCCAATACTGTAAATGATGGTGGTTCGAGTCTTACGCCTAAGCGGTTCACGTTGAGAGAAGCATTGGATTGCTTCCTAGACTTTCGATTCAAGACGGTACGTCGGAAGGCGTCCTTTCAACTTGATAAAGTCGAAGCAAGGATGCATATTGTTGAGGGTCTATTGTCAGCTCTGGCACAGATGGATGCCGTCATTGACTTGATCCGAACGTCACGTGATCAAGCCACGGTTAAGGCAGAGTTGATGGATCCGAAGGGTCGGTTTATGGGATTATCCCAGCTTCAAGCGGATGCACTCTTGAAGTTACAATTGGGACAGCTCACTCGACTTAGTCAGAGCAAACTGAAAGATGAATTAACTGATCTGAAAAATCAGCAAAAGGACTTGAAACGAATCTTAACGGAAGAACAGGCCGTGTACGATGTCATCCTTGAGGATTTTGTCGAATTGGATGAAAAGTTTGGTGTCGATCGTAAGACACAGATCTTGTCAGAAGATGGAGATGTGAGTGAGATTGACATGATCAAGAATTCACAATCAGGTAGGTATTGATTCTGCTGCCTTTCGAGTTCGGATCCATCTAGTCCTGGCCCCTGTTTTTGTTCCTCATCAGTTTCTTCACACGTTGCTTCTGGGCGTCTTCTTCTTGAACGCATGCTCTTAAATCCATCATGTCAGTGGTCGTGGTGACGCGGGGAGGATACATTAAGAGGATGCCATTGAAGACGTTTGGAAGTCAAGGACGTGGTACACGTGGAAAACTAGGAACATCATCATCCTCCGACGTTGCAACAGTCGCAGAAGAAGTTGCGCATGTCATTACCTGCAATGATCACGATACTCTCCTCATGATAACTCAGAATGGGATTGCATACGGTTTACGAGCGTACCAAGTCCCCCTGGGTAGTCGTACCGCCAAGGGGACACCCATTCCCTCTGTCGTCGCACCGATTACGATCGATGAACGTATTACTGCCGTCTTACCCGTTTCAGAATTCTCTGAAGATGAATACATCGTGTTGGCGACGGAACAGGGTTGGATCAAACGAACTCCATTACAAGCCTTTGAAAAGATTTCAAGTCGGGGGTTGACCATTGCATCTCTTGACAAGGGTGATAAACTTCGTTGGTGTCGGATGTGTACCGACGATGACGATATCTTGATGGCTTCCTCGGGAGGTATGGCAACACGCTTCGAGGCAAGTATGTTACGTCCTACTGGCCGTACCAGTCGAGGAGTCCGAGCGATGAAACTTCGGGATGAAGATACAATTGCCGATATGAATGTATTGAAATCTAGGAAAACCATTGATGAAAATGATATCGATACGGAGGCGTCGGCGGAAGCTCCTCCTCAGGGTGATGAAAATGGACAATTCGTGTTGTGTATGACGACGAATGGATATGGGAAACGTGTATCGACGAATGAATTCCGGACGACAGCACGGGGTTGTGCGGGTGTGATTGCAATCAAATTCAAAAAGGCATCCAATGATGATCAATTAAGTTGTTTTTGTGTCGTTGAAGAAGATGATGAAATTTTGGTGAATACATCAAAGGGTGTTATGGTCCGACAACAAGTGAATCAAGTTTCCTTACAAAGTCGTTCCGCGACGGGTGTTATGGTCCAAAAGGTTGATAATGGTGATCGAATAACCAGTGTAAGTGTCGTCCCGAAACCAGAAGAATTGGAACGATGGCAATAAAATGGACTCCCCCAAAACACAAGAAAAAATGAATAACACTATAGTTATTGTGTGCGTATGAGGTATTCGTGCATTCGTTTTCGTTATTTTCTGTTGTCATTATCCTTGTTGGTCCAGCAGTATCCCAAGTCATCATTCTTCTAGTTTATTGTTTTCTCCTTTCTATTTTCCTTGCTTGTACTAGTTGTTTCCATCATCCCTCTTGTAGTTTTTGTTGTTGTTTTCCTTGTTCATTCGTCATCGTTATTGTTTGTTGTCGTTCGACATGACATGGTCATGGTAAGCCATTTCTTGCCTCCTTGTCATCGTCGTAATCAGCATATCCATCGCATCACGATTATTTTGTTGGCTTCGTTGTCGTTGGTCAAACATCACTATCATTATCATCATCGTCATTGCGGTCGGTCGGTTGATTGATGTTTCATAATCTTCTTTTGTCGTCGAAAATGTTTTTGGTCGTTCTTGTCGTAGTTATCGTTGTTGTTGTTGCTGTCGTTGTGATTTGTTATCGTTGTCGGCGTTGCGTCATCTACGTTGTTGTTGCTGTGGTCTTTGCTAGTATCATACGTGTCGCCGAGGTTGTTTGTTCCCTTCGTTACTGTCATGAAATTTGTTGGATTGTTGTGTTCTCTGCTGTAAAGTGTTACTGAAATTTTGTCGGCGGCAGTTGCGCGATGGGTGCGCAATTCGGCGTGAACTGTAAATCAGACTCCACATGACTCAGCCGACTCAACCGTGCGTTCAACAAGTCTGGTTTACTTTTTTGGAGTCCCTGGCTACTTCTACTCGTGAATCAGTTGAGAGTTCCACCACGACCTACGACTACGACGACCATATGGCCACAACAGATGGGGGTGTATACATACGTGGTGTCTGTGGTGTGTGTTATGTATGCGTGGTTTTTGTAGGTGTTTTGGAACGATACCATCCTCAACATCATGCCATATCAACCCGTACCGTTTTTCTTGTTGTTGTTGTTGTTGTTGTTGTCGACATGATGGTATGAAAACGGAGAGGAAAGAAAAGAAGATCTATCGAGAGTACTGAAAGGAGGGGCCTTCCCACAACCGCCTGACCTCCCCCCCCCCCCCCCCCCCCCACCCACACAAAACCCGCCAA
>Ga0194115_10007275_pt1 | contig 11022 bp, 9 predicted proteins | sample TA2MahsurfametaG_3_FD_148656 | JGI IMG/M metagenome (GOLD analysis project Ga0194115, IMG submission 148656) | Freshwater microbial communities from Lake Tanganyika, Tanzania - TA2015002 Mahale S4 surface | ecosystem: Environmental > Aquatic > Freshwater > Lake | place: Tanzania: Lake Tanganyika... | reverse complement strand
ATCTACCATATCCATCCTCCGCCCAACTCATAGGTATTGCGTTTATTTCCGCAGGAAATGGTTCAATCAGTTTGATTTTATAACAAGATTCCACATCTCTATCTTTACCTCCGCCAAATATATTCAATCCAAATGGATCAGTTACAACCGTAGGATCAAAACCAACCGCTTGTGCTACACCAGATAGTTCGTCAAATAATGAACTAGCTGGTTTTGATTTTGTTTGGAAATTAGGGCTCGTAGCATAAACACTCAAAGTCACATCCGAATCTTTGGTTGCAGTATCATAATATCCTACATCAAAAAGGCCAGGTATATTTCTGGCTGATGGTTCATCAAGACGACTTTGTCCTAAAAGCAAATCTTGCCATCTGAGAAAAAAATTACGCTCACGCATGTCTTCGCTTAAAATAATTGTTAATGTGAGTTGTTGTGAATTGTAGCCATATGGAATATTACGAAGAGGGCCATAATATCTTTGTTGAAGATACAATGGCGCGCGTGCTGGCAATTCGGCTTGTTCGATGCGCAAAGACATGGGTTTTCCAAATCCGTCTTTTACTTTTGAATCTATTTCTAAAAGTTTACTTGGCGGAGTTATCATGACTGTAAAATAAGATGTTCGAGCAAACCCACTTTTACCTAATTCAGCAGAGAACTCATTCAATCCAAAACTACCTTTACTTGTTGTTTTTGGTCTACTAAACACACTGTTTAAAATATTTGCAATAGGCATTAGATGATTTTCTCCCTACTTTCTTTCCAGACAACATTTCTGTTTGATTTAGCGAATCTATCCAAAGGTAAAAATAAAGCCATTTCCCATTCTTTAGGTTGAATATAAAAAAATTGTGATTTTAAATTTGAAAACAAATAATGTTTTACACAAGGTTTAAAAAATTTTAAATTTGCAACACGATTTAAAAGTTTATATGAAACAGCAATTCTTGTATCTTCTGTTAATTCTTTATCTGTAATATAGTTATAAAGTTGATCCATAAGTCTAGCGCGAAGTCTAAGTGGAAGATAGTGTAAATTTAAGCCAAGAAATCCACCACCTTGATATGAAGCACGACCTTTAGTTTGTGTAGAACCTATAGGAATAACAAGTGGAAATCTATCATAATAAGGTAAAGTCTTTTTTAACTTAGGATCATATGCAAATAAATATATTGACCCTATCATAGGAACTCGACTGAGTCTTTGTCTATCTGCACTCAACATTCTAGTTGGATTAGCAGACGTTACTTTTATAGCTTGTTGTCTAAACCAATTTCGAGAAGCCTGTTCAATACTAGGCATATAGCCAGAATTTGTCCCTCGCTGTAAAATTGGTTCAAAGATATATGCTACCATTTATTTTATACCAAGAGTTCTTTCTGTTAGAATCTGAAAAGACCATCCACGATCTTTACAATATTCATCTGCTGCTTTAAATTTACTACTATTTATACCCCATGTAGCGACTTCAGTTATATACTTCTTGGTAATTTTTGTCTTCACTTTTGGTGGTTTAGTTTGATTTTCTGGTTTTACTTCTACAACAAAAACTTTGATGTTATTGTTTTTGTCTTTTACTTTTATAACAAAATCTGGAAAATATCTATGCCATTTTCCATCTATAGGGGATTTATACGGTATTGCTATTTCTTCACTAGACCACTGAATGACATTTTGATTTGAATCAAAATACCTCATGACGCGAAATTCCCACATTGATCTGTATATGATATTGGTGGAATCGCCTTTGTATTTCGCTGGATTGATTGGTTTGAATTTACCTTTATAGTATTTCATATCTTTATATATTTACTATAAATAATAATAATCTAATTTTATAGGAGTAAACATGCCAGATATTGGAATGCCTAGTAGGGGCGTGAGCGATCCACTAAGTAGGTTGGAAGATTCAAGCGATGCCGCTCGCGCTCAACGTGTGGGGATAGGCTCAGGCGGCGGCCCGCTTCTTGAGTTTCCTTTTGAGTTGAATGCTATTGGTCACTACGTTACTTTTAGAGCATTTGAAACAACACAATTAGATCGATCGACATCCTCTAAACTAAGAGATATATGTACAATAAGATTACCTGTTCCTGGTAATTTGGGTGTCGCTTATAATATTAGTTATGCTGATCAGGAATTGGGCGCTGTTCAGAAAACTATCGTGGACGCGCTTGGTGGGGATTCAAAAACCCTTGAGGATATCGGGGTGGTGGGCGCGGGCGCGGCGATTGGCGCGGCAGTGGGCATGCTCAAGGGCGGCGGCTTGGCCAAGAGCGCGCTTGCAGGGGCCATCGGCGCGGCGACGATGAAGGCCACGGCCGCATTCATAGAAGGCGGCGATTCGCCGCTGGTGGGTGCGGGCCTTTCGGCGGTTGTGGGCGAGCTCGGTACGCTCGGATCCGCTGGAGCTGCACAATTTGGTATTGCTAGAAATCCACATAAAGTGGTTTTATTTGAAAGCGTTGGATTCAGAGATCACTCGTTTAAATATGAGTTCATACCACAAAGTTTTCCTGAATCTAAACGACTACAAGATATAATCCGCCAATTTAAACTCGCAGCATCACCCAGTTTTGGTGCCGAGTTAAAAACAGGGCCCGTCTCTCTAGCGGCGGTGCTTGGCGGCCGAGATGCAGGTAAAAATTTGTCTCTTGGCAAACACTTTTTCAAATATCCAGATTATTTTAATATAGAATATCGATACAAAGACTCACTGTTTACTATAGGTCCATCCGTCTTAACTTCAATTGACGTTGAATATCATCCAGCAGGAATCCCATCTTATGCAAGAAATAGTCCTGAAGACGAAAACCCACTACCAACAGCCACTAGATTATCTTTGACTTTTAAAGAAACAGAAATTGTTACTAAAGAGAATATACAGGAATTTAATCGATAATGTCACATTTTTTCACACCATATCCACTTGTTTTATATGATCCTACTGGTCAAAACGCTCCGAGTTTGGCCATAGATATAACACGCAGATTTAAGTTGAATGAAGTGACTAAAAATAACAGTTTAATTTTTTATGAATATGAAATAAAAGATTCGGATCGACCAGATATTATGGCACACAAATACTATGAAGATAGTAGATTAGATTGGTTATTTTTTATAACAAATAATTTATTTGACCCATATTTTCAATGGCCATTAAATCAAAAACAATTTGAAGATTATATTCGTCAGAAATATGGTAGTGTTTCTTCGGCACAAGCACAAAATCATCATTATGAACAAATTCTACAGTTAAGACAAGAATATGTGCCATCATATGATAACGAAATAATTGTTATTCCCGAAAGATCAATTCAAGTAGATTTTGCAACATATACTTCGTTAGCACCTTCTCGTAGACGTAGTGTGGATAATTTTACTTTTGAAGAGAATGAAAATAATCGCAAAAGAAATATAAAAATATTAGATAAAGTGTTCATCCCCAATATTATGCAAGATTTTAGGGATATTTTTGATCAATGACAATAAATTATAAAATAGGTAAAGCGAATATAAAAGCCCTTACGATTAGATCAGCAGCAGTAAACAATATAGTAAATATTTCTCCTGCTGCATCAGAAATATTTGTATACGAAGATTTATTTTCTCCTAATATAACAGGCAATATAAACGTGTTAGATGGCACATCAATACTTACAACTTTACCTATTGTTGGTGGTGAAGAAATTTCTATGAATATTTCAGATTATGATTCAACATCTAGATCATTGAACAGGAATTTAATCGTTTTCAAAATATCGACTAGAACGAAAATAAAAAATGATTTAGAGGCATACACATTAAATTTAACAACAAAAGAAAGTTTACTGGACGCAACAACTTCCGTAGATCGATCATATAAAAAGCCAGTGCATGAAATAATTCAAGATATTGTAACTGAATTTTTAACACCAATAAGTGGCAAAAAATTAATATCTAATGAAAAAACTAAAGGAATACAACATATTGTTGCTACTCGTTTAAATGTAAACGCTTTTATAAAACAACTATGTCGAGAAGCAGAATCTATCGATAATCCATCTTCAATATATTTATTTTATGAAACAATGGAAGGATATCATTTTGAATCACTAGATGGGTTATATGCAAAAGACCCATCTCACAGATTTACATATGATGAAATTAAATCTTCTGAATCGACTCCTGGAGAGTCAAATAAATTGCAAAATAATATTTCATTTTTGGAATTAAATAATTCATTCAATCTTATACACGGTCAAGTTGGTGGTCAATTTAATACTAGTGTAAACTCATTTGATCCTCTTACTAAAACTTTTAAAAACACATCACATGACTCTACAAAAGAAAAATTTAGCAAAAATAATCGCAAAACTATTTCTAATAAAACTTTCAAAAGTTATTTCAATACGCCTACTGTAAATAAATATATTGTAACTAATTCACATAGATCAGCTACAGATTATATTATCAATGAAGATAATGAAACACAAAACACATTTAGACGTAGACAAGATTTTATAACAAGAGAATCATCTACACTTATGCAATTTGGCAGTACGAGAATACATTTTTCAATTCCCTCTAATCCAAATATTATTGTGGGACAAACTATGAATTTGATTATTCCTCGTGCGTCTGACACTATTAGTGACAAGCGTGTGAATGATCCACTTATTACAGGTAAATATATTGCTACTGCTGTAGCACATAAAATAGATGTTACAGATGGCACTTATGCTACAGTTGTAGAAGCAATGAGAAAAAATTATCCAGAAAAGGTGACATAATGGCTATTCGTACTGCAGATGAAAGTTTAGGTCTTGGTGGTTTTGTTTGGTTCTTTGGAGTTATAGAGGATCGCATGGATCCTTTATGCACAGGTCGTGTGCGTGTGCGTTGTTATAATTGGCATACATCAGAAACTGGTAAACTAAACAAAGAAGATTTGCCATGGGCACAAGTTTTGATGCCCGTGACTTCGGCGAGTCTTGGTGGTATTGGTGAATCACCAACGGGATTGATTGAAGGCTCAACTGTTTTTGGATTCTTCATAGACGGTAAAAACGCACAAATGCCAATGGTTCTTGGCGTATTAACTGGTATTTCGGTTGAAGCTGGAGATGGATTTAGTGGTTTCAAAGATCCGACTGGCATTGGCCCTCTCGCTCTAAACGTGCCAGATGCGCCAAAGTTATCCAATAAATTTTGGAAAGAAGATAAAGTATCTAAAGATAAAAGTGAAACAATAGTAAAAAAAGTTTCCACTGCTAGTGTTTATAGTCTTCCCACTGTTTCACAAGGCAAAACAAAAAAATCAGTAGAGTGGGAAGAACCTGCTCAACGAGGAGATTCAACCTCAACTTATCCATTAAATCATGTTATAAAAACCGAAAGCGGACACGCATTTGAAGTGGATGATACTGCTGGTGGTGAGAGAATCCACGAATATCATAAAACAGGGACATTTTATGAAATTCAGCCAGATGGTTCTAAAGTTACTAAAGTCGTAGGAAAAAATTATGAAATATATCTCCAAGACGATAACGTTCTAATTAATGGTGATTGCAATGTTACAATAAAAGGTGATGCTAGATTATTAGTTGAGGGCGATTATATACAAGAAGTTGTTGGAGATTATCATCTTACGGTTCACGGCAACAGATATACAAAAATAGGTGGTAAAAATACAGGTGGTGGTACAGATTATATTGAATTGTCTGGATCACGCGCTACAAATATAGCTTCAAATGAAACAATTAAAATCGATGGAAATAGAAATTCCATTGTGGGTCAAGATGAAGATCTAAAAGTAAATGGCACATTTAACGAAACAGTCAAGAAAAAATATAATTCAACTGCATCAGACGATCGAACAGTAGTTACCAGCGGCAAGTGTCACAATATTTCTGTGGGTTCGTTCAATATAGCAACAGGCAGTGATATGTCTATCGCCTCTGGTTCTAAATTCTCATTGAAATCAACAACGGCTGCTAAATTTACATTTGGATCAACTTTAGATTTTCATGTGGCAAGTGCTGCTAAAGTTACATATGCATCTACATTAGATGTATCTGTAACAGGTGTTTCAAAATATGACTATAATAACATATTTAATGTAAGATATGATAATGATTATAAAAGACATTTTGGCAAAGACGTATATCGTAGGCATGATGCTGGTACAGATTATAGTTGTCCTTCTGATCCTGTTCGCCCATCTGACACAGATTGCACAGTTATTCCAACAGCCTCTTTAGCGGGGACCATATAAATGGCTATTAACGTTTCTATTCCAACACCATCAGTTGAAACATTAACTAATAATCTAACTTTTCCTGGATTAAATCCACTTATTGAAAAGTTTAATTCCACAGAAAATGAACTTATCAATAAAGTCAATTCCTTATCTTCCGCAACCGATGGTATTGCAAGTAGTATATCTTCTATAAAATCACAATTAGAGCCCAATCTAAATACTCTAAAATCACAATTTGGTACTATGTTGGCAGATATAGAAATACCAACTTCAAGTTTACAAGGAGATATTTTTAATGCTCTTAAGCTGTCATCTACTAATCCAGCGGGATTTGCAAGTGAAATACAAGCTATAGCTTCAAAATACCCATCGACTGATATGGATTCTCTCGTATCTAAGTTTAGCAGCGCCAGTTTTTCTATTGCACAAGATATACCAAATATAAAGATCATAAATGGTCAAGAAATTTTAAAAGCTTTACCTGAGATAAAACCTACAAAAGCTGTAGAAACTTTATCGGAATATACAGAAGTAGAAAAAGCTGAAGTTCCAGATTTAGAAACGCGAATAAAAGTGATGACCGATCTCGACAAAAAAACTTTTGATAATATTACAGAAGAATCTCTAAAAAGTGATATATTCCCAACGGATAAACTAGAAAATATACGATCATCGATGGAGAATAAAATTAGAGAAAGTGTACAAGATCTAATCGCGCTAACTGATTCAATGAATAGAACTGGTAGAAAAAGCGGCACTGATGCTGATGAATTAATAACCAAATTCGCGAATGAAAAGAGATTATTGATAACCATGGCTGGCCGCACTAGAGATCGTAATCTATCTTCTGGTTCAATTGAAGAGGTAAATTCCGAAATACCGAAAGAGGAGAGTATATAATTGAATTATTATGAATATTCGCGAAACACAATGTTTATTATATCACGCTTTTTATAATTGTCAAGCATTATTTTTATAATAAATAGACGAAAGTATCATTGAGGACACTATGCCCGCAGTTCTAAAAGAAGTCATTTATAAAGATTTTGATATTAGATTTATTGCACATCCTGTAACTGGCAAACTTATAATTAAGAAAAATGCAGAATCTGTAAAGCAAGCTTTAAAAAATCTTATATTAACTTCGTTTTTTGAAAGGCCATATGAGCCAATATTTGGGTCTGGTGTTCGAAATATGTTGTTTGAAAACTACTCCGCTATGACAGAATCTGATCTTAGACGTGCAATTGAAATCGCCATAGATAATTTTGAACCCAGAGTTCAACTTTTAGATGTTAGATTTGGTGGAGATCCAGATAGAAATATGTTGACAATATCAATTATTTTCCGTGCATTGAATAATAGAGTGCCTGTAACTCTAAACATAGATCTTCAAAGGGTAAGATAGGTTTCACTAATGGCAGCAAATACAACACTTATAGTAGCAGGGTTAAATTATGATCAAATACGAGCTAATCTTCGTGATTTTATAGCAGCGAAACCAGATTTTACAGATTATGATTTCCAAGATTCGGCGTTGGGAACTTTATTAGATTTATTGGCATATAACACATACTATAATGCGTTTTATACAAATATGGCAGCTACGGAATCATTTATTGATACAGCGCAGTTTTATGATAGCGTAGTTTCACGTGCTAAATTGGTAGATTACACTCCAGTATCTGCTCGTGGAGCAACAGCTAATGTACGAATTACATATACTACTGCCGTATCAAATTCCTCTTTCACTACTATCACTATTGCCAAAAATACACAATTTACTTCTACAATAAACAGTATATCATACACTTTCGTAACTCCAAAATCTTATGTCATTGTTGCAAATTCAACCAATGGATTTAGAGGAGATATAGAATTAACTGAGGGATTCCCAATAACACATAGATTCGGATTCTCAACTTCCAACACTTCGTTTGTTTTACCAAATGCTAATGTGGATAGTAGAAGCATTTCTGTGTCCGTTACGAGTTCAGGCAATACGGAAAACTATGTTAAGATTGATGATATTCTAACTGTTAATTCATCCTCTAATATATTTTATCTTGAAGCCGATAGAGATTTTAAATATAGAGTGAGTTTTGGTGATAATGTTTTAGGACAGCGCCCACCTTACAACAGCACGGTTGCGATTTCATATCGTGTGTGTAATGCTACTCGTGGTAATGGAGCTAATAATTTTACTGCGGTTGGTAGTGTTGGTGGTGTAAGTCCATTTACTCTAAAAATAAATTCTCGTGCCTCAGGTGGTGCTGATCAAGAAAATATAGAATCAGTTAGATTCAACGCGCCTAGAATGTATGAAACACAGAATAGAGCAGTTACAACAAGCGATTATGAAAGAATCATTCTTCGTGAACGAAAAGATATTCAGGCAGTTTCTGTTTGGGGTGGCGAAGATAATGAACCACCAATCTATGGTAAAGTGTATGCTGCTATGAAACCGTATGAGGGAACATTCGTTTCAAGTCAAACGAAAGAACAAATAAAAACTGCAATTAAAAAATACAATGTTCAATCTGTGGATTTAGAGTTTGTTGATCCAACTTATTTGTATGTTACGCCTACAATAACAGTTCAGTATGATTCTACGGCAACATCTAAAACTGCGTCTGAAATAGGAAATCTAGTGGCCAATCGTGTTATCACGTTTGAAAGTAACACATTTGATAGATTTGGTAAAAACTTTTATTTCTCAAAGTTTTTGAGTTTTCTAGATGAAGCGGATCAAAAAGGAATTGTAGGAACCAGTGCTGTAATCGAAATACAAAAACGATTCGTCCCATCAATAGTGACACGAAATTCTTATACTTTAAACTATAACAATAAACTAGTTTCCAATGCTGTACGTTCTTCTTCATTTACATTTCAGGGAAAAACTGCATTTTTTGATGACAAGGATGGTATAATACGGATTTATTATGTTGATGGCACTTCGAATGTATATCTTGATAGTGATGCAGGAACTATAAGTTATACGAACGGTATTATTGTTCTGAAAAACTTTTTACCCAGCGCATTTGTAGGCAATAGTATATCGGTTTATGCAAAACCAGTATTACCCAATATAGTGCCTTTGCGCAATCAATTATTGTTATTGGCAGATACAACAGTGACTGTAACAGAGGCGACGACACAAGTTGTTAGTGCTAAAATAAGCACAGTTGCTACACAAGGTAGCGATACTACATATGAAACAGTTATAACAAATTTAGCATCATCGTACTAACATGGCTATCGTAGGCGCGGAAGAAATATATCGTAAATTATCCTCTCAAATAGAATCTCAATTTCCTGGATTTTTAAGAGAGGATGCGCCTAGATTTATCGCTTTTCTAAAGGCTTATTTCGAACATTTAGAACAATCTAAAAAAACAATAGATGCTTCTCGCGGATTGTTTGATTATCAAGATATCGATAGAACTCTGGATGAATTCGTAGAATATTTTCATCGCGAATTTATGACAAACATTCCTAAAAGTGTTTTGTCAGATAAAAGGTTGCTCGCAAAACACATTAGACAGTTTTATAGATCGCGCGGCTCACAGGAATCATATAGATTTCTATTTCGTATATTGTTTGATACTGAAATCGATTTTGAGTATCCAGGCGATGATATTCTTCGTGCCTCAGATGGTCGTTGGACTAGAGAAACAGTTATTCGTGGCACGCGGCTCGCTGGTAATCCACTTTTGATGGATGGAAGACAAGTTACAGGATCGACATCAGGTGCTAGAGGTCGTGTACAAGAAGTTCTTAAAATATTATCACTTGGTGTCGAACTTATACAGTTACGAGTAGAAAGTGTTACAGGAACTTTTGGTGATAACGAAACAATAACAGATGGCTCAGGCAATTCTATAACTTCGTCAAATTTAATAGGACAATTGTCTTCATTAAATATTATTGATGGTGGAGCGTTTCATAGAGCAAGTGATATAGTAAGTATAGCTGGAACTTCTGGAGGAACAGCGAACGGAACTATATCATCAACATCAGATCAAACTGCAATGACATTTAGAATTGTAAAAGGTGGATCGGGATACCGTGTATCTAATTCTACGATATCAATATCGGGTGGGGGTTTTACCAAACCAGCACAATTTAAAATTTTGAATCTTTCCAACACACAAAGCTTAACTATAAATCAAGATATTATAAATCCTATGAGGCTTGTTGTGTTAAACACTGGATCAACATTTACAAGTTTAGGGGCGAACACATCTACCATCAGAGCAGCGTTAGCTTCTGCTAACATAAGTTCAACTTTATCATCGGCTCTAACTTTTGCATCTCTTACAACAGGATCAATCAATACAATTTCTTTACTTTCTGTAGGACATGGATATTCATCAAAACCAACAGTGACAGTCACCGATCTTGACGTTGCTTCTGCGGGAATATCTGATGGTTCTGGTGGTATAAAAGGTCAAAATGCAGTCATCGTTGCAAATACCGCATTTGGAGCAGTCACTCAAATTCCTGTAAATATCTCAGATTCATCATTTTTAAAAAATGACGTGTCAATCATAACGAATACAACAAGAAGTTCTGCTAATACCACAGATACTTCACTCGATGTAAATGGTATGACTCGTGGCCTTCGTCGTAAGGGATTATACGCACCAAATGCTAATTTTATAATGAACAGTTCAACACAATTATCGGGAAGATATATTGACACTAAGGGGTTTTTAAGTTGGGATAAAAAACTTCAAGATAATTATTATTATCAAGAATTTTCTTATGTTATTCGAGCA
>Ga0194115_10007273_pt1 | contig 11023 bp, 10 predicted proteins | sample TA2MahsurfametaG_3_FD_148656 | JGI IMG/M metagenome (GOLD analysis project Ga0194115, IMG submission 148656) | Freshwater microbial communities from Lake Tanganyika, Tanzania - TA2015002 Mahale S4 surface | ecosystem: Environmental > Aquatic > Freshwater > Lake | place: Tanzania: Lake... | reverse complement strand
CAAGGCCGAGGATAGGGTGCTTACCAGTGGTCGTCCCTGGACATGTTGGTGAGGATGTGCTAATGAGATATCCATGACCAATGCCGCCAACGTCAAGACTGTCATTTCATTCTTCAATCGTTCTTCGTCTTCTCCTGTATAGTCGTATTGTTGAAAGATGACACCTAGAATACTATTCCTACTTCCATTCGGATTTGATCCTCTTTCCCAATGTTGAATCCAAGTCCTGTATCGCTGTAATAGGTCAGCTATTCTGATAGTCGTCGGTAGTAATTCTGGAGGTTCTAATTCTAAATCCATTGCTTCCAAAGTCTTGACCCGTCGAAGTCGATGGACGAGAGTTTGTGCCGCAAACAAAGCTTCTGTATGATGTACTGATACCATCTCCTGACCCGATGGGTTAGAAGAAGTAGCTGTCGCCACCAAGAGTGCTAAACATGACATCCATGTCGATCCACGATCAGATTCGTCGAATAGAGGAAGGATATCCTGTTGTGGTGATTGTTGATGATGTTGTTGATGATGTTTGACCACCGATTCTAATTTCCGACGGACATTCCGACTTTGAAATTGAAGTAAAAATTCATGAGCTTGAGAAGTCGAAAGATCTGATCGATGAAATTCGGAAGGAAGTGAATACAATACGGTCAATGCGGTCCGTAAATTACAATAGAGATGTGGCTGATGAAGATAGTGATGTTGATGATGAGATGACGACTCCATTATTCTTTTCTTGTTTTTTCGTTTCGACTACCGTAAATATACTCTGTCACTGTTTTGACCATTGCTAGATTCGTAGAATGTCTTCCCTAGCTAATCTGTATCCACTTGGTTTCCATAGACCTTTCGCGTCAGAGAATCATTTTCAACAGTTGACAACGGGCAACTTCCAGTTATTTCTGATGGTTGTACGTTGCACTGCCAGTAAACAAATCTGACCGTCGTACGCCAGGCTTGAATGTGAAAAAGGTATGTCTATACATATCTACGTTGAATGTCTGTACACATACATAAGGTAAATATCCTTGGCGCAGACGGGGGAGGGCTCTAGCCCATGAGGAAAGAACAGCACTAGTAGAGAGAGTTGCTGCTGGCAGTGTACAGAACTACCCTACTATTGTTCGCCGGTGTTCATAAAAGAAGAGTATTGAGTTTGTCACAGGAAGATGTATTTGCTTGGAAAATGACGACCTATCTCGTGGCAATTACGTTGAGGAAGACGTGGAGGAGGATTCCCGAGAAGTAGTGCTGATGTCGGTTTTTCGCCAATTTGCATTCACGATAAGACGCGCATAGATTCGTATCATTCTGTCCTCCCAATCGAAATTGAAACGAATAAGTTAGAACTGTAGTGTCGATTCATTCACGGGATATTCATCGCCCCCCAAATTAAAATACCCCTAGTAGTCAATTGTTGAACAAAGTCGAAAATGATGGGGAAAAAGTAGCTTTCTTTCTTTTTAGTTGGATTTCTTGGGATACGGTAGATTAGTAGGATCATCGGAATAGGGATGTGGTCTTCGCCATCCGATGGGGGGGACTAATAGTGATAGTAGAATTGAACCCCCCACGACGGAAATTGCTTCCACCAAATGTTCCGTATACAAATATGCCACAATGGGAAGGATAAATAATAGAGTACTGGCCAAATTCAATGCCAATGATTTCATATCCAGACCATCTTGGTAAAAAAAAGAGTCCCAACAGAAAAATATTAGTGAGTAAACAGGGTGACAAAACACGCCACACAAGACCAACCAAGTTGCACATAACTTACTATGATACTCTTTGGATGCCATTGTGTCTGTCTTGGAAACGATACGATGATTTGATGTATAAGGACTCCTATCGTGTGGAACGTTGGGTTGGGGACGGTGTGTTCGTTGGTATAGTGATTGTCGATTCTCGTTTGCTGATTTGTCATCATCATCGTCGTCGTCGGTCGTCATCATCGTCGTGGTTGGAGATCCCATCCTTGGGATGACGTTGGAGTGTCGAGATACCCCCATCATCTCCCACTGTCACAACAAGGGGACTGGAGAAGAGAGGGAAGACATTATGGGGGGAAATAAAAATGTGGGGATTGAATTCCCCTTCAATTGGCGTCTGTCCCTTTGTCCACCAAGTCGAACGACCACCAAGAAAAAGAAACGGATCTCGCTCGGGAATCGAAAATGAGCCTCTACCCCCTGCAAAGTGGCATTTCGGTGATAGAGAAAACCACTGTTGAATGGCTAGAACCAACTACGACTCTACACAGTCCTGAAAAACCTGGTATACATCGTCACGTTGGAAATAAAAGCCTGAGTTATCCCCACTGGCCTGTGTGAATATAAAGAAAAATGATGCTAAATGACTTGGAACGACGACCGTCGAATGAACACATCGTCGACGCTTTGACGAGGTTAATTGAAATGTTGAAAATCGATGAAAAGGCGAATCAAGATCCACCACATATTTCTCATTATCGTGAAATTCCAGAGGAGGTAACAAAGGCATATGAATTATTGTCACAGGGAGCACAAATGGTCCATAGTACAGCAACGAAATATACATTAGTTGGGAAGATTGATATTACCGAACAAAAGAAATTGGGTGCCGACTTATTAAGTGGATGTGAACTTTTAGGTGCAGCAACACATGTCCTTCTTCAGGATATGACAGGATGTTCTAGAGCAGTCCGGAAGGCGACACATCGTGCGACGATGAGTATCCTATTGACAGTTATTCATCTAGCCTCTGCCTTTTGTGATCAATCTGCGTTGTCGGAAGGAAAGAATATCGCAGCCCAAAGGACGGGTGCTGTATGGGATGCATGTGACAAAATTTTAAATCGATTATTACCATTAGGGAATCGGAATGCTATCCGAAGAGAATTATTTACCTGGACAAGAGAAACGAATGATAGTATGGAAGAATTTCAAGAAATGATTGATCGTGGTCCAAAGGAAAATGATAATGTCTCCCCCGATGATGAGGTGGGCGACGAATTAGATGATTTATTTGGTGAAGAAGAGGATCAATATTTGGAAAATGATTTACCAATTGCAAAAGCTTGTCTTGGTATCTTGAAATGTTCAAGGGGGACGATGAAATTAACATTGGATGTCTTAGAAGATCAAGGAACGAAATATGCTGCCACACAGGATCAAACTTATTTGGATAGTATATCCAATATCTTTCAAAAGGCTAGACTTGTGGGGGAAGGTGTGACAGATTTAGGAAGTTCTATGTATCCACCAATATTACCAGATAGTCAGGGATTGGAATCTCAACTTGATAAACAGGTTCAAACGATCATTGGTCTTTTGGAGGATGTCCTTACTATTGAAGGTCTACCTTCCAGTGTTCTTGAATTAGCCCATGTATTGAAGGTGGCGAGTGAGACAAGACACAATGAATTCAATCAGGCAGTAGAACTAGGTAAACAATGATTCGAAACAACCAAGTTTTTCTTCGTTCACATCATACTACTCATCGTTATTAATCGAGGGAAAAAAGAAAGAACTTATTTTTTCTTATTGATGGGTACCGGGGCTACAACTTGGACTATACAAGCCTTTTCGGCCCACCAGATTTCCTTTGCATTACTATCATTCCCACCGCCAACCCGACCAAAACTCATACAGGCACTGACAATGTATTCTCCCTCCTCCAAAAACAAAAGACGGGCCTTGTGAGAATGATGTTGTTGTTGTTGTTGCTTCTGATGATCCCCCTTAAGTGCCTTTCTGGTATGTCCCGACCAAGCATATAGGGTCCTTTGTTGAGACTTGCCCGTTTCGGATACTCCTCCTCCCTTTCGGGTACAGAAAAATTCAATCGATTGTTGAAGTTCGCCGATGACTGATTGTGGAATCCATGTGGCAATATCAATGTCCACTGTGACATTCATTGGTTGTCCGATCAAAACCTGGTCCAGAGTCTCTCCTCCATCCAGACCTAACACCGCCACCTTGATCGAACAAGGTACCGTACATGCTCTCAACAAGAATAAGGGGTTTTCTTCGATAATAGTCTTCAGGCAACCTAGGGGGATCTCAATAGAACCATTCCGAACACGTTTATTCATCGGTGCGACAGTACCACTTGTTTCAGTACAATCCTCTTCGACGTCACTGGCTGGTCCGTTGGATGTCCACAATAGTCTAGTCGTCGCACAAATCTTTTGGTCAATGTCCGCCCCTCGCTCTAGTCTCGGGAAGACGACTGGAACTTTAGCACTAACTCCTGCGTGGACTTCCATGGCATCCCATGAGTTGCCTTGTAGGCCACCTACTGGACCATGTGGAGATGTGATTGTGATCTTCGAGGCACTCTCGTTTGCTATCGTCACAAAGGCGATCGCCTTGTCTCCACAAACGTGGACAGAAGAATCGGTTCCAACTCGGCTCAGGACGAAGTCGCTCTGGTCGGCACTCTGCGCTTGTGTCACCGAAGTCAAGTCTTGTTGGTTGTTTCCGGTACCGTTCTGAGACTGCTTCTTCTCTTGCCGAGAACGCGCCAAGCAGAGTTCCGTGTAACAGCTTTCCCAATTAAGATCCGGACGGAATGTCAAGGACGACATTCTGGGACCCTTGATCCGAAAAACGCGGATCGTAATATCACGCCTGCGCCATACTTCGAGAGTTGGAGTAGCGACCTCCCCTCGGTACCGGAATGATAGTGTAATCATACAACCGCGAGAGCTTGACCCCATATCCGAAGCTGCTGTCAACTTGAGTGTCAACGATGCCTTTTTGGGATTCGCAGGATTGTTCAGCGATTGTCTATCCATGTTTTCACAGTCTGTGGTGAGCGTCAGTGGCGTGGGAGTGGCAGCCTTCTTCTTCGTAGTCGCAGCCTTTGTCTCTTCCTTGTCGTCGACTCCGGCAAAGTCGAAAAGGACAAGATCAGTGAATCCAGGAAGGCCCGTAGCTGAAATCCTTAGTTCCTCAATCTTTCCTCTACCGGTAATGCCAGAATCATTCGACAGGAACAGCTTCGGTAACGAGAAAACTTCGCCGTCAGCTATAGGTACTGGGATGACTGCATTCTCTGGGATCAGAGTCGGTGCCGAGGCGAATGATAACAACAAGATCGGCTGTGCAGGAACGACTTCAATTTTGGGTGATTGAATCGTGTTGCTGGCGTCGGACTTTTTCTTATTCCAATCACGGAGGGGGTATCTAGATGCGGACTCTGGAATGTTGCGCATCAAGTCTGTCTTCGTCTCAGTGGGTGTACCCGATGATAGAGGCAAAAAGAATGAACGTGCCAAACATGCGATACGCAGGCCTTTCACCTCAAAGAGACGGCTGCCGGGAGTCGTCTCATTTTCTGGTTGACTCCCACTGAGTACCATGAAGGGGAACTGAACGGCAAAATCTTTCGATTGTCCTGGAATTACAAACGAAATGGCTGGGGCCTTGATGAAGTCACTGGCACCATTTTCAAACTCTAGTTGGCATCGGGGGATTTCAAGGGGGACGGACAAATGATTGATGAATCTGACGTGAATGTAGCGCTCTTCCTCTTCTGGAACGATCGTGGCTTCTTCCAGCCCTTTCTTCGCAGCAAAAGGATTATAGAAGGTTGCCATCGCACCGGTCTTCTCTTCCTTGACCTTTACCTTGACGCGTTCCAACTTCTTACTCGGTGCTGCGTCTACCATCTTCACAGAAACAATCTTGATCGGTAGAGTCGGGAATCCTGAACTGGCGAGCGAAGCGTTCGGACTGGAAGCTGGGATTTTCTTCCTTAGCTCTGAAATTTCCTTCACAGCTTTTTTCTGAGCCGAGGAACAAAGGTCAAGTCGTATCGCTGACCATACACACCTCAAGGCGATAATGGATTCAGAAATGTTCGAAAGCTCCGCCAACGGCAATAGGATGGTAGGAATCTCATCATCTTCGACCCATTTCGCTTGTGCGACTGTCAATAAGGATGAATCCTTTGTCACGCCATGGAAGAAATTAGCTTTTCGTGCCTCCGCGACTTTGGCCCTCGTTTCACGAACGTAGGAACGAGCAGCCGAAACGACTGATTCTCCAGTAGTACCAATGTACGATGCGCTATCGGTCCTAACTTCAGAACGCATACTTTCATCCAGGCCACCTTGGTCCTCTTCTTCCTCGAGTTTCGACATTAATGCGCTTTGACTCGATCGGCTAGACGGAGATATTTCGCTCATTAAGGACAAGAGCCGGACAGCGGCATTTTCTGAAGCGTCGCGAAGACCTTGCACGGCAAGACCATGGAGGGCTACAGCCCGCAAGGTAGCCCAACAATAATCACCGTACATACCACTATTTGAGGCACTAGAAAGTAATCGAGCTGCTTGACTCCACAACGCACCAACTCTATCATCGGTACCAAAATTGTTAACTTCCGAAATAGATTCGGCGGCGGCAACTGCGAAGAAACTTGCCTTACGATGAAATGGAAGCCTCTTCTCGGGTCGATTTCGGACTGCTGGACTCGTAGTGGGCTGATGGGTAAGAAAGTTTCGCAAAAAAGAAAAATGAGAGTTTTTTTGCCGATATCCGCGACAAGCCATGTCGTCGCCAGCAAAAAGACAAAAGACTTACACGAAGTCCCTTGAGACTTAAGGTCGCACAGCGAAGGGCGACGTCTGCCCGAGTGACGGCATCCAAACCACCGACTGCTACGGCATGATGAAGATAGGTTGAAAAACGTTGAGATCGTTCCAATGTATTCCTGGCGATGATATCTTCTCCATACTTATTTTTCAAGTCGAGAAAATTCAATTGCGTCGCCGAGGGTGTCTCCCATCGTGGACGACTACCACGGGGATCACCTCCATAACATCCCTCTCCTAATCCCCACTGACATCGAAGATGAGTATCTTCAATTTCAGCACCAAACCATGCTAGTTTGAGTAAGAGTTCTGCACGGAAGCAAGCCAACCGGGAATGTCGACTAAGGATATTCAATGCATCCTCACAAAGTGCCGCCACGACACTCGACATATCTTGCTTATTCGATTTTTCTCCTCCTGGGACCATAGCACATGCCATGATAGATTCGGGTAGTTGGAAGGAATTCTCTAGATATTCATCGACATTGAATCCACCCATTTCTGCCATGGCAATATGAGCAGCGACACACCCTTCTAGGGCACTTGCATACCAAAGTGGATCAGGACATGTCGATCGGCAAAGTTCTGCTGCCTTCATATAACGTTCGTAGGCATCCAATGGTGATCCAGCAAGTAACGCGAGATCGGCAGCAAATTTTTCTCTTCGTCCGACCTCCCGACGCATCATCTCATGAGAATCCTTTGGACTTAATTCTGAAAAATCAAAGACATCATCCAATGGGGTCAGTAATTGAGCCTGTGTACTAGCTCCCTTGGTAGTTGTACGGATGATAGCATTTTGAAATTTGATACTCAATCCAGATCGTGCGGGTGCACCTTTCCCATCTCGAGCAGCTAATTTACTATCGGGACTGACCACGGCAGCGAGATTACTCAGACTGAGTTTCTCCGATCCTTGAGGTGCTCCCCCCTCTTCTGATCCATCATTTCGAGACGATGATCGTTGTTTAAAGAAACGTGACTTGACAGGGCTTGTAAAGGCAGAAGCATCATGTCCCTTAATGCCCTGGTCGGACGACATGATTTTCGATTCGAGTTCACGAAAGACTGAGACTGCCAAATCATTTATGACCACATTCATATGTACATCCATGATGGGTGTATGTTCCTCATCGGTCGGGGGGAAGGCGACGAGACTAGAACCCTCTAAGGATGTAGAAATATCAACCTTGTTCGATTCAGCAAAACTATCATAGACAAATAATCGTTGGACGACGGCATCACGTTGAAGATCCCGTCCATGTGCTGTTACCTCATAGGGTGGTGTCGAATATCGTTCTGCCCATTGTTGCCATTCCTCACGTGCACGTTTCAACGTCGCCTCATCGGGACAATCCTTCACATTTAGGACACCAATGACTGCAGCAGTCCGACGATGGGGACATAGATCAATCCAATTCCTTGATAACTCATGATTGATTAAACGATCATGTGCCATCCGTGAATTATACGGTCTTCCATCAAAGAAGATCATCCGTTGACAACCATGACCCCAATGAAAATTCTTCAATGGAGATTCTTCATACTTCCAGTCTCCTGGTCGAGTCAGATTCGAGTTGGGTACGACCAACAAGAAATCTTCTGCCACGTTGGAAGATGGAGCAGGTAAAGTACCGCCCATACCTGCCGTACTACCAGCATTCTGAGCACTATGATACCTAGAAAGAGCTTCCAACAAATGATGAAAGGATTGACTTGAATAGGTATTCGGATTGTCATGACCGGTCCGATCACTACTTAATAGTGGAATAACGGCAATCGCATTGACGGCCGAAGATCGGAAGGTAGGACTTCCAGGTACTTGAGAAAGTGAGACGGGTGCCCCCCCACTCATCGATCGAGACATATTCCCCCCCCGGGTGGAAAAAATGACGGGTCCCCCCTGCTTGAAAGTTCTGTGAAAAGGGAAGGCTTTTCTTCCAGTGGAAGATAGGGAGGGGGTGCGTATAAAATGATGAACAAAGATTGTTGTTGCACCCCTTTCTTCTTCCTGTCGACCCAAAAAACTACCGCGGAGAGCTTTGGTATGCGAGCGCCCAACCCTCCTTGAACCTATGAACTACGATATCTACGATATGACTGTGATAGTATCTATGTATATCAGATGCAAGACAAAATCTTTTCACACCCCTAAAATACATATGTACGTACCGTACCTATAAGTAAGTAAGTAAGTGTAAATTGGGTAGAAAATTCTTGTTCGACTGTGAAGAATACTGTACCGTCATTCAATAACTTCATCCATTAAGTAAAAAATGGTCCTCGTATGGCTTTCTAGTCAGCCATTTCCCAGGCTATATGTGCGGAACCAGTTTACTGCTCTCGATGGAATCGTGCATGTGTGTCATCCTGACGATCAAAGAGGCATTACCGCATCGACGCGCAAGACTATTTTCCCGCCCATCGTTCCGGGATCACATTCTGTATGGAAATTGATCTTGTATTCGGACACCATGCCAACTCGTCCACTTATATAACCGTAAAGAAAATGTGCCGTTTTTACGTCAGACTTGACAGTGATACGACTTCGTGGCCGTGTCTTCAAACTTGCCCCCATATATACACTTGGTTCATTGGCACATTTGCTAGCAGTAAGTGAATACGGTATGCCTACAAAACCAAAGAAGAACCACAGCCAGCGCATATGGGAAACTCATGGACTGCGCAGGGGACCCTGTCGTTTCTCCGCTAGAATTCCAGCCTGCGTCACGCGGTATCAATGTCATACGAAAACTTTGGACAGGTTCACTCCTTTATATTGAGAATGTTCCACCCGGGGGATTGATGCGTCATCAACAGAAGGCACGAAACGGTTTTGTCTTTTCTACGCGCTCTCTGACGAAAATTATGTACCTAGTTTGTACGAATGACACAATTCCGAGCAGAAATTCATCGACTAGTGGCTTTTCCTTTTGGTGTAATCCAGATGTAGGAGTAAAAATCATTGGATATTGTGGGGAGAAGAAGAGGAGCCCATCTCTCTTCCCGCACAATACGCGGACTGTGAAATCCGACACGAACTGGTATTGCGTCTTCTTGCTTATCGTTTTTCTTCCGATCGTCGTTCTTCACCACAAAACAGATACGTCTACTACTATGAAACGATCGATTGAATACAATAACATTGGAGCTGCATGCCAAGAAGCAGGACATCGACAGGAGGCATGGGTACGTAAAAGAGAAACAGCAAGAAGAGGTATCTTTCATATAGTCTTCGCAACTAGAGTGAATGTGTGTCGAATCTCCACGGGATACGGAATCGGAACATCATCGATTTCGTTCTACTTTGTAGACATAAGAAGTCTCACGCATTTCTTCTCTGTCACACAAACACACACACACACACACACACACACTATTCCCCGTTTAGGATCTCTACAAGGGAGCTCTGGAACTGAGGCTAGCCCTCGAAAGAAGCTTGGATGCTGGTGTGTGTACATTGAATGAGAATATGTATGCCACCACACAAAAGGCAAATTCGTACATTCAACAAGCCGAAATGGTCCTACAATGGATTACCAATATCAGCCCAAAACTCACCACCACCGAGACGATGAAAGCATCGTCTCCTCCTTCCATGCATATCATGTCAACCCCCTTGGGTGACATGGATACGACATCTTCTTCCTCATCATCGGACATGAATCCCTTGGAGGGAGAAGATTCTTCCCCTTCCATTACGATGACGAAGACAACAAGTTATCGGCCCATCTCTATGGAGAGTGAAGATGGGACGTATGTTCCATTCCTATTCTCTAAACCGATGCGTCTTCCGACAACCGGAACACTTTCATCAAGGAAGGAAAGTGCGACGATAATTTTCAATCTTGCCTTGATTGATCATGTAAAGAATCGTTCGTCTAGAGAGGCTGTTCAATTATATGAACTTGCGATGACTCTCTTGACGGGTGAAATCGTTGATGAACTTGGTATTGCCCTCATGAATAATATTGGCGTCTGGTGTTATGAGAATCGTGATCATGAGGGGACGGCATCCTGTATTGGTCACCTATTGACATTTTTGAAATCTTGTAGGAATCTTTTGGATGCAGAACAATTGGATGGTATCCATGCGAATGTCCTATGGATGCCCATGTCATCCTCCATTGTCGGTAGTCCAGCCGCATGAAGAAGGGGTCATAAAGACAAAACCATAGCCCCCCTCCCCCACCCCTTTTCTCCCTTTTCCTTCTTGTGGTCTTCCCCCCGCCACTCCTCTCTCCACCTTGTGGTATCAAGAAGTTGCATATTTTCTATACATTTTATCTCTTTCTTGTAAACAGTTCCCTCCCTCTTCCCTGCCGTGACGAAGCACGGATTCTTGCTTTTTTTTCCTTCGTCCATACTTTCACCCGGATCGAAAGTTCTCTCCTTTTATGATACCCCTTTTTTATTGGTATCGGTACCGAGGCCTACACAGTA
>Ga0194115_10007270_pt1 | contig 11024 bp, 9 predicted proteins | sample TA2MahsurfametaG_3_FD_148656 | JGI IMG/M metagenome (GOLD analysis project Ga0194115, IMG submission 148656) | Freshwater microbial communities from Lake Tanganyika, Tanzania - TA2015002 Mahale S4 surface | ecosystem: Environmental > Aquatic > Freshwater > Lake | place: Tanzania: Lake Tanganyika... | reverse complement strand
AGGCTTCTCGAGGTTGAGCGCTGCCTCGCGGTTTTCCTAGGCATTGCTCGCTAGAACAGAGTTGACTTGCATCGCAGTGCGTGTCCCGCCTCTTTGGAACCTTCCCCGCGCATTTGTCGTAAACTACTAGAGGAAATACCAAATTTTCCTTCGCGGTAGCCTTGTGACAGCACCTACCTTCACGTTCCCCGTGTAGCCCCCCTTTGAATCTCAAGAATAAAACAATCGCGGTCATTGGCCTTGGCTACGTGGGTTTGCCCTTGGCTGTCGAGTTTGGCAAGAAGCGTCTCGTTATTGGCTTTGATATTAATAATGACCGCGTTAATGAGCTCCGGCAGGGAGAGGACCGCACCCTTGAGGTAAGTGCCGAGGAGTTGTCGGTCGCGAAAAACTTAAATTTCTCGAGCAATACAGAGGACTTGCGGGCGGCGAACATATTTATAGTGACTGTCCCCACTCCGGTCGACAAAGCAAACCGACCTGCTCTGACTCCACTCATTAAAGCCAGCGAGACAGTGGGGCGAGTCATCAAAGACGGAGACATTGTGATATTCGAATCCACGGTGTACCCGGGCGCGACCGAGGAGATTTGTGTGCCCCTTCTCGAGAGGGAGTCGGGTCTCAAGTACTTAACGGGTGCGGAAGAGCCTGAAGAGGGGCACGAGAAAGGATTCTTCTGTGGCTACTCTCCCGAGAGAATTAACCCCGGCGACAAGACTCACCGCTTACCAAGTATCAAGAAGGTGACTAGTGGGTCTACCCCGGCTGCAGCTAAGGCCGTTGATAGCCTATACAAGGAAATTATTTCGGCCGGTACCCACCTTGCAAGTTCAATTAAGGTTGCTGAGGCTGCAAAGGTCATTGAAAACTCACAACGCGACCTAAACATCGCCTTTGTGAATGAGTTGTCTGTGATCTTTAACCGCATGGGTATCGACACCCAAGAGGTGCTCACCGCGGCTGCGACGAAGTGGAACTTCCTTCCGTTTAGCCCCGGCCTTGTTGGAGGTCACTGCATTGGGGTGGACCCGTATTACCTTACCCACAAGGCCCAAGAGCTTGGCTACCAGCCACAAGTGATTCTCTCGGGAAGGCGAATCAACGACAACATGGGACGCTATGCGGCTCGTAACTTGATTCGACTCATGCTGAGAAATGGCATTAACGTGGCGCAGAGTACCGTTGGGGTATTGGGAGTTACTTTCAAGGAAAACTGTCCAGATGTTCGGAACAGTCGTGTGATCGACATTATTGGTGAGCTGGAGTCTTGGGGTGTAAAGACCAAGGTATTTGACCCCTGGGCCAACGCTCAAGAGGTATTTGACGAATATGGCGTGGAGTTGTCCAATCTATCCGGCCAGGACCGATTGGACTCAATCGTCATTGCCGTGGCCCACCAAGAGTTTGCAAAGTTCACCCCTTTGGAACTGCGAACGCTCTGTTCCATTCAGCCAAGACCGGTGGTTGCGGATCTAAAGTCCATTCAAGAGCGGTCTGCGCTTGAAGCAGCCGGATTCTCCGTGTTCCGATTTTAGAGACACAAACAACATGAAAAATTTTGCACTGATTGGCGCTGCGGGCTATATAGCCCCGCGCCACATGAAAGCCATCAAGGACACGGTCAACACCCTAGTGGCCGCTTACGACCCAAACGATTCGGTGGGCGTTATCGACTCACACTTCCCCGATGCCGACTTCTTCACCGAATTTGAGCGGTTTGACCGCCATATCGACAAGCTCAAGCGCGCAAATGCAGACAAGAAAATTGACTATGTGTCGATTGCTTCACCTAACTACCTACATGACTCGCACATGCGGTTTGCGCTAAGAAGTGGGGCAGACGCCATTTGCGAAAAACCCCTGGTGCTCAACCCCTGGAACATTGATGGCTTAAAAGAAATCGAGGCCGACACGGGCAAAAAAATCCACACTATTTTGCAGCTACGCCTGCACCCCGCGATTATTGCGCTAAAAGAAAAGGTTGCTAGCAGCGCCACACCCAAGAAATACGACCTAGACCTCACCTACATAACCTCCCGCGGGCACTGGTATCTACAAAGCTGGAAGGGCGACATAAAGAAGTCGGGCGGCATTGCCACTAACATTGGCGTTCACTTTTACGACATGCTGCACTTTGTATTTGGCGCCCTGCAGTCAAACACCGTGCACCACTGTGCCGACACTAAAGCCGCGGGCTATTTGGAATATGAAAAAGCTCGGGTGCGTTGGTTTTTATCGGTTGACGTGAACGATGTCCCCGCAGAGCAGCGGCTTAAAGGGCAGCGTACTTATCGATCGATACAGCTTAACAATGAAGAAATTGAGTTTAGCGAAGGCTTTACCGACCTTCATACTCGAAGCTATGAAGAAATTCTGGCAGGCCGTGGCTTTGGCCTGGAAGAGAACCGCGTGGCTATTGAAACGGTAGCCACCATTCGCACCGCCAAACCTCTGGGTATTACTGGTGAGCACCATCCGTTTCTAAAGCGCATCACTGAGTAAAGAATTCTGGATAGCTTAACGCGCTGCACAACGCCGCAAGTCATAAAACCACCTCGTGACCGTTCAAATCCACCCCAGCGCCATCGTTGACCAGGGCGCAGAGATTGGCGAGGGTAGCCGCATATGGCACTTTGCCCACGTCTGTGCCGGCGCCAGAATCGGCAAGGGCGTTTCGTTGGGGCAAAACGTATTTGTGGGCAACAAGGTAGTAATTGGCGATCGATGCAAAATCCAAAACAATGTCAGCGTTTATGACAATGTAACGCTTGAAGAAGGTGTTTTTTGTGGTCCAAGCATGGTGTTCACTAACGTGTATAACCCTCGTTCACTGATAGAGCGGAAAAGCGAGTACCGTGACACATTAGTCAAGCGAGGCGCGACTTTGGGTGCTAATTGCACAATTGTCTGCGGCGTCACCATCGGTGAATACGCCTTTATTGGCGCGGGCACTCTAGTCAACAAAAATGTGCCTGCCTATGCCTTGATGGTTGGCGTGCCAGCACGGCAGATCGGTTGGATGAGTGAATACGGAGAACAGATCCCCTTGCCAGTCAAAGGTCAAGGGCAATACCAATGCCCACATACCGGCCTGCGATACGAATTGACTGGAGAATGCATGAAGCGAGTTGCTACATGACCATCCCCTTCATAGACCTCAAAACCCAGTATCAGGCACTGAAGGCCTCTGTCGATGCGCGCATCCATAGGGTGCTTGACCATGGTCAGTACATCATGGGCCCAGAGGTGAGAGAGCTTGAAGAACGTCTCGAAGCTTACACAGGTGCACGCCACTGTATAACCGTTGCAAGTGGGACAGAAGCCCTGCTCATCTCCCTCATGGCACTGGGCATCAAGCCGGGTGACGAAGTGATCACCACCCCCTTCACCTTCGTCGCTACGGCCGAAGTCATCGTACTGCTTGGGGCTGTGCCGGTCTTTGTCGACATCGAGCCAGACACCTGCAACATTAATGCGAGTCTGATAGAGGCAGCTATTACGCCTAAGACCAGGGCCATCATGCCGGTCAGCCTCTACGGCCAGCCAGCAGACATGGACGAAATCAATGCCATCGCCGCACGCCATGGCAACATTCCGGTTATCGAAGATGCAGCCCAGAGCTTTGGTGCCGAGTACAAGGGCCGGAAAAGTTGCAACCTCTCGACAATTGGATGCACCAGCTTTTTCCCCAGCAAACCCCTCGGCTGCTACGGTGACGGCGGCGCCATCTTCACCAGTGACAACGCCATCGCCCAGGCCTGCCGTGAAATCCGTGTCCATGGTCAAAGTCAGCGCTATGTCCATACTCGCGTCGGAGTAGGAGGGCGTATGGACACGTTGCAATGCGCCATCGTTCTGGCCAAGCTGGGTCGTTTCGATTGGGAAGTAGAGCAACGAATTGCTACTGGTCGTCGATACAACGCGCTCTTAGACAATGCAGGCATCAAGCGCGCTCAACAACGACCAAACCGCACTAGCGTTTTTGCTCAATACACATTGCTCACCAATGAGCGCGATTTGCTGCAAAAACACCTGGCTGAAGCCGGCATACCCACGGCAGTTCATTATCCTGTTCCGCTAAACGAGCAGCCAGCTTATAAGCATCTCTGTTGCCCCGATTGCACACCGGTAGCCCAACAAATCGCCAAGCAGGTGATGAGTCTACCCATGGGACCGGATCTAACAAATGAACAACAACAGAAGATCGTTAAAGAGCTGCATGCATGACTTCGGCTGACTTTCTGATCGTCGGAGCGGGTATTGTCGGTCGATGCTGAAGATGGATAACACTACATTTAAAGGTGATGTACTAAGGTTGCTTTCTGGGACAGGAATTGCTCAGGTTATCGCCTTGGCTGCCACCCCGTTGCTCACACGTCTATTTTCTCCCGATGCATTCGGTATCGCAGCTATATTTGCGGCGACTTCTGGAATTATTGGTTCAATAGCTTGCTTCCGCTTCGAACAAGCCATCTTATTGCCTGAGAGCGACAGAGAGGCAATCAATGTTCTTAACCTGTGCCTACTAGCAACTTTAGCCGTGAGCATATCAACCGTACTAATAGCGGCCATACTTAGTAGTGAAAAATTGGGTATTGATGATGTTCTGCCAATAGGAAATTATGTATGGCTTCTCCCCCTGTCTGTATTATTAACTGGAACTTACACTGCTTTTCAGTTCTGGAATACTCGTACGAAACATTTTTCCAGAATATCTATGGCAACGGTAGCGGGGTCGGCTTCTAGCAATGGGGTTAGCCTATCGTTTGGTTTTTTTGGACATTCTATTGGCGGTAGTTTAATAGTGGCTGGTGTCTGCGGACAAATTATTTCAAGTAGCTTGCTGATCGGAATGATTATTAAGAAGGATTTGAGTTTAATTATAAATTCATTCTCAATGAATGAAATTACGTTACTAATGAGTCGCTACAAAAAGTTCCCGATCTATGGCAGCTGGTCAATATTGTTAGGCACCGGAGCATGGATGCTACCATTAATATTGATGGGTTTTCTATTTTCGCCGCATTTCGTTGGACTATATGCTTTGGGGTTTAGAATTCTGCAGATTCCTACTAGCTTGTTGGGTAGTGCAATCAGTCAAGTCTTTCTCCAAGAGAGCGTTCAAGCCAGAAAAGGTAACTATCTGCCGGAAGCACTCACAGATCTTTTTACGAAGCTGGTGGCTCTTAGCCTGCTCCCCTTTCTTTTGCTTTCAGTTGTTGGACAAGATATTTATGAGGTGGTATTTGGTTCAGAGTGGCGCGAAGCTGGACTGTATACACAAATACTTGCGCCTTGGGCATTCTTGTGGTTTCTATCAAGTCCGTTAACTAGCTTATTTTCTGTATTGGAGGAGCAAAAGCTACAGTTAAAATGGAACATTGTTAATTTTATTTTGAGAGTCAGCGCTGTTCTAATAGGAGCGTATGTGGACAGTCTATTGATTTCAGTTATATTGCTCGGGGTGTTTGGTGTGATAATTTACGGGTATAAGATTGTGCTTACATTTAGAATCGCAAATGCCTGCTTGTCGAAACCGACTAATGTTCTTTTTAAATACTTCTTTTACTCATTCATGCCGGTTGTGGTTGTGATATGTTTAATTAAATCAAATGCAAGTATGTACTTGAGTGTCAGCGTTGCCACCTTATTTGTCATGTTCAATATGTTATGGTTTGGTCGCAAGCTCATTGGAATGAAGCAATATCGTTAAGGAGCCTCTGAACAATGGCTCGATTTAAATTGGTCGGACGACATTGGTGATGACGCAGGCATTTTGTTCATGTGGGTGGGCTGTTAATCGGGCTTATTGCTGGTTTTCTTTGTTTTCTCTGCTGATCTTGTCTTTTTTCTCACACTCTGGACGCACCTACCCCATGGCCATTAATCGTCGCCTGACCATGTACAGGTTGGCAAGGGCAAAGAGCATATGCAGCTGAGCCCGATTCTTGGCCATGCCGCGGTATCGGGCTTTGATAAATCCAAACTGGATCTTGATGATTCGGAACGGGTGCTCGACCTTGGCACGGACTCTGGCTTTGAGCGTCTCAAGCTGATCGGTGATGCGATCTTTGGCAGAGTCAGTCAGTGCGCGTCGCTTTCCAGGTCGCATGGCAATGTGCCAGGTGGCTTTGGTCTGGGTGCGCCTCTCGGCGCCACGGTAGCCAGCATCTGCAAAGATGGCGTTCTCTCCTCCGGTGAGAAGTTCTTCAACGGTGTTGAGGTCGTGCACATTGGCACTCGTCGTCTGAAGACTATGCACAAGCCCCGTCTCTGCATCCACCCCAATATGCGCCTTCATTCCAAAGTGCCAGTTGCTGCCCTTCTTGGTCTGGTGCATCTCGGGGTCTCGCTTGCCGGTGGCATTCTTCGTCGAGCTCGGTGCCTCAATGATCGTGGCATCCACAATCGTGCCTTTGGACAGACGAAGCCCCTTGCTCAAGAGGTACTGGTTGATCAAGGCAAAGATGCGCTCGGTGAGCCTGTTGGCCTCCAACAGGTGCCTGAAGTTCAGAATGGTTGTCTCATCAGGAATAGAGTCACTGTCCAAAGAAAAACCTGCAAATCTACGCATAGAGGCAATCTCATAGAGTGCCTCTTCCATCGCCGGATCACTCAGTCCATACCACTGTTGCATGCAGTACACCCGCAGCATAGAAGGCAAGGCGTAGGCAGGTCTGCCCACAGTAGACTTGGGATTCACGGGCTCAATCAGCTTGATCATCGAGTCCCAGGGCACCACAGACTCCATCTCAGCAAGAAGCATTTCCCGCTTGGTCTTCTTGCGCTTGGACTCGTATTCCACACCGGAGAAACTCAATTGGCTCATGACATCCCCCTGAAATCCCAACTCAGATTGGACCATCCCAAGGGCATTATGTTCGATAATCATGCGAGTTTTTCAGACCTTCCTTAAGCGACAAATCCAGAGTTTTTTTGCGCTGCCCGTAGCATACAGTATCTGTGCAAATATTGAGTCGCGTAGAATACTTTTATTTCATACATTCATCTTTTGTACTGACTAGGGCTAATAACTGCTAAAGAAACAAGGAAAATCATAATGAACGCCAAAGATTATATAAAGAAAATAACTCCACCTTGGATAATCGATAAGTGGTGGCGCTACCGCTTGAGGCATTTTATAGCAGAAATCAAAAGTCTAAATATTGAGGATATGGGTATCTATGGCGGCATACCATGGGTGAAATTGGTAAGTGGCTATAAATTCTATGGGCTGCTGCCATCGGAGGACGAGCGGAGGCTCTATAAATCAATTTGTCCTTACCTTAGGACGATAGATGAGCGATGTTTTGGGGTTGTTAAGGAGATCATAGATCGCTACTATGCTCCTAGAAGTTTACCGGGTGAGTTAGCAAAAAGTGAAAGTCGATATGCCCCACTGCGCGATCCATTAAACGACTTCAATCTTCCATCAGATAAAAGGCTTGAAGTTGCTTCAGTATTTCAGCTACATCCCGGTGAGGTCATTGTAGATATTGGCGCATTTCATGGATTTGGAACTCTAAGAATGGCCGAGTACATTGGCGCTACAGGGAGGATTGTAGCTTTTGAAGCAAACCCAGATTCTCGTGATATTTTAAAACTAAACATCTCTGAAAATGGTCTTGAAAATACAATAATTATTCCTAAGGCAGCGTCTAATTATACCAAGACAGCAGAAAAGTTTCATATAGATGGGGTTCCTACTGGCAATTCCTTGCGTAGTGACGTGCTTCGGAATCTGGGAATGGATAATATCATTGAGATTAAAGTTGACGTTGATAGTGGAGATAATGTATTAAAATCGCTTGGTGTTAGCGAAGTTAATCACATTAGTATTACAGTTAATGGCGGAGAGCCTGAGGCATTGGAAGGTCTTCGCAATACCATCGGATGGTCCAAAAATTTACGAATCTCTATGCCAGGTTGGTATATGCGCGATGATAAAAGGTTAGATAAAATTCTCCGTCCGCAATTGGAGTCCCTAGGATTTCGTACCATAATGACAGGGAAACTCGGGCGAGTTATCGCTTGGAAGTGATTCACGCATCCACCTTGAATATATCAGATTCTCCAGGCTACTGTGCCCAGTGATTAAGGTGGAACATTATTAACCCGGCAATCAAATAGTGGTTAGCGCTATAATATCGGGCATAAAGAAAGTTAATGCCCGGAAGTTGCCCCGTGAAGCCCATCCCGTTATACACAACTCATTTGACATAGTCTGACATGTTGATGGCTCGCTCCGAAATGCCCGACTCTCTTTGTCTGGTATACCCATTGCTTGCTGATTTCCATTTTAACGGAGCACCGGAAATAGTCACCCTTGATTTAATCTCATCTTACTGATTTTATTGTTATTTTGTGTTTTTCTGGGGTATAATTTCTTTCAGTTTTTGGTGTTTTAGGCGCTGTTTTCTGGGAGTTTTCTCTTTTTTGGGAGCCTCAAAATGCCCGCAAGCCAGACTGACGATTTTTTCCGCGGCAGGTTGGGTCAAATGATCAATTTACGCCACGTTCAGTTTTTCCAGACCGACTTTTATCAATAAACATTCTCTGAGACATAGCGATAGCGATGCAGGACTTCTGTTTTACCATGCGCAAACATGTTATATTTTATCTTAGGCATAGAGATCGAATTAGGTTGCTCCCTATTAGATTGGTTAATCGGTTGTATTGCAATTATGTCATCGCTGCAGTTCATCTCAGGCGCATAATAAAGTTCGGTATAGCATTGGTTGTTCCAGCCTCTAGGCATGATTCGGTTATGGGTTTTATCAACAGCGTGCGTCATAAGTATTTCAATATGGTCCCTCAGTGTCGATGGTACATAGCGGACAAGCGCTCAATAAGTGAATTTTTTCAACTAGCTAACAAAGCTGAAATCGAGTATGTCATTCTTCGGTGGTTTGAAGAGCTCCCTCATATAGAGCCAGGTGAGGATATAGATATCCTGGTATCCGACAAAGATTTAGACAAAATACGGAGTTTGTGCGATCCATATGAAAATGGCGGGCAGAAGTTGGATATATACTCGGCATCAGGTAAGTCGGGTTCTGATTATTTGGGAGCGGGATACTTTCCATTTAAATTATCAGAGAGGCTTCTTGAATCGCGAAAACTAATCAATAATTATTTTTACGTACTTGATGATAGAGAATATTTTGTTGCGTTAGCGTTTCATGCTGTCTTTCACAAAGGTAAAGCATCCGGGCTTCCATATAAAAGAAATGACGCTATTTCTCATCAATCCGACCACGATTATACAAAGCATCTTAAAGCAATGGCCAGTGCGCAGGGAATAAATATAAATGACTTTTCATTTTGCGGGTTATATGAATACCTTGTCGCAGAAGGTTATACACCGGGGATTGATACTGTCCGACTTTACGCACGACATGACCCTTGGCTTCAAGAACTAACAATACCTGCTACGCTGCCCAAGATATCGAGCAAGGGCGAGGTTGTGGTTTTTATTCTTCGAAAATGGGCATATGACAACGATAAAATTGAATATATCAAGGATATTGTCGAGTCACGGGGATTCGACATCCTGTACTATTCGGAATTGAGTCAGTGTGAAGTAATTAGTTCGAAAGGGAAAATACGAGGTGGGCAATGGGGTAAAGGTTCCTATCCCGTATCTGGCGGTCCGCCATATGGTATTATGGTCTGCTTCGATTATGCACCAGAGGGGCCTGATAAAAATACCAAGGAGATATTCCCTCATTTAAGTAACAGAAATATTCTAATAAAGCATGAAATACGAGACGCAATCAACAGAGATCTCCTCTACACAAAGCATGTAAATTGCATCCACTCGGCTGATGATGAGCATGAGGCGTGGGAATATATAAATGCAGCCGTTCCAGATAGAGCTAATGAATTTCGTGATAGTGTCGCTATTATTAGATCAAGTAACTATTTTCATTCATTTCACGTATATCGACCTATTGTCACTAACGGTGTGCGGGCCAAGACCGAACTAATTGACTACAAGGGCGCTCGCTGTATCCTGAAAACATTTAAGCCTGGACGGGAGAGGTTTCTGGAGCGTGAGGCGTTTGCATATGGGGAGCTCAGTAGAAAGATTGACGCCATACCAAAACTGATAGAGAAGGGCGATTGCTACATCATAGTCGAGTACATTGAGAATATCCTTGAAGGGCTAACAGAGCGTGAGAGAATACGTATTATCAAAAAATACACATTCGATATCGTATCAACGATGAGGCAGTTTTACGAAAATGGATATGCCATTCTCGGTTTTTATCCAGGTAACCTTCTTATTTCATTAGACAAAGGGCTAAAAGTTGTTGATTTCGAGTTTCTTCATAAATATGAGATTAATCCGGATACTTTTGAAGAGTCTTATGATGTAGCTGGCGTTCCAAGTGACTTTACGGGAGATATGCCTAGAGGAGACAGTAATCATACTATTGAAAACACATGGAAATACTATTTGGATATGAAAGTTGTAAAAGAGTTGCTCGTGTAGAGTAGAACAATTCGGCACTTGATTGAAGATGGGCGAATCTAATCGCATCGATTCGACATTAGCGCCTCGGCGTGCAAGAAATGTCATTTATGCTGCCGTGTTTTCTATTGACATCGATGTAATTCTCCAATCTAGTCACCCTTGATTTAATGGTGTCGTTGGTCTTGCCGTCGGGGAGGTATATAAACGCTGGGATTGCGCCCCGAAGGTCCAAAAGAGTGTGGATCTTGACCGCAGACTTGGTGGACCGAAACAAGGCCCAAGGGAAAAGGCTCATGCGTAGACTTCCCTTCTTTGGCAACAAGATGAAAATAGAGGCTTCCGTCCTTTTAGGAGATAGGGATGAGGAAGTCGAAGTTCACGGAGAGCCAGATTGTTGGGATTTTGGCCGAGGGCGACGCAGGGTTGCCGGTGGCAGAGATCTGCAGGAAGCATGGCATCAGTAATGCGTTGTATTACCAGTGGAAGAGCAGGTACTCGGGTGTTTCGGTCAACGAGCTCAAGCGGGTTCGGGAGTTGGAGAGCG
>Ga0194115_10007263_pt1 | contig 11030 bp, 14 predicted proteins | sample TA2MahsurfametaG_3_FD_148656 | JGI IMG/M metagenome (GOLD analysis project Ga0194115, IMG submission 148656) | Freshwater microbial communities from Lake Tanganyika, Tanzania - TA2015002 Mahale S4 surface | ecosystem: Environmental > Aquatic > Freshwater > Lake | place: Tanzania: Lake... | reverse complement strand
TTAATTGGACATATGAAGATTTTAATTTTCCTTTAAAAATTGATCCAAAAATTTATAGCAGCAGACATATCAAAGAAAGCTACAAATACAAATACATCAAAGAAATGATTAAAGAACATAATATTCCCAATCTGAATGATTGGGGAATGGGAATTCACTAATACGAGTGAAAAATAATGCAAATTAAAAATTTTAATAAAGAGTATTTAAAATATCTCTTTCCACAAAGAACTAGATTAACAACTGAATATAGTTTGACAACCAATTCTGATCAAACTGAAATCGATAATGCCTTAACATCAATGGTTCAAAAAGACTTTGATATGATTAAAGAATTTTTACCAAAAACCTGTGATAAAATTTTAGACATTGGTTGCGGATTAGCATTAATTGATACTTTTTTATATAATTATTATAAATCACCCGATGTTTATCTTTTAGATAAAACGGAACTGAATACAGACAAAATCTCTGGTTTTAATAAAAAATATAAATGCTATAACAGTATGCAAGCTGCTAAAGAAACTTTAACTAACAGTGGTGTAGACGAAAACAAAATTTATCTATATGAAACTACAAATTATGAAGAGTTATATAACAACAAATTTGATATAGTTTCGTCTTTCTTATCATGTGGTTGGCATTTTCATGTAAGCACCTACATCGATCTTATGGATAAAGTTCTAACCCCAAATGGTGTTTTAATTCTAGACATTAGGCATAACACAGATCAACTAGAAGTTTTACAATCTAAATTTCTACTCCAAAAGCAAATTTATAATTACGCAGAATCAAAACACACGGGCGGAAATATAGGCGATAGGTATATTTTTACAAAGAAAGTATAAAATGATAGAAATTTCAATGAATGATGAGTTTGGTGTAAATCTTGCAAAATATTCTGAAAATTGTGATATTGGTTTAGAAATTGGTGGGGGAACAGGTGAAGGCTCTACTCAATGTATAAAAACTAAAAAGTTATTTAGTATAGAAAATCATCCTGATAGAGTTTATAAACATCAAATGAACCTATTAAAAAGAGGAGGTATAGGTGTCAATGGAACTTCCACTTTAGTAGATTCTTGGATGCCTTGGTCTGAAGTAGAAGCCTTTTATAAAACAACACCAACCAATTTAAATATGTATCCACTAGAATTAATATTAACTTGGTATAATGAATGTGTGGACACATCTAAGCAATATCAAACAAATGCAATAGAAGATATCGCTAAGAATCATTCAGTATTATTTGATTTTGTTTTAATAGATGGTTCTCCCTTTTCGGGAGAGTCTGAACTAAAATGTGTTCGACCATTTTTAACAAAAAAAGCAATAATTGCTTTAGATGATATAAATGATATCAAAAATTTTACAAACTATTATGATTTAAAAAATAATTCAACCTTATTGTGGGAAAATTGGTATCTTCGTAATGGGGGCTGCAATATTTCAATTATAAAATAAAAATATGGATGAAATTTTAAAAGCAATTGAAAAATTTATTAATGAAAAAAATGCAACCAAGAAATGGGTTGCAGGTCAAGATTGGGTTCAATATGCCGGTCCATATTTTGATACTGAAGAATATACCGAATCAATTAAAACTATTTTAGAAGGTTGGCTAGTATTGGGCGAAAATGGTATTCGTTTCGAACAAATCTTTCCACGCTTAGTGGATAAAAACTTTGGTATTTTAACAAACAGTGGCAGTAGTTCAAATTTGTTGATGATGTCTGCTCTGACATCCAAACGACTTACCAACTTTCCTAAAGGCACAAAAGTAATCACCCCCGTTGCTGGATTCCCAACAACCATCAATCCAATTTTTCAAGTAGGATTTGAGCCAGTATTTGTGGATATCGATTTAGATACTTTAAATTTAAATCTCAATCAAGTAAAACAACGAGCAAAAGAAGGCTGCAAAATTATTACGTTTGCTCACGTATTGGGCAATCCACCAAACATGGATCGTTTGATGGAGATCATAAACGAATATGGATTAATCTTATTAGAGGATTGCTGTGATGCTCTTGGTTCTACCTATAAAGGCAAACCACTAGGAAGCTTCGGAGAGTTTGCAAGCTTTTCTTTCTATCCGGCTCACCATATTACTATGGGCGAAGGCGGATTCGTTGCATGTAATACTCCGCATCAAGAAAAAGTTGTAAGAAGTTTTAGAGAATGGGGACGAGGCTGCTATTGTGTGGGCCAAAAGGCTAATTTGCTAAAGAATGGTATGTGCAAAACTCGGTTTTCAAATTGGCTTCCTGCTTTGCCCGATGAAATTTTTGATCACAAATACGTTTACGACGAGATTGGTTATAATTTAAAACCAACAGATTCTCAAGCATCAATGGGCCTGGCTCAAATAAAGAAGTTACCTAAAATTATTAAGATGCGTAATGCTAATCATGCACGATTGACTCAGATCTTTTCAAAGTACCAAGACCATCTTATATTACCAAAAGCAACAGAAGGAGCAGACCCTGCTTGGTTTGCTTTTGCAATAACCATTAAAGATGGTGCTCCTTTCAAGAGAAAGGATATTGTAGACCATTTTGAAAATCATAAGATTCAAACAAGACCATATTTTGCAGGAAATATTATGTTGCAACCCGCATATGCTGGACTTATGGAAATAAACGATGTAATTAATAATTATCCAAACGCAAGAAAAGTAACAACAGATACTTTCTTCCTTGGTACCAGTCCAGTAATTACAACTGAACAATTAGATTATATTGAAACTATTGCAGATAAATATTTTAAGGATTTAAAATGAGAACGATAAATTGTCACAATTTATATCATTTAGGGGATTGTATACAAGCTTTGCACTTTTTAATTAATGCTGCAAAACACAATAATATCCAATTTAATTTTTTATGCAATAGTGATTATCACAAACAGTTACAGGAGTTTATTCACGATTTCGATGGCGTTAAATTAATAACTAGCCCAATTGGTGAGTCGATAGACACTTGGATTGGTGCTTACAATTACGTTAATATTTGTAAAAAATCAGAAGAAATGTTTGGTAAAGATTCCGACCAAGGTACATTTTTCTTATTGCTTGCTGGTATTTTATCAAATATAATGGAGATAAAATGTCCATTTTCTACTAAAATGGATATGATTTATAACGAAGAAGTCTTAAATAAACCGTGCAAACATAATGAATTCTATGATTATCTTTTTATAAACAGCAAAAATCAAAGTATACCATTTCCAAATTTTGAAGAAGAAATTGTATCTATGATGAAAAAACTAAAAGCACACAATAAATCGGTTATTACAACAGCTAAAGCAATCGATACACCATGTACTTTAGATTATAATCTTTCTGTTGTAGAAATAGCAAGATTATCAAAGAATGTTAAAAATATTATTGCAGTAAACACAGGTCCTTTACATTTGTGTATAAATAAATGGATATTACCTAACATTAACAATTTTATTGTGTGGAGTCCAGCAGAAACATTTAATTATGGATCAAATTTTAAATCAGTTAAATTTTTATCTGAAATAGAAGAAAGTAGTATTTGAGATGAGTAGTGAATTGAGATAGGAATAAAAACAATGAGAATAGTCTTTAGTATCGTTTTAAATGGTTTACATCACTTACTTCATAATGATCAGTATCGATTTATTTTAAATAATTGTGATAAATGGATTGTGGTTGAAGGAGCTTCAGAATCAAACCAAAGCACTAGATGGTGTAAGAAGATGCCAGACGAATACCACAAAAATGGTGGTAGTGTGGATGGAACTAGAGAATTTTTATATGAATTATCACAACAAAACTCTAAATTGGTGTATATTCCTTCTGATGGGTTTTGGCATTCCAAAGATGTGCAAGTAAATCGTGCAATTGAAGAAGTAAAAAAAATAACAAATAAATGTTTTCTTTGGGAATTTGACATCGATGAACAATGGACGGCAGAGGCAATGAATCAAGCAGAAAGAGAAATGATAGAAGACGATGTAAAAGTTGGAGCGTTTCAATCAAATTGTTATATTGGTAAAAACATAAAACCAGTTGGAGAATGGGCTGGGGATGGAGGAATAATTCGTCTTTGGAATTGGGAAGATGAATTTTTTGAAAGACATGAACCACCAACTTTAGCTGGTTGTAAAGATAAAAAAAATAAACTATTAACCCCTAAATTTGATCATTATAATTATTATTTTGAAAAAGATGTAAAATTTAAAGACGCTTGGTATAGTGGTCATGAACAAATTTTAGAAAGATGGAAAATAATAACTGCTTTGCCTAAAGAAAATTTTCCAATGCATCTTTCATCTTTGATTACTGGTTATTGGGGAACAACAAAAAGTTATCTTGTTTGGAAAGAAGACTAATATGAAAGTTATATACTGGTGAAAATTTAATATTTGGGGCGTGATCTTATACATATGAATAAAGGAGATTATTGTGTATTTTTGTACTGCAGCGGATGATCAGCATTTTATTATATTATTAAATCTTATAGGTTCTATTTTTAGACATAATGATAAAAATTTAAAAAAAATTGCTGTTTATAATTTAGGTCTTACTGAAGATCAATTACACCAATTATCAATAATAGATCGTGTAGAAGTTTTTGACGTAGAAAAAGTTAATCCTTTAATAACTACTCCATTATTTTCTGCAAAACATGGAAATTGGGACAGATGGGTAAAAGGAATGTTTTCTTGGAAACCCGTAATTATTAAACAATCTTTGGATATGTTTCCTTATGTTGTTTATGCAGATTCTGGAACTACAGTATTGCGACCACTAAATGGCTTATTTGAACATATAAAACAAAATGGATATTTTTTAACTGATTGTGGCCGTTCTATAAAATGGATGACACCAAAACATATAATTAAAAAAATGAATTTAACTTCTGAAAAAAATAAATGGTTACTTGAAGACACCCTATACGGCATTGATGCAGGGTTTCAAGGAGTTTCTAGATCTCTAAAAGAAGAATATATTATGCCAATGTATGAGTTAGCAGAAGAAATAACAAATTTTATTGATGATGGGACTTGCCCAGAAGGATGGGGAACGGGAAGACACGATCAAACACTATTCAGTATTAAAGCTAGAGAACTAAAATTAAATATATTGAATCATGATAGACCTGTAGAAGAATGTATTTTAGTTTATAATAATACAACCGAACCATTTCACATTACTCATGCTCGTAATAGAGTAAGGGAAGATACCGCAATTTATAGATCACATGGAAGAATTGTTACACAAGAAATGTATTATGATAATGTTAGATTTATAAAATCCAAAGATTAATTAGTCTATAATATGGAAAAAATAGTATATGTAACAGGCTGTTTGGGTTTTATCGGGTCTTATGTGACTCGTCAATGCCTTGAAAAAGGGTGGTATGTAAAAGGTGTAGACAAAATAACCTATGCTGCCAACGATCAACTTTTAGAAGAATTCAACAAGCATAAAAACTTCTCTTTTGTTCATTGCGATATCAATGACTTGAAGTTTTTGTATGATTGTGATTATATTATCAACACAGCAGCGGAAACCCATGTAGGAAACTCCATAGCGAACAGTGATGATTTTGTCCATTCAAACATCAATGGTGTTCACAATATCTTAAAACTCATAAAGAATTATAGACAAGAGAATCTACAGAAACCAATACTACTACACTTCTCTACCGATGAAGTATACGGGGATATAGAGAGTGGAGCGCATACAGAAAGCGATTTGCTAAAACCATCCAATCCGTATGCTGCAACCAAAGCAGCAGCAGATATGTTGGTGTTGGCATGGGCAAGAACATACAACATCCCATATGTTATTGTAAGACCAACAAACAACTATGGAATTGGACAGTATGTGGAAAAACTTATACCAAAAGTTTGCAAGTATCTTCATCTTGGAAGAAAAATACCACTTCACAATAGAGGTTCTCCTATAAGAAATTGGCTTCATGCTGCCGATACCGCTTCTGCTGTGATTAGAATTATTGAGTGTGGAGTCACCAACGAGATATACAACATATGCGGTGGTTACGAGCAGAGCAACATAGACACAATAAAGAAAATACTAGCCGTGAAAAATATAAATGAAGAAAATATTGAAAAATATGTAGATTTCTCTTTCAATAGAGCAGGACAGGATGTAAGATATGCGTTAGATGACTCAAAGTTGAAATCTATTGGATGGAATCCAGTTAAAGTCTTTGATGACGAGATAAAGTCCATAATAGAATACTATAAGAATAAATTTATATGGTAAATTCTTATCTAAAAAAACGAATACTGGATATAGCTTACGCAAATAAACTTAGTCATCTTGGTAGTTATTTTTCTAGCGTCGATATAATAGATGGTATTTACGCTACCATGAAACCTGATGATATTTTTATTTTGTCTTCTGGACATGCTGCATTAGCATTATATTGTTGTATTGAAAAATATCATGGCAAAAACGCAGAAGAATTATTTAAAAAACATGGTGGTCATCCACATAGAGATGAAGAAAATAAAATATATTGTTCTACTGGAAGTCTTGGGCTGGGTATAACTGTAGCTCTAGGGCGTGCGGTTGTAAATCCAAATCGCACAGTACATGTCTTAATAAGCGATGGTGAATGTGCGGAAGGTAGTGTATGGGAAGCTCTAAAAACCATATACGAACAAAAAATTACTAATATAGTGATTCATGTTAATGTGAATGGATATGCTGCTTATATGAGTGTAGATACTGATTATTTGGTTGCCAGACTTCGTTCATTTTTACCGGATGTAAAAATATACTACACTTCAGTAGAACAATTTTCATTTTTAAAGGGCTTAAATGCCCATTATCATATCATGAAAGAAGAAGACTATAAAAACGGAATAAAGGAATTAGATGAGAAAACAGTTTGTTGAAATTCTGTATAAAGAAATGCAAAATAATCCAAATATTTACTTGTTAACAGGGGATTTGGGTTATGGATTGTGGGATAAAATCAGAGACGAATTTCCTGATAGATTTTATAATGTAGGATCGTCAGAGATGGCAATGATGGGGATGGCTATAGGATTAGCTATGGAAGGAAAGGTTCCTTTTGTGTATTCCATAACTCCGTTTGCGATTTATCGGCCTTTTGAAATGATAAGAAATTATCTAGATCATGAAAATATTTCTGTGAATATAATTGGCGGTGGTCGTGATAAAGATTACGGATATTTGGGATTCTCACATTGGGCAGAAGATGATAGAGAAATAATGAAATGCTTTAAAAATGTAAACACCCATCATCCAGAAACTTTAGAAGAATTGAATAGCATCTTCATAAGTATGATACAAAATAAAAAACCAACATATTTAAATCTTAAAAAATGAATGATAACAATATGAATATTTTAATAACTGGTGGTAATGGCTATATTGCCAAAAGTCTTTATAATGTCTTAAAAGACAAATATCAAGTAACGACTATATCACGTGATAATTTTGATTTAACTAATTACCATCAAACATGTGAATGGTTTCATGAAAGAGAATATGATGTTGTATTGCATACTGCTATTGTTGGTGGTAAGAGGCTACATGAAGACGATTCTTCTGTACTGGAAAAAAACCTAGCAATGTACAATAATCTGCGAGTAAATAGGCATAATTTTAAAAAACTTATATCATTTGGTTCTGGAGCAGAGATATACCACGGTGATACTCCATATGCCAACAGCAAACGACAGATAGCAGATTCAATAATAAACACCGACAGTTTTTATAACTTGAGAATTTTCAATGTTTTTGACGAGAACGAACTGCTTACTCGGTTCATCAAAGCAAATATGCTAAGATATATGAATAAAGAACCAATGATTGTTCATACAGATAAGCTTATGGATTTTTTTTATATGAAAGATTTAATAGAACTAGTAGAGCATTACATTCGAGAAAAATCACCAGACAAAACTATTAATTGTTCGTATAAACAAAAATATACTCTTACAAATATCACAGATATTATCAACAAATTAGGAACGCATACGGTTCCTGTAATTATAGAAAACAAAGACAAACTAGAATTTTACTGTGGAGAGTCACATAATATGCCTATAAAAACAATAGGATTAATTGGAGGACTGCAAGAAACTTATCGCAAACTCATTATAAATACATTAAATACATTATGAAACCAACTATTACATTATGCATGATTGTGAAGAACGAGTCTCATGTGATCCTAGAATGTCTTAATTCTGTATGGAAACACATTAATTACTGGGTCATTTCGGATACAGGTTCAACAGATAATACTAAAGAACTTATTGAAACTTTCTTTCGAGAAAAAGGTATACCAGGAGAATTTGTTGATTTGCCCTGGAAAGATTTTGCTCACAACAGATCTCATGTGTTAAAAGCATGTCAAGGCAAGGCAGATTACGCCTGGGTGATTGATGCCGATGATTTCTTGGTAGGAAATTTACAACTTCCTCCAAATACCGATGCAGATGCGTACACACTTAAACTAGGAAAAGGACCAGAATTTACTTGGTGGAGAAATCAAATATTCAAAACAGAGTCCGAGTGGAGATACGAAGGAGTTCTTCACGAGTACGCTGCAACTTCTAAACCTAATCCTGTAATCGTTCGTCTGGAAGGACAGTACAAAGTTAATGCCAGAACTACAGGTGCCCGTAATCAAGGAATTACACCGATAGAAAAATATTCCAGAGACGCCATTACACTAGAAGAGGCACTCAAAAATGAACCAGAAAACAGTCGTTACTGGTTTTATCTGGCCCAAAGTTATTTTGATTCACAACAATACGAAAAATCAGAACAGGCGTATATGAAACGTGCCCAGATGGGAGGATGGCCTGAAGAAGTGTATTACTCCTTGTATCGAGTGGCTATTTGTAAGGCATTAACCAATAAGCCGTGGGGAGAAATCAAAGAAGCCTTTCTTAATGCGTACAATTACAGACCTATTCGAGCAGAACCTTTGTTTCATATTGCACAGATTTACAGAACAAAATTTAATCAACCGGCAGTAGCCTATATCTACGCCAAGATGGCAGCAGATATTCCGTTTCCACACCAAGACATCTTGTTTATACCAGAGGTGATGTATACTTTTGCCATATTAGACGAACTGGCTGCAGTTGCGTATTATGCTGGTCGACCTGATGTTGGATATCAGGCATCAAAGATTCTGTTAGAACAAGGACGAGTTCCTGAAAGCGAGCTTCCGAGAGTTCAAGAAAATTTCAAAAAATATCAAGAAGTGATGCAACAAATTCAACATCAACAACAGGCACAAAATCCTCAATCTAAACCGGTTGCAACTCCAGTTATTCCTAAAAAACAAAAACGGTTCAAAACTCGTCGATAAACCAATATAAATATTGAATGGCATGTGAGTTTCCGATTGATCCAACACTAAATCAGATACACGCGTGTACTGGTGGATTTAATTATTATTGGGACGGCTACGGGTGGCAATTTTTACCTGGGGCCTCTCTAGGATTTTACGCCATAGTCGGTCAAGATAATCTGTTTACTGGACTTAATCAGTTCAGTTCAGGGATCAGTGGAACAGGCGCTACTTTTTCAGGTAATATTTTTGGAAATACTGGTAGTTTTAATTCTTTACAAGTAACTGGAAATTTAACAATATTAGGTCAACTCAACGTAGACGGTTTAATTATTTCTAAAACGGGATTTAGTGGATACACATTGGACGCTGATGAAGAAACAGTAGAATCTGTAATAGTGGACGGCGGTCAATTTTAATATCTAAGTTATTATAAATATTCATATGACAGCACGCTACGATCTAATTATCAATAAAAACGAACCGTTTAACTTGTACATTGAGTACACAGACGATACTGGAAATCTGGTAGATTTTATCGGACCTACTGCAGATAATCCTTTGTATTACTCTAAAATGATGATTAAACGATATGTAACAGATGAAGACGCATTAGTTTTACTCAAGTCTTATCCGTTTGATTTATTATGCGGTAGTACCAGTGAAGGCCTTAGTGGTGGTATACTGTTAAATAGAAATTCTACTAATTCAGGTGGTCAAACTGGTGGTGTGTTTCTAACAATGAACGGATTTGCTACATTTAGTACATTAACTGCTGGTAAATTATTTTACGATATATTCGTTATTAAAACTTTAGCAGGAGTATCAGCTGGACTCACGGGAGGAGTATCTACGAAATTACTAGAAGGAACTGTAGACGTTCGAGCATCAGTAACAACAAACATAGAAGACAATTTTTCTCAATTCTTGTTTGGTGACGAAATTGACGGCGGTGCATTTCCGTGAAAAGTATTAAAATAATTTATCATGAATATCAAATAACAAGTACTAAAATTAAATCTACACCAATAAAAGTACTAGAATTGTATATCAAAAAAATTGCTAAAGAATTTACTTTGAAACGATGATCCATGGCAATAACAATACGCCTAAAAAGATCCACAATACCAGGAGAAGTTCCTCAATTTCTTCTTCCAGGCGAAGTTGCTGTAAATATACCAGATAAAAAACTCTGGATTGGTGGTCAAAATAATATTCCTGTTGAAGTCATAGGAATACAGGGACCAACAGGCAATCAGGGTCCACAAGGCGATCAGGGCCCAATAGGTAATCAGGGTCCACAAGGCGATCAGGGTCCAATCGGCAATCAAGGTCCACAAGGCGATCAGGGTCCAATCGGCAATCAAGGTCCAACAGGTAATCAAGGACCTGAAGCAAATGCAGTAATATCATTTAACGGTCTAACAGGCCCAGTTACAGGTGTCGGATCATTTAACGGTCTAACAGGTCCAGTTACAGGTGTCGGATCATTTAACGGTTTAACAGGCCCAGTTACAGGCGTGGCATCATTTAACGGTCTAACAGGCCCAGTTACAGGTGTGGCATCATTTAACGGACTAACGGGTGCTGTTACAGGTGTGGCATCATTTAACGGGTTAACGGGTCCAGTTACAGGTGTCGGATCATTTAACGGGTTAACGGGCCCAGTTACAGGTGTCGGATCAT
>Ga0194115_10007258_pt1 | contig 11032 bp, 10 predicted proteins | sample TA2MahsurfametaG_3_FD_148656 | JGI IMG/M metagenome (GOLD analysis project Ga0194115, IMG submission 148656) | Freshwater microbial communities from Lake Tanganyika, Tanzania - TA2015002 Mahale S4 surface | ecosystem: Environmental > Aquatic > Freshwater > Lake | place: Tanzania: Lake... | reverse complement strand
ATCCTTCACAATAGTTGGCCAATGAAAATGCATCTGAGACGTAGGTGGCGAACCATCGACTGACTGTTGCAACTTCACTTCACCCGTCGTTCGGAGCGAATCATGATGCATGACATCGACGTATATCGCGCGAACTAGCGGCGAACATGCGGAAGGGAGACACAAGACACGAGAAGCGGTCAGCGTCCATCATGAGGCCTTTCTCCAGAAGGGACATCGACTCCTTGAGATAAGGCCATAAAAAGTAGCACTTCCAACTACATCAACATAGATGAAGAATCAACGTTCACCACCATCTAGTCCAATTCCATTATCCTTCCTTTCTTTGAGATGGAGGATGATCAACAAGTTAGGGTGCTGCAGACGATGCATTAGAAACGTGCCCCAGTAGATATAACGTAGAACTGGACTAGTTCGACCGCATATGTCGATGACGCGAATGCCGAAAATCGAAAATCTTTTCAAAATTTCATCATCCTCTCTCCGATTTCCACTGACAGAGTATTGACTGTAATTTCCTTGACACGACGTTGAGCTTCCCCTTTAGAAACCAATCATCACCAGTGTGACTGCAACAATGAAGGCATTGCAAGTGAATCGTCTCGTTCTGCTGTTTCTTTTGTTTGGCAGTACTTCATCGTACAGTCCCGCCATGGCTCGACGGACGCGACGTGGTCTTTCGACGAGTCAACAAATGGTGATAGAGAACGACTGCCTATCGGGTGGTAAACAGCAAAGGTTAACAGAAAAGGATCAAATTTCCTTCCCTTCACATTCATCGATGACTGGTACAGGAAATCATGTAGTTACTAGATCCTTGTTTTGCTCGACAGTTGCTTTAGCGTCATTGATGGCACCGATCTCAGCGTTGGCGTTGACGCCCGAATCGACAATTTCTACGACGACGACTACTACTATACCGTCGAGGAAAGGTGATTTCACCACGCAACGAATGAATAAAGTGAATCAGAATACTGTTCCAAATCAAGTAGAGAAGGAGGAGGGAACAGGATCATCTTCCTTTCAAGAAAGTATATCCGAATTCGTAGCCGGTGCTGCGTTGGCGGTTACGAAGACATTGGTGAAATATCCTTTAGATACTGTGACCGTACGTCTTCAGGTTCCTAATAATGAATACTCTGTCTCAGATCTTGGTAAACTCTTTAGTGGGACGTATAATGGAGTTACCGCATCACTCCTATCGAATATTCCGGGGGGGGCAGTATTCTTTGCAGTCAAGGGTGCGACGAAGACGACATTGAAACAATCGGTCATAATGCATTCCGCACCCGCTTGGATAACGACAGCATTGGCGGTGGGGACAGCTCTCATCCCCTTCTGGGCGATTAGGAACCCCAGTGAAGTCATCAAGGTCCGGCAACAAGTGGGCATCGATGGTTATGGGGATGATGTTTCCGCATGGGATGCACTTCAGTTAACCCTCAATACGACAGCAGGCAATTCAGTCTTTGAGGGTATCGGGACGTTATACACGGGTTATTGGGAAAATATCTTGTACAGTCTTCCTGCAGACGTCATCAAGTTTGGAGTCTATGAATCTCTTACTGGAGGGAGAAAAAACTTTTCACCTATGGAGGGTGCTCGGGCAGGTGCACTTTCAACGGTAAGATTGCGACAATGACGGGTTCTAGCATTGCATTCATGGAACTTTGAAGCCTGCTTTCTCATCCAATACTCTAATAATCCGTACGCCGATCTCGATAAGCAGGCATTCTCCCAGCTCGTAACTACGCCTTTGGACGTCGTTCGGAATCGACTTATGACCGAAGGCAGAGTAGAGCCCGGCGATAGTAGTGACACAGCATACAGATCCAACTATATGGATAGATTAGTTAAACTTGGAAAAGAAGAGGGATTAGCAGGATTGTTTGCCGGAGCTACACCCCGAGTAGCTAAGGCGATTCTGAGTGGTGCTATCCAGTTCGCTACCTACGAGGAGACTAAGCAGTCGTTCGCACGCTTCCTTCAAAATCGATAGCATGACTGTTTTTTCTAAGATAGAGGATCTTGTAATAGGTGACATGAGGAGTCTTCAGGGACAAAATCAGACTCTTCGTCCATAGCATAGTTGATTCGCTCGACAAATCCATTGGACTAGTTCGATTCGGAGTCGCCTTCAAGATTCTATGGCCGATCACGTCAGTGACGACTGTCCGATGCGACAATTGACAGTGACAGTTTCCGCACAAACCATGAATGTCATCCATTGCATCTCTTGCAACTACCTTTATATAGTCCGGTAACGATGAGAATTCTTGTTCTGTTTGCAGGGATACTTTCCACTCTATGCATCGTGGGGGTCGACGCGTTCACTTCGGTCAAGATTGCGTCATTGAGACCTTGTATAGATGTCACACGACCGGTGGTGTCAGCGTTCTCTAATGTTGTCAACAAGCCATTCGATGACACACGCAGATTATCGATGCGACGAAATCTTGCTGTAGGTCCCCTAATTGATGTATCCAAACAACTTGCGTCTTCTATTTTTCAATTCCATGGTAAAGTCCCATTGGGACAGGCCTTCGGTGTCAACGCATTCGGATTCTTGGCTGTTCGGAGTAAATTGTTGAAATCATTGACACCACAGGGATATTTGCATGCCATGGCATTGGGGACTGGATTATGGTCGACTCTTGGTTGGCGAGGATGGACCTTTTGTGTTCTCTATCTCGTCATCGGTTCGTTGGCCACGAAAATTCGATTCGCGGAGAAAGAAAAGTTGGGGATTGCCGAAGGTCGAGGAGGACGTCGTGGTCCTGAGAATGTATGGGGGTCCGCTGCCACAGGTCTGGCATGTGCCATATGTTCAGTACAGGGTACAAAGTTTCTTGGTATATCTTCAGAGCTATTCGTATTGGGCTATGTCGCATCTATCTCAACGAAAATGGCGGACACAGCCGCATCGGAGATTGGAAAGGCATACGGAAAGACTACCTTTTTGATTACAACATTGGAGAGAGTCCCACCTGGAACAGAAGGAGCAATATCAGCAGAGGGAACCTTAGCCTCGATTGCGGGGGGGCTTCTACTTTCCTTGTATGCTTGGAGTATCGGATTGATTTCTAAACGGATGATTCCCATCTCTGTGACGGCGGCATTCATTGCTACGAACATTGAAAGTGTTTTGGGTGCTACATTACAGGGCAAAAAGAACCTTGAATGGATCACCAATGAAGTTATCAATTTCATCAATACCCTGATCGGAGCGATACTGGCGATAGGTGCAGGTCTAGCTTTTCTGTAGAAATCATATTATTCGCCCAAGAATTCCTCATCGCAACATGGTTCTTGTTTGTTTTATTTTTGGCCCATGGGGCCACAACATCCGCACAGGCTTAGTACTTCTTCTCTAGGATTGATGTTTGACCTTTTCGTCGGCGCAAGAAGAGCATTCGTCCTGCCAATTTTGGACTCACTAGCATTAGCTCCATAATGTAGAGAGCATGAATCGAATGCCCTTCCACGGGAGATGAACCGTTCAATGATCATCCGGGATGAAGAAAGCATCCTTCGGGGAAGGAACATTAACAGTAACTGAAGGTAAGGAAGTGTTTTCCATGAAGTTACAGTAGTCGTCCAGTGCGATTCAAAGCAACGTGTACTCATAACCCATTACGGGAATCATATCCCATCTGGACTCGATATGCATAACTGTCAAACCGAAACACTCCTGGGCTGAATGGGACTCAGAGCGAAATAGTTTGGCCTACGCTTTACCAGCAACAAAAGTTTGAGCAATCGATAATGTCGGATGATTTGTGGGAGAGCCTCTTCGCCCAAGCAGCAGATGTAGGATCGGCAATCGATGTCGAAGAAGATACTCAAGGAGGACCCTCTACATCAAGACATACAGAAAAAGGTAGAAAGAGAAAAAAGAGAAGGCGCGCCCAAAGCGAAGACAACTACAATGCGGAGTACAATAAGATAGTCGAAGATCGGATACGGCTGGTCGATTCAGCCGACGCATGGCCTCACTGGTTTAGTCTTTCTGGCGAAAATCTGCCGCATTCGTCGATCGACCGGGGATGTATACAGAAATCTTCAGCACGTGACCATGCAAACAAGCAGTCGACAGATTGTAGAGATCCAGTGTTTGTTCGCCGTTTAGAGGTTCCCGCCGGTGTCGATGACATCCATCGAATCTTTCAGTCGATTCGAAATCTACGGTGTACAGCTAAGATCTTGGCCGAACGGTATATCCCCACGAAGCTGTTATCACCCGCATTGGCGAAGCGTATGCGAGAAGAGCTCGATGAACAAAGCTCAGCCGTTGCTAGATCGAAGACATTGGTTTTCAGTCGTCTGCCTCATGAAGAAGCGAAAATCCTTTTGACCAAGATAGAGAGTGTCGAAAGCTACACTCAGATTCTTCGTCGCAGACTTAAGATCGATACGAAGGTCAAAAGCAGGCATAAGGAAGAATCAGAGAGCCTATCGACTAGCGATGGAAAGGGTGTCGGAATTTGTAGTCACTGGGACCCAGCGATCCGCCTCATAATAGCTTGCGACGATCTCTACTACAGGTTGTACTACTTGCAGCTGACCAAAGCTATCCCTATCTTCCGATGGAATGAAAAGGTATGCTTCTTTCCGCATCCATCGGAGTATTTCGGTTTGATGGATTTGACCATGAATTCTACAGCAATCAAGGGGCACCTAAAGTTGCAGACCGATCATCCATCCACGAACCATCCTCTGGAATTCATTTATCGCATACGACAGCTGGAAACTACAGCTCTTTTCACGGAGTCCGGCTGGATTACAGCGCACGACACTATCTCGGCAACTTTTCGTTCTCTGAATCAAAGTAGACATGGTGGGGACCCACAGTCAAAGCATAACACTCCTGCTCCAGAGGTACTGAGCGAATGGAGAGATGGATGTCGTGACTTGCTTTGCAATTTATACGCATATGCGTCCGTTCCTTCTTCGGTGCTGAGTGAACTTGTATCATTCTTCAAACGACACCGATCCATCCTCGGGAGTAGTATTGTGGAGATTGGAGCTGGCACGGGATATATTGCTAAACTGTTGCAAGATCGAGGTATGTCCATCGAACCATGGGATATTCGGCCTCCGAGCAGCGAATCTCCCTCAATGAATGAGTACCATGGTCATACACCGACATTTTTGTCGGTACAAAGACGGTCAAAGATACCGAGTGGAAGTTCTAGGAATAAGGCCTTGATGTTGTGTTACCCGCCTCCCGAATCTTCGATGGCCGTAGATACACTGAATGAGTTCTTGACGAATGGAGGGAGTTGCTTAATTCATATTGGGGAATTCAAGGGCCTGACTGGGGATGCCCACTTCGAAGCACTTCTTTTGGAGAAGATGACATGCTACTTTCGTGAACCCTGCTTGACTTGGGGTACGGATGCATCACATGTTACAATCTGGATGAAAGACTCTGTATCTATCGATGATATAGAGGTCGGCAAAGCTTCTAAATTGCTGCTTCCATGCTCTCATTGTGGGATACGAGAAGCCACCAGACGCTGTCGCTTGGAAAGGAATCTTGTCTACTGTTCGGAGAAATGCTTTGATGCCGACACTCTTCGCGTGGACGAGTCTTTCAAGCTACGTTGTATCCCGCTCCAAGGCAGTCAATTACAGTTCAAAAATGACAAGCACTTTACGAGACTATGAGTCGAAATTCATCCCTCCACCTAATAGTTACCCCCTTCCCTACACGTAGCGCTGAAACCAAACATGATCGAGTGCAGCCTCCAGAGTTATTCGCCTGTTTGGATCCGGCTCCATCAAGGAAGCGACAAGATCTATAGCCTCTTCAGACATGCAATCTGGAAAGCTTATCTCAGGAAAAGTAAAGGTTTCAGTGCTGTTTCTGTCATTGAGGACTCGCAAATCGAGTCTTTTGGGATCAAAGCCATCTCGAGCATCCGCGAGGGTTAACCTTCCGTAGCAAGCGAAAAGCGAGTCCGCGTTCTTGTTGTCTTCATCGTTCTCAATTACGTAGAAGGGAAAATCTCCTACCAGCATCTGAAAGAGTGTGACACCAAGTCCATAGATGTCGACTCGATGATCAAAGTCGTCTCCACCGTTTTGCCAGGCTCGTAAATGTTCGGGAGCCATGAACACAGGAGTTCCACCAAGAACTTCTCGCTTGTCTGCTGGGACTGCCATCCCAAAGTCGGCTAATTTTACATCATCATTATGGTCCACCAGGAAATTGGCAGTCTTGATGTCGCAGTGAATCCAACCCCTCTCGTGAAAGTACTGTACACCGCGTAGGCATCCCTTAAAGTATTGTGCCGCTTCGTCTTCATCGAGCCATCCACCCTCCTGATTCCGTTCAATCACATCAAAGAGTGACCCCATATCACAAAGTTCAAGGATCATGTACAGATATTCCTTCTTCTCGTCTTCAGACGCATCGCCTTGTTGTGATTCCCCAAAGGTTTGATCCGAATAGAAATAGTCAATCATTCTCGAAACATTTTGATGAGTACCCAAGCCACAATAGATATCTAGTTCAACATCCGACGTTATGTCTTGATAATCATATTCCTGGACCTTCAAGGCAACCTCATACCTTGAAGTTTTTTCCCGTGCTCGAAAAACCGTCCCCGCCGTTCCGGATCCCAATCTTTCGATGAAATCGAAATCGTCAACCGACCATTCTTCAATGCCCAGGTCAGCTAGTTCTCCTGAGAGATCTTCGGCCACTCGAAATTTGCAGACTTCGTTAAATCGTTTCTCGGGAGATTCATATTCCTCTGTTTCACTTTCATAGTCAGTCGATGGAGAAGGAGCAGTCACGGTGTTGGTAGACTGCGGAGTCGAAATGACGAGAGGTTTCTTGGAAGGAGTGGTGGCTTCCGTCCTCGGTAAGTTGATATCTCGAGATTGAAGAATACCTCGTGAAACCACTTGTGAATTGTTGTCTGTCATGGTATCAGTAGTTCTGCTGAGTAGTAATGGAGACGGGAAGTATAGGGAATGCACATGGCGGGTACGACAGAGGGGAGTGACACCACGGACAACAACGGTGATGCAAATGGTGAGCGATCACATGAACGGCATTTTTGGAGCATCGACCGGCGTGCGAGTGTGCCCATTTTGGATCTTTATAAACTTTGATTCGTCCACGTCGTAGGGGTGGTCCGTTTCTATTGGCCGTTGGAGCTAGTTCTGAAACCCTCAGGTATGTAGGTACTATACCACATGAGTTATGTAACAATATATATGGTAGGTCCAGGCAATGTCGGGACTGGCTGAGGGAATCGACAAGTAGTCCGTCCAAGTCCATCAAATTTTTGATAGGCGCTGCGGAAAAAAAGGGGCGCCATAAAATGGTGAGATAGTTGTTCCTCGCTAGTGAAATACCTTCCTTCGCACAAGCGAAAACCAACATCTCTATCTACCTACATTCGAAAAGAGATGGGAAAAGCCAGACGATCGAAAAAGCCAAGAGGAAGTCGTGGTACACCAACCTCCGATGCTTTGTCTTCATCGCCAACTACAAAGACAGGATGCGATTTGATGGTCACCCTTCCCAAAGATCCCGAGACGAACGTACAAAGTCAACTATTGGTTCAAGCCATCATGAACCGACTCGCTTCTACGGGCTATTCTCACATGGCATTAACCCACACCATCTTTGGTAAACCTCGTCCATCAGAAGACAAGTCGACCACTGCAATTCCAGTTACCTTGTGGTCGCTCGATATTAAGGAACCTAGCCTGAAAAAACGAAAAACTGAGGTCGATGCCGCTGATATCTCACCGCCATCCAAGGTGAAAGTACTAAGACGTTTACATGCCATCTTGGAGAACTTGTCCGACGTGGGTTCCTACATGACCAGCGGACCACACGCTGAATTGATTAACCAGTATGATCTGATTTCGGTCGCACCACGGAATGAAGCCACCTTCCAATCCGCATGTGCCTCGGCGACTGCTGCTGATATCATTACCCTGGACTATAGTGGCTCTCGAGGACTTAGACTCCCCTATCGAATCCGACCAGCCGATGTCCAAGCGGTCATCGATCGTCAGGCAGCCTTTGAGGTACAATTCGGACCGGCACTATTGATAACGAAATTCCGTAAGGCCTTGGTTCAGACATGTCGCGAACTCCAGACAGCGTCATTGGGGAAAAAGCCTCTGATCTTGTTTAGCTCGGGAGACCGGTGTGTTGAAGATCGCGATGTGGGTGATATGGCATTTCGACTTCCCGGTGACCTGAGTAATCTGATGCAAGTTCTGCTCCGCTTTGATACTATAACTAGCAATAAAGCGGTGGGCCCTGCTGGGTTGGAGGTCATTCAACGAGCAGAGAAAAGGCGATGGGGAGCCACGGATGTTCGCATCGTCGCCATTGCTTCTCCAGAAGAACGAGTAGTGAAAACGATCAAGAAGAGCGATTCAATAGGAGCAGCGGTGAGTGTCAGTACGCCTACGCAAGAAACAGCTGATGCACCAGAAGATGGTTTCATATCAATGTTATGATGTGCTACTATCTCAGCATACTCTTCACAGTTTTCTATGAAGAATCACGATTGTTTGACGTCCGCAACGGCGACTGTGCCGTTATCCCCCGTCATCATTGAGGCATTCGCGGATACCATGCCCCGGAGAGCCGCTGCGGCTGCTTCAATTGTTTCATCCTCCTTGCAGAATGCAATTCGGATAAAGCTGTCAGAGTCGCCTTGCTCTGCCCTTTCAAGCGAAAAGAATGGCGATGATGGGATGCAAAGAAGACCAACTTCCTCGGCCATCCATTGGCAAAGAGCCCAGTCCTGCCGGGCTACGCCACCTGGAGCAGCGTCGTTTACGGCCATGATGTATTTACTAGGGATCATGTCAACAATTTCTTTTCCCGCGCGAGCAAAGATAAAGAACCCTCCTCCCGGAGTCCTTTCGTAGTCGGGTACGGCAAAGCCCGCCTGAACAAGAGCATTCACTAGCAGATCCCGTTTCCGCGTGTATTTGGCCATTAAGTAACCATAGTAGGAATCATGTCCTTCATAAGGTTCATCTGCTCTCGGAAGGGCTCGTGCCAGAGCTTCTTGGATGACGGTCGAAGCGCAAAACTGCACGTACGGTAGCAACTGATGAATCGGGGCGATGAGTCGTTTCGGACCAATACACCATCCAACCTGCCATCCTGTTGCGGAAAACGTCTTGCCTGCCGAAGATATCGTAATCGTCCGGTCCCACATCCCCGGTAGGGATGCAAAATGGGTATGGCCACGACATAATGGCGATTCGCCGTTTGTCTCATCCTTCGGTGGGGCATGGACAATGTACTTGTAGACTTCATCGGAAAGGACGACACAATGAGGACCTGCCAATTCCAATGATTCTGCAATTATTTCCATTTCACTTCGTGTAAAGATTTTCCCCGTCGGGTTGTGTGGAGAATTCAATATGACAGCCTTCGTTCGGGGTGATATCACTTTGAAAAGTTCCTCCTTATCAAGCTTCCAATCTCCTCCGGTAACTTTACCATCCACATCCTCACTGTAGGCTTCAAAGCGAAGTGGTACGAATACAGGTTTCCCACCAGCAAGTTTAACTTGATTCACGTACAAATCGAAAAATGGCTCAAATAGAACCACCTCGTCGCCTTACGCCAAAAGCAATACGTTGAGAATCGGACGGTCGCCAAACTTTCATGACCTCAAAATGTCTTTCAACATGTCTTTCAACAAAATCGTACCTGGTTTGATTAATGTCTGTAGACTCATATACAATGCCTGACTCGCACCGACCGTCACAGCGACTTCTTCCATAGGTTTAATTTCCTGTTTGAGATGGATCGAATATCGTCTTGCCAATTGTTTGACTAGATTTGGATGTCCCGCCGGTCGGGTGTATTGATGAGGAGATTGTGCTGAATCTAATACCGCTTCGACGAGACAATCGACTGCAAACGTCGGTGGGAGCCAATCGGGGAAACCCTGTCCCAAGTTGACAGGATTAAATTCTTGTGCTATCCTTCCAAATTCCGTCCAAACCGTAGGTGCCGAACTTAAGCCTAACCGTAGGGTGGCCTCACCTGGACTATAGGCGAATCCATCACTCGTCGTCGATATCCCCTCAGCATCGCCAGACTCTGACGCAGTCTGACGGATACTTGATACGCTTAACTGACCATTGTTGATTGGAAGAAATCCGGCCACTCTCCCACAGAAATAGAACAAGACCAAAGCGGCAATGTCGTTTGGTCTCGATCGTTTACTCGTGGCCCTCACCATTCTCAAGAAGTTTTTTCGTCGTATTGATTCTCTCTTGAATTACATGAGCCAACCTTCGCGACGTCTGCTTTAAAGTCCTGGTCTTGAAATTATCACCAGGTCGCTATCGTGTCCAGCCTTTCTGATGAGGCCGGAGAGAAGATCGGCCTCGTCATCGGGTCGTGAATTTGTTGCGGAGATAGGGTTGCTCTCTCTAGGAGTGCATCATTGACTGGATTCCACGTCAGTTCGGGACTGAAAGGTTAGCGTGATTCACACACTTCGGTTCGGGTTGATCAATTTGATCGTATTTCTGTTTCGAGATATGGGGGCTTCTCTCTAGAGAAACAGTTTATCCCGTCTCGTAGCCATTCGTCAATTTCAAGACGTAGCTAGTTGCAGGTACGCCATCATATTGTCTACGAAAAATGTTAAGTCAACTACCCTGGAATACTACGTCAACTAGTCGTTTGGTGTAGAATCAATGCCAGAGTACCCGAAAAGAAGAGAGAGACTCGTCTAATTGAATGAAGGAGGGCACTACAAAGACCGAGCCTTCTCTATGTTTCTACAAAATCTCTCGTTTCTCAATCATCACGTAGTCCTCTTCATCCACGGCTGACAACGGTTCGGGCTCGTTTTCTGATTGTAGTACCAAGTCTTGTTGCAACAGAAGATCGTCTTCTACACCTACATCTGAATACTGGCCCATTGGTGTGGGATTCCTGCGTTGGGATAAGTCCACAACAGTACCCGTAGCGATGTTGGGAAGGTGATCCGGTACTTGAACGAGGAGTACTGAACCT
>Ga0194115_10007257_pt1 | contig 11033 bp, 22 predicted proteins | sample TA2MahsurfametaG_3_FD_148656 | JGI IMG/M metagenome (GOLD analysis project Ga0194115, IMG submission 148656) | Freshwater microbial communities from Lake Tanganyika, Tanzania - TA2015002 Mahale S4 surface | ecosystem: Environmental > Aquatic > Freshwater > Lake | place: Tanzania: Lake... | reverse complement strand
ATCAACAATCCAGCAGCAGCATGTTGCTGGTGAACTTGATGTGTATGCTCCGATTATTCGTGATGGTATTTCCTATCCTAGTATTGCCGACCAATGGAAGGCAGATTTTGCAAAGAAGGTGAAGAATGGAAAGTAAGATTGAATATAAGTTTGAGTATGGTGGTGAGGAGTATGTTGCTCATTTGACTCAGATTGCTGATCCCGATGGTTATCCTCATACTGAGATTGACCATATTGAGGATATCTATGGTTCTCATATTGAACCTAGTGAAGATGATGAGTTTGGTGATGAACTTTATCAATACTTTTGGGAAAACTATAATGGATAATCAAAGTTTATATTTTGTTGAGTATACTAATAATGAAAACACAGATCCGGTTTCTGGATTAGAGTTTTCTGAGTTTGTAACTTTTTGGGCAGATAGTGTTGATCATGTGTATGAACAACTTGATGATGCTATTAGTGATGCTAAAATAATTCAAGTTTATCTTTGCAATCCTCTTTTGCCAGAAATTAAGGTTTAATCATGGGACTTGATACATTTGCTATGCAGACTGTTCCTGCTCCGTCTGAAGATTTTGAGGGAATTAATCTTTGTGGTGGGCTATTTAGTGGTGCTGGTTCTGCTAGTTTTCGTGGTAAGGTTTATAACTCATTCATTGAATGGGTTACTGGAGATGAGAAGACTCTTTATGAACAGCATACTGATTTTGAATCTGTAAAGGAGATTCGTAATCAGCTGGCTTTGTTCTTTGTTGAGAATAAAGATGATACAAAGGCACAAGAACTTCTTAATGATATCCACAATAATGGACAACTTGAGTATTCAATTACTGTTGATGAGGTTCGTAACCTACTCAAGTTCTTTGATGTGTGTGTAGAGAAAGGATATACTCTTCATGGATGGTGGTAATATTGAGCAAACAATTAATGATATGATTGATTGGTTGGTTGCTAATGATTTCTTGGCTGTTGCTTGGGATGAAGATGGTAATGATTACTATAGTCTAACCGATGCTGGCCGCAATCTTGAACAGGTTCTTAGTGTTTTTCAGGAGGATTCCGATGATGGATATCAAGTATGTTGATTGGGTTCATCGTTTGGATATGATGTTGGCTACTGATTCCCTTGTATGGGAAGATGTGGCTCAGTTTATGCCTCACCACTATTATCTTCTTGGTAAGTCTCCAGAAGATTTCATGTTTGACATGAAGGAAATGATTGACGATGTTTAATTATTATGTCATTAAAGTTTCTGATTGGTTTGAAGTTCGTCGTGCTGTTGGTGCTGGTTTGAATGATGCCAGAACTGTTGATGCATTCTATGACGAGCAAGATGCTTATGCTTATGCTTCCTATTTACAGAATCGTAGCGACGAGCAAGCCGAATAATTGGGGCTACTGATAGGGACTCCAATGTACTTGCCTTCTTAGCTCAATTGGTAGAGCAGTTGACTTTTAATCAATTGGTTATAGGTTCAAGTCCTATAGGGGGCATTTTGGTTACAATACATAAATCCTTTTAATGGAGATAACATGGTTAAGGTTATTGTGCATGAAGAAGTTAATGTTATTGTTGATGGTAAGGAACATTGCGTTACCTTTACTGCTGAGGAAACTTGGAGTTGGGTAGATCATGGTATTGGTAACTATGAGTATTGGGGAGCCTCTGGTGTTCACCATGATTGGCAATGGGACTTTGTTGAGGTTGTTGTTTATGATATTACTTTACATGATTTCCTTAACGAGCATGATATGGTTCTTAATCATAACATCGACAGTCTTAACAAAGAGTTTGCTGATAAGTTGAAGTCTGCTTGTCTTGACTATGCTAAAGATGAGGCTGTTGAGCCTGATGAAGCTGATGGTGTTGATGATAATGATGACTTCTATGAGGATGATCTTTATCCTAGTTACGACCCCGGTTATTATCCATACGATTGATTTATTGGGGTGTGCCTGAACTGGAGGAAGGCCGCGACTTATAATCGCGTACATGTGGGTTCGAGTCCCGCCGCCCCTATTTGTCCTTATAGGAAGGACAGTTTATCTTAAATGTGTCCTTATTAAAAGGACAGAAAGGAAAGTGTAATGAGTACTTTGAGTGATAAGTTGGAAGAGCTTCTTCAGGAGTCTATCTCTGAAACGGTTCGTGATGCCATTCAGGATGAAATTGATTCTCTCCGTAGTGATCTTGAGTCACAGATTGAGGATGCTAAGTATTCCGCAGAGCAGCAAGTTGATTCTGCTGTTTCTGATCTGAAGGATGATATTACCGCAGAAGTTATGTCTGATCTTGAGGATTCTATCAATGAAGTCTTTGATAAGAAGATTCAGGATTGGTCTAGGAATGAAGGTCTTGGTTTGACCGAGAATGATCGTCGTTGGATTGGTGATCTTATTACCGCTATTGTTGATGAGCGTATTTATAAGACTTTGACTAAACTTGTTGATGCTAGTAATCCAACCAAGCAGAATTATTATAATATAGCCTAATTGGATTAGTTCCTGTAGCTCAATTGGATAGAGCGTGGCACTTCTAATGCTAAGGCTAATGGTTCGATTCCATTCAGGAACGCTTTATTATGTATGGATTATGGTGTAAAAACTCTAAGTGTTGGATGATGGAAACAAAGAATGATGTTGCTTTATGGGACTCTGATAAAGAGGCCGATAAGTGGCGAAAGAATCATACTGTTCATCCTGACAATTATGAAGTAAAAAAACTTGACAAGCGTAAGGAGATGTGATATAATGAGTGGCAAGCATTCAGCTGGTAAGGGCGATAAGTATCGTCCAGTTGATAAGAAGCAGTATGATAAGAACTATGAGGATATCTTCGGTAAGAAGAAGCCTAAAAAGAATACGGCCAAGTAGACCAACGGCAGAGTCAAGACACTTAAAATGTTTGTAGTGTGGGTTCGACTCCCACCTTGGTCATGTTGGGGCTATCGTCTAGTGGTCTAGGATAGGAGGCTTTCATCCTCTTGACCGGGGTTCAAATCCCCGTAGCCTCACTATTGGAGGGCTTATGAAAGACAATAAGAATAAAGATAAGGATAGATACAAGTACAAGAAAAAAGAAAAAGCTAAAGGTTGGGGAGATCGTAAGCGTAAGCAAGTTCGTGATGAATTAAAAGTTCGTGATCGTTCTGATTTTGATTAAGCGTCTGTTGACGCAGAAAGGTTACTATTATGGCCCATGAAATCATGGCTAATGATACTGCGGTTTTCAATCGTGTTGCTGCATGGCATCGTCTTGGTAATGTTGTTGATTCGGATATGAGTCCTACTGATGCACTCAAGGCTGCTAATCTTGATTGGGAAGTTATCAAGACTGGTTTTGTTAGTGCAGAGCATCCTTCTGTTGGCAATGTCTTTTGCGAAGATTATGCTGCCATTGTTCGTCAGGATACTAAGGAAATTCTTAGTGTTCAGTCTTCGGATTATCAGGTAATCCAGAATAGCGAACACTTTGAGATGGCCTATGAACTTAGTAAGGATGTCAAGGTTGAGTCCGCACTTAGTCTTAAGAATGGTCGCAAGGTTGTTCTTCTTCTTCGTGGTGATACCTTTGAAGTGAGTGGTTCTAGTGGCGATAGTGTTACCGAATATATGGGACTTATCAATAGCCATGATGGTAGTATTGCTTTCTCTGCCCTTCCCACTAGTGTTCGTATTGTTTGTCAGAACACTTTGAGTATGGCTATCAGAGAGGCAAAGCGTGGTAAGAATATGTTCCGTATAACCCATAAGGGTAGTACTATGGGAGATAAGAAGGAAGCCATGCGTGAAGCTCTTCGACAGTTCAAGGCTACTGGTGCTTTCTTTAGAGAGACTGTTGATACTCTGGCTAATCGTGAAATGACCAAGGCGGATATTCAAAAGTTCTGGATGGATGTCTGGGGCATGATCGAACAGCCAATCGCTATCAACCCTTCTACCGAATCGGAGAAGGATAACTATGACAATGCTGTTAAGGCTGTGTCTAGTTGGTCTGAAACCTTTGACCGTGAAAGGGATGAGACTAAGAGTAAGGCGAGTGTTTGGATGGCTGCTAATGCTGTTAGCAAGTTTATTCAGCATCGTACTGCTGCCCGTGGTCGCAAGGCTACCGCAGAGAATCGTGCATGGGACAATCTTGCTGGTCTGAATCAGGATTCGACCATGAAGGTGTTCCGTCACGCTCTTACTTTGGTCTAATCATTAAGTTGATGGTGGGATGCGCATACCTAAAACGCATTATAAAGGGTATATAATGAAGAAAAAGATTGCTAAGATTTGGACTAAAGCTTTAAGGTCTGGTAAGTATAAGCAAGGTATTAGTGCTTTGCGCGATAAAAATAATAAGTTTTGTTGCCTTGGAGTTCTTTGTGATCTTTATGATAAGGATCGTAAAGCAAAGAAGAAGAAGTCAATTAAGATTTCTGCTCCAAAATATAATGGCAATAAGGATAAGTATTGCTATGTTTATGGTACTACTGCTGATTTTCTTCCACAAGAAGTTAAGAAGTGGGCAGGAATGCGTAGTAATAAAGGTAATTTTGAATTAGATAACGATGGTGTTTATCTTGATTTAGCCCTTCTTAATGATGGAGATACTTATCTTGGTCGTAAGAATTTTAAAGAGATTGCTAAGATTATTGAACAGCATGTAGACATTCTTTGATAGGAGGTATCTATGCCTGAGTTATGGGATTTACTAAAGCCAGAAGTTCAGGAAAGTAGAAAGAATTATCAGGCTCTTCTTGAAGAGGAGATGCTTAATCTTTCTCAGAATAGATATTGGGAAGAATACAATCGTTCTCCCGATGAAGGATATCCAGAACAGGGACTACTTGATTCTTGTGTGGTTCACTTGACTCCATTCTATCAGGAGTGGATTGATCTTGTTGCTAAGAATCGAAAGACTCCTGAGTGGGCTTATCCTTTGTTTGCTGTTGGTGCTGGTAAGATGGCTGACATTACTATTCGTTGTCTTATGCTTGAGTGGTTTAATTCAAACACTTGGGATCGTAAGATGGATGGTAAGGATGGAGATGTTCATACCGTTCCTCTTCCATCTGCTCAACATATGGCTCATCAGATTTCTAATATGGTGATTGATATTGTTTCATATCAGCTTGCCAAAAAAGATTTTCGTGATGACTGGTTAAAGCAGTCGCATTATCAGAAGAATTGGACTGTCAAGCGTTGTCGTGCATTCTCTGGTAAAATGAATTGTATTAACAAAAAACAATTCACGCGAAAGCAAAGAGAAGATTTTGGTCATCATATGTTACGCATTGCTGAGATGAGTAATATTGTTCAGATCAAGAACTATCGAAAGCGTATTGGTAGTCGTTGGTATGAAAGAGTTGTTGTCAGTTTTACTGATGACATTCTTATGGAACTTCATAATCGACATAAGGATTTGATCTCAAGAGCAAGCCTTCTGTATCGTCCTATGATTGTTCCTCCAGTTCCCCATGCTATTGATGCTAGTGGTGGTAACTTGATGCCTTGGATTCGTAAGCCAGTTGTTCAGAAGTTTAGAGATATTACTTGGGATGAAACTATTGTCCAAAAGAATTCAACACCTAGCGATGTTGTTATTCGTGGCCTAAATAGTCTAATGCATACCGAGTGGACAATCAATAGAAAAGTATTTGAGGTCATGGAAAACATGTTCCTTAACAATACTAGACAAGCAAATCTTCCTGCTTATAACTTTGATGCTTTTGATTTTGGTGAGGCTTATCCAGAAAGTGGAGCTAAGGAAGAAAAGGCTAAGTGGTGTCAGCGTAAAGAAGAAGCTTATAGTAATTGGTATAAGGAAGAGCGTTCGCGTGGTCGAATGCTTGTTCGTCTTAAGGTTGCTAAAGACTTGCTGAAGTGGGGGTTCTTTTATCATGTGTATACTTGCGACTTTAGAGGTCGTGCCTATACCGCATGTGATCTGTTATCTCCACAAAGTTCAGACTTTGATCGTAGTCTTATTATGTTTGCTAAACCAATAAAGCAAACAGAACAAGGTTTATATTGGCTAAAGATTCATTTAGCTAATCTTTTCGATCAAGATAAAGAACCTTTTGATGCCCGTATAAAGTGGGTTAATGATAATATTGATAAAATCAAGGCTACTGCCAAAGATCCTTATGATATGCGTTGGTTCTGGATTTCTGATAAGAAGAAAAAGAATCCTAGTTTCCAGCGTCTTGCTGCTATTTTTGAATTTTGTAGAGAAGATGGACTAACACAATTACCTATTCAAATGGACGGTAGTTGTAATGGTGTTCAGCATTGGGCTGCTATTATGAGAGATTGTGATCTTGCTTACAAGGTTAATCTTGTCAAGACTAAAGACCCACAAGATCTTTATGGTTTTGTTGCAGACTCTATGACTAATTCTATGGAGAATGATGTCAAGGATGATAACGCTGATCCAGATACTAAAGTCTGGGCAGAAAAGTTTCTTGAGCATTGGGATCACAACATCCCTAGATCAGTCTGTAAGCGAGCTGTTATGACAGACCCATATGGAGTTACCTTCTATGGTATCCGTCGTTACTGCAAGTCTGAGGGGCATCTTGATTGGGTTGGTAAGGATCGTATTGCTGGTGCAGTTATGGAACTTGCTACATACATTGACAAGTGCCTTAAGAATACTTTGACTAATGCTAACAAAGGTAAAGTATGGCTTAAGCAAGTTGCTGATATAGCAAGTAACATGGGTAGGAATCTTGAATGGCATACTCCATGTGATTTTAAAGTTGTTCATCAGTATTATGAGATTCTAACCAGAAGATCTATTGCTAAACTCTTTAATATGAAAGAGCTTAACTTTGGTTCTACTAATTCTACTCAGATTGATGACGATCAGGTTAATCTTGCAGTTAGTCCTAACTACATCCACAGCCTTGATGCAAGTCATATGTGGATGACTATGGATAGAATGATTACTGCTGGTTTAACTAACTTTAGTTTTGTGCATGATTCATATGGTTGTGCTGCTCCTTATGTAAACATGATGAGACAGTACACCAAAGAAGAGTTTTATGAAATGCACAAAGAGCCTCTATTACTTAAACTTAAAAAGGATATAGAAGCTGTACTTGGTGTTGAATTACCAGAGCCTCCCGAAATTGGAACCTTTGATATTTCTTCTGTTACTGAATCCGAGTATTTCTTTCATTAAATTTTATGGCAAAGAAAAAGAAGAAGAAAATAATTAAAGTTTCTAGTGAAGGAGATATAGAAATTGCAGTAAAGAAAGTTATTGACTTGGCTTTATCTGATGAAGTTAAGAAAACAATTAACTTTTGGTTTCCTACTGGTAGATTGTCAGCAATATTTTTAGATAACTGTCACGAAGAAATGATGTTTAAAGATGTTCCAATGCAAACAGACATGAATATAAACATCTATGTCGAAAAGGAGTAAAATGGCTAGAGTATTAGTTATAGGTGACACGCATTTTCCTGCGGTTCACAAGAATTACTTTGGATTTGTAAAGAAGGTTCGTGATAAATATAAGTGCGATAGTGTTGTTCATATCGGAGATGTTGTAGATCATCATTGTATTTCGTTTCATGCAAAGCATCCTGAAAATGAGGGTGCTGTTCTTGAATATAGAAATGCAATGAAGTGTATTACTCAATGGGAAAAAGAATTTCCTGTTATGAAAGTTTGTATTGGTAATCACGATGAACGAGTCTTTAGGCTGGCTTCCAATGCTGGAATTCCTGACTTCTATCTAAAGACTTATAATGAAGTTTATGGTACAAAGAAATGGGAGTGGATGTATGCTCATATTGTGGATGGTGTTCGTTACCAGCATGGTACTGGCTCTTCAGCACAGTATCCTTCTTTTAATACAGCCAAACTGTCAGCATTCCCCATTGTCATGGGACACCATCACTCTGTCGCGGGGATTAACTATCTTTGCGGTCCTGATCGCAGGTTGTTTGGTATGGATGTTGGATGTGGTGTAGATAAGAATAGATACGAGATGGCTTATGGTAAGAATCTTATTAAGAAGCCTATTGTATCTTGTGGTGTTGTGCTTGATGGTATTCCTTATCTTGAACTAATGAATATGTGAGGTTAATATGGAACAGAAAAAGTTTGCTGTGCTTACTGAAGAAATGTATAAGTTTGTTACTCCAAAGTTTACTGTTAGAATGTGGCTTCCTCTTTCTCAACCCTTTGGAGAAGAAGATCTTTATCCAGCACCAAAGGCAGCGGAGTGGGCCTCTGCTGATAAAAGTTGGATGAGTACTAGTATTGAAAAAGCTATTGAAACTAATTGGAAAGATCTTGGAATGTCTGAACTTGGTCTTCGTCTGTTATCTGCCTACGAAGCTAATGCCGTTGAAGTTCTTGACAAGGATGGAAATGGAAAGGTTTTCTATAACGATTGGCCCTGATAGTTGGGGCTACTGATAGGTGCTATCAGAAAGGAGGAATAACATGAATACAGAAACTACAAATAACGGTCCTGCTGTTACTGGTGTAAGCGTAATTGAGTATCTTTCAAATATTAGTACAGTTCTTACTGGTATTACAACTAATATCAATGAACAGGTTACTCGTCTAGTTGCTACTCAGTCTGCTGCTACTGCAAATCTAAATAAGGAGATTCCAAATGAAGTCAACGAAACTGCCACCGTTGGTAACTGAGACTCTTGAAGTCAAGTGGAGCAATCTACTCAAGCCAGATACTAACTTTGGTGAAAATTCTGCCAACCACAACATTACTGTTATTGCTGACAAGGATCTCCAGAAGATTCTTGCTGATCTACTCAAGAAGAGTGGAGCAAAGAAGCTTAATGGTATGGTTGAAAAGGAAGGCATCAAGTATGTAAAGTTTAAGAGCAAGACCCACATCGACAAGACTAAGTTCCCTTGTGTTGATGCTCTTGCAAAGGAAACAGATGTTGTTGCTTTTGGTGGTGATAAGGTTCGCCTAAAGCTTCAGCCTATGGTTCTTAGTCGTGATAATTCTCTCAGTCTATATCTTAACGGTGTTCAAATCATCGAAAAGAATAATACTGGCGGTGGTTCCGGTGGCGGATTCGCTCCAGTTGAGGGTGGTTTTGTTGGTACTGCTGCCAGCAAGTCTGCATCTGCTCCCAAGACAGAAGAGGTTACTGACGATGACATTCCGTTCTGATGGAATGGAAGTTTGACATCTCACCAGTCGCGGCTTCTAGACCTAGAGTTGGTAAGTGGGGAGCATATTACTCTGGGCCTTATAAAGATTTCAGAGAAGAAGCTTCTGCAAAAGTCTACGAAGTAATTGGTACTGATACTAACTTACTTAGTGGACCACTATGTGTTACTTTGGAGTTATATGTAAAGCGTCCTAAAAAGACAGATAGAAGTCATCCAAGAGCAGACTTGGATAATTATACTAAGGCTGTGTTTGATGTTATGAATGGAAAACTATGGGAAGATGATTCGCAGATCATCTCCATGTATGTAACCAAAGAATGGGCCGAAAAAGGCTCTGATGGTTATTTTGTACTTGGTGTTAATAAACCCAAGTAAGTGTCTTTGGTAGTTTAAGTTAGAAGAACAGTATACATTTACCCCAAGCGTGTATAAAGATGGTGGTGCAAATCCACCCCAACGATTTAAAAGGAGATAATTATGAAAAAGCTAGTTGAATATATTGATCATATGGGAAATGATGGTTCAGTTGTTGATGCTGCTAGAGTTTCGTTTGATAAAATCTCTACTCAATATAGCGTAGAACAAAACCAGAAACTTATTAATTATCTTGCAAAGCATAATCATTGGAGTCCTTTTGCTCATACTGTTATAAAGATGAGATTTAAAGCTCCTGTTTTTATCGCACGACAATTAGCAAAGCATCAGATTGGTTTTTCTTGGAATGAAGTTAGTCGTCGTTATGTTGACTTTACTCCTGAGTGTTGGTTTCCTGATAACTTTAGAATGAGAGCAGAAAATAAAAAGCAAGGTAGTTCTGATGAAGTTGTTTCTAATCCTGAACTACTTACTGATTACAAGAATATGTGCTCCGCCGCTTTAATCATGTACGATAAGCTGCTTGAGAATGGTGTCTGTCCTGAGCAAGCTAGAGCCGTTCTGCCGCAGTCTATGTACACGGAGTGGGTCTGGACAGGTTCTCTGTATGCGTGGGCTAGGATGGTTTCCCTGCGATCCCATGAGACTGCTCAGGCAGAAGTTAGAGACTATGCTAAGGCTGTATCTAATGTTTGTACTAATCTATTCCCCCTTAGTTGGAAGGCTTTAAATGAATATATTCGTTCTTGATAATTGTCCAAGACAAGCTGCTAAATATCTTTGTGATAAGCATGTTGTAAAAATGGTTCTTGAATCCGCACAAATGCTTTGTACGGTTCATAATGGTCTTGCTCCATATAAGGTTGCTCATAAGAATCATCCTTGTACTGTTTGGACTAGATCAAGTCTTAGTAATTACAACTGGCTTATTGAGCATGGTGAACAAATTGGTATTGAATATACTAATAGGTTTGGCAAACACCACAAATCTAGCGATGTAATTGAGTGGTGCAGGGTTAACAAGCCACCTATTCTTGATCTTGGTCTTACTCCTTTTGCTCAGGCTATGCCAAATCAATACAAGCATGACGATGCTGTAGTTGCTTACCGTAATTATTATGTAAATGAAAAGAAAGATATTGCTTACTGGAAGAGAACCGAAACGCCGTCATGGTATATGGAGATTACTAATGGAATCTTGGCTTGAGCTTGCTAGAAAAATTTCTGATACCGTTCAGCGTGATCGTGTTCATGTTTCTCTTATAGTTCGTAAAAATAAACTTATTACTGTTGGCACTAATAACTGGAAGACTCATCCAAAAACAGTAGAACTTGGTTATATGTTACCTTATCTACATTCTGAGTTAGATGCTTTTAGAAAGTTAGAAACTAGTTATGACAAGCTTGTTCTTATGAACTATAGGTTCAGTAAGACTGGTTGTATTGGTATGGCAAAACCTTGCAAATATTGTATGCCTTGGTGCGTTAATATGTTTGATA
>Ga0194115_10007256_pt1 | contig 11033 bp, 7 predicted proteins | sample TA2MahsurfametaG_3_FD_148656 | JGI IMG/M metagenome (GOLD analysis project Ga0194115, IMG submission 148656) | Freshwater microbial communities from Lake Tanganyika, Tanzania - TA2015002 Mahale S4 surface | ecosystem: Environmental > Aquatic > Freshwater > Lake | place: Tanzania: Lake Tanganyika... | reverse complement strand
GCAATTGAATAAAAAATATGCCGAATGATTCTGGATATCGCCCAAAACGGAGGCTTTTCTGTGCTCTTTGGCTGGCACGGTTTTTGGAAAGTCAATTTCACAGCGGGGGTCGGTTCCCGCCCAGAGAGAGGAACGGAAAGCGCGATGAAACTGGTTATGGCTGTCATCAAACCCTTCAAGCTCGACGAAGTGCGAGAGGCGCTGACCCCGCTTGGCGTACAGGGGCTGACGGTGACCGAGGTTAAGGGGTTTGGCCGTCAGAAGGGTCAGACCGAGATTTACCGCGGAGCAGAATACCATGTGAGCTTTCTGCCCAAGGTGAAGATTGAAGTCGCTGTTTCGGCAGAAATGGTGGATGCCGTGGTGGAAGCCATCGCGACCACAGCCCGAACCGGCAAGATTGGTGACGGCAAAATCTTCATCATGGATGTGGAACGCGCATTGCGCATCCGCACCGGCGAAACGGATGAATCCGCGCTGTGATCCCGCATTCCAAAACATTGCAAAAGAAGGGACAACCCATGAGGCTCCTTGCTCGCTGCGGTTCTGCCGCTGCTTTCCTTGCCATGGCCGCAGCGCCGGCTTTTGCCGCTGATGAAGCAAAGGTGGACACGGGTGATGCCGCCTGGATGCTGGTGAGCACTGCTTTGGTGCTGATGATGACAGTGCCTGGCGTGGCGCTGTTTTATGCCGGCATGGTACGCAAGAAGAATGTCTTGGCCACCATGATGCAGTCCTTTTCCATCTGCGCGCTGGTGACGGTGCTTTGGATGGTGGCTGGCTACAGCTTGGCCTTTGGTGAGGGCAATGCCTGGATCGGCGATTTCTCTCGCTTTTTCCTTGGTGGTCTGGCGGAGAATTGGGACAAGCCATTTACCCTTGGGTCAGGCGATGCAGCGGTTGCTACGACCATTCCCGAAACAATCTTCCTCACCTTCCAGATGACATTCGCTATCATCACAGCGGCGCTGATCACGGGTGCGGTTGCTGACCGCATGAAGTTTTCCGCGCTACTGGTCTTTGTTGGGCTTTGGACGTTGCTTGTCTATTCACCGATCGCGCATTGGGTCTGGCATCCGAATGGCTGGATTTTTGAACTTGGCGCGCTGGATTTCGCGGGCGGCACGGTGGTGCACATCAATGCAGGCGTGGCTGGGCTAGTTGCGGCTATCGTGCTTGGTAAGCGGATCGGGTACGGAACAGAAAACCTCGCGCCCTACAACCTTGGACTTGCGGTGATTGGTGCCGCTCTGCTCTGGGTGGGTTGGTTTGGCTTCAACGCGGGCTCAGCGCTTGGGTCGTCAGGTGGCCGTGCGGGCATGGCCATGCTGGTGACGCAAATCGGCGCAGCCGGCGCGCTGCTGTCCTGGACGCTCGCGGAATGGATCGGCAAGGGTAAGCCTTCCGTGCTGGGTGCGATTTCCGGTGCAGTAGCGGGGCTTGTTGCCATCACGCCGGCGGCCGGCTTTGTGCTGCCAGGTGGCGCGCTGATTATCGGCCTGGTGGCTGGTGTGACGGGTTATTGGGGGGCCACAATCCTTAAGCATGCACTGAAATATGATGACAGCCTGGATGCTTTCGGCGTGCACGGCATTTGCGGCATTGTCGGCGCCCTGCTGGTCGGCTTCCTGGCCTATGGCCCGCTTTCCGCCACCACGGCTGCACCAGAAGGTCTTTCGGGCGGCATGGATCAATTCATCAAGCAGGTGATCGCTGTGGCTGCCACAATGACGTATACCGCGATTGCTACCTGGATCCTGCTCAAGATCACCGATGTTATTGTGGGGCTGCGGGTGACCGAGGAAGAAGAACGCGAAGGCCTCGACCTCGCGCTGCATGGTGAGCGTATCAACTGAGACTTGCTGCATATAGGCAGAAACCTAAGCCGCGCGGGATCCGTCCCGCGCGGTTTTTATTGGTGCATACGATCGGGAAAACACGTTTGCCATCGCTGGTTCATGTGCTTCATGATGGGCTAAGAACCTTTCTCTGCGCGGCGGTACGGTCTGACGGTTTTGGTCTTTTATGAATGCACGAGGCACGCGCATGGCGCGGCGCGGGACTGAATGGGTGTGCCGTATCAAACGGATTGGAAATGAAAATTTCATAACATACGATGTGTGACGAAAAAATTACCACCAAAATGACAATACGCAAACCTTTCTTTCTGTGTTTTCGCCCTCCTTGTCCAGATGCTTTACTGCTTGTTCGGGACAAGCATCGGCGACATCATGCTTGCCCTATGATCAAGATGGATTGAGAGGTTTTTATGCCCCATTCTCAGCAAGTGGCTGACGGGCTCGCTGGCGCGATTGGCAATACGCCATTGATCCGCTTGAAGCGCGCCAGCGAAATGACTGGCTGCGATATTTTGGGCAAGGCGGAATTCATGAACCCTGGCGGTTCGGTGAAGGATCGTGCCGGGCTTGGCATTATCGCCGATGCGGAAGCGCGCGGTGCTTTGAGGCCAGGCCAAGCCGGCACGATTGTGGAGGGCACGGCGGGCAATACAGGCATCGGCATTACGCTGGTAGCCAATGCGCGCGGCTATCGCAGCATCATTGTGGTGCCCGAGACGCAAAGCCGCGAAAAGCTCGATTTCTTGCGCATGATTGGCGCTGATCTGCGTCTGGTGCCGGCCAAGCCATTCTCCGACCCGGGCAATTACGTACATTTCAGCCGTCGCTTGGCTGAGGAGCTTGGCGCGGTCTACGCCAATCAATTCGACAATCTGGCAAATCGCGCGGCGCATGAAGCGACTACCGGGCCAGAGATCTGGGACCAGACCGAAGGGCGGATTGATGCGTTCACCTGTTCCTGCGGCACCGGCGGTACGCTGGCCGGCATTGCCCGTGCGCTTAAGGCACGCCGCCCAGCCACGCGCATTGTGCTGGCCGATCCCATGGGCAGCGCGCTGTACTCCTGGGTGAAGAGTGGCGAATTGAAGTCAGAGGGATCTTCCATCACGGAAGGCATTGGTCAGGCTGCGCGTGTGCCGGGGAATCTTGTTGGCGACCGCGCCCTTATTGATGACGCCGTGCAAGTGACTGATGAGGAAGCATTGGCGCAAGTATTTGACCTGCTGGTACAGGAAGGCATTTGCCTTGGTGGGTCCGCGGGTTTGAATGTGGCAGCCGCCATCAAGGTGGCGCGCCAATTGGGGCCGGGGCATCGCGTGGTGACCATTCTCTGCGATGGTGGCGCGCGCTACCAATCCAAGCTGTTCAATCCGGAATTCCTGCGCGAACGCGGCCTGCCTATTCCACCATGGCTTGCCTGAGGGCCGCGGGATGATAAGGGAAGCGCTTGAACTTGGCCGCAGTATTCGCGTGCGCGATCCCGCGCGGCCTTCCTGGCTTGAGACGATTTTCTGCTATGCCGGGCTGCATGCCGTTCTGTGGCACAGGCTTGCGCATTGGCTTTGGCAACGCGGCTGGCGTGGGGCAGGGCGGCTGGTTTCGCATCTCAGCCGTTTTTTGACAGGGATCGAAATCCACCCCGGCGCGCAGCTTGGACGGCGGCTGTTCATCGATCATGGCATGGGCGTGGTGATCGGTGAGACGGCCGAGATCGGCGATGATGTGCTGATCTATCATGGAGTAACGCTTGGCGGGCTTTCTGGCAGCCCAGGCAAGAGGCACCCGACGATTGAAGCGGGGGTTTCCATTGGCGCCGGTGCGCAGGTTCTGGGGCCTATCACCGTGGGCAAGGGTGCACGAATTGGTGCCAATGCTGTGGTGACGCGTGATGTACCGGCGGATTGCACCGTGGTCGGCATACCCGCCCGCCCGCCCGCGGGCTCGATCTGCGCTGACCCTTTCCTGGGCTATGGGCTTAGCAATACCGAGGATGACCCGGTGGGCGATCAAATCGCGGCCTTACGCGCGGAGGTGGCGGGATTGCGCGGGCGGTTGGCGGAGATGGAAAAACAGAAGGCCAATGGCCTCTGACGGTGAGGCGGCCTTTTTGAGTGTGTCCGGGCATGGCTTGGCCTGTCTTCGGCAAAGGCTTATGCGGTTTCCCAGGAAGTTACCTCCTCTATTGGTCGAGGGGGCGTAGCCTGGGAGCCAGAGATGACGGAACAAGAGCGCTTTGGCGCGATGATGGAGGATGGCATTGCCCTTCGTCGTCATATGGCGTCCGCAATGTTTCCTTTGGTTCTCCGTGCCGTCGGTTTGTGCGAAGCGGCGCTGCGGGGCGGCGGCAAGCTGTTTTTCTGTGGCAATGGTGGCAGCGCTGCAGACGCGCAGCATTTGGCAACAGAGTTATTGGTGCGCCTCAGATCGCGGGTGGAACGCCCTTCGTGGCCGGCCATTGCCCTGACGCTTGACCCTGCGGCACTGACCGCAGGCGGCAATGATTATGGGTTTGAGGATGTTTTCGCGCGACCACTTTCGGGCCTCGGACGCAAGGGCGATGTGCTGTTTGGCATTACCACTTCCGGGCGCTCATCCAACGTTATTAAGGCACTTCAGGTGGCGCGCGGTATGGGCATTGGAACAATTGGATTTTTGGGGGGGGATGGCGGCGGGGCTGCGCCCTTGTGTGATGTCGCTTTAATCGTACCGAGCGCCGAGACCGCGCGGGTGCAGGAAGCGCATATCACGCTGGGGCACGCGACCCTGGAATTGCTTGAAGATCGGCTTGTCAACGCATGACGATCCTTCTGACGGGGGCTGCAGGTTTTATTGGTATGCATGTGGCCGAAGCATTGATGGCGCGCGGTGAAAAGGTCGTAGGGCTTGATAGCCTGTCACCCTATTATGATTTGCGTCTGAAGCATGCGCGGCGTGATCGGCTTTTGGCGCAGAGACATTTCGCATTTCAGGAAGTGAATATCGCGGATCGTGCTGCGGTAGCGACAGTGTTCGATCAGCATCGTGATGTCACGCGAATCATTCATCTGGCCGCGCAGCCAGGGGTCCGGCATTCGCTGGTTGATCCATACAGCTACATTGAAGCCAATGTGACGGGGCATCTTGTGATGCTGGAAGCGGCGCGCTCCTTGCCGCGGCTTCAGCATTTTCTCTATGCCAGCTCCTCATCCGTTTATGGCGGCAATGAGCGTCTGCCGTGTCGTGAAAATGATCGCGTGGATCATCCGATCTCTCTTTATGCAGCCACGAAGCGCGCGGATGAACTGATCAGCGAAGCCTATGGCCATGTCTTCGGTTTGCCGCAGACGGGGCTTCGATTTTTTACCGTGTATGGCCCCTGGGGGCGTCCGGATATGGCGCCTTGGCTTTTCGCGGATGCGATCTTGGCCGGACGACCGATTACGCTTTACGATGGCGGGCGGTTAAAGCGCGATTTTACCTTTGTGGAAGATATTGTCACAGGTGTTTTGGGGGCGCTGGATCGGCCGCCAGCGCATGGCAAGCCGCGCCTATTGAATATTGGCAATCATCGGAGTGTGGAGGTACGGCGCTTCGTCGCTGTTTTGGAAGAAAGCCTTGGTCGGCAGGCGATTATCCAGGATGCGCCGCGCCCCGTGACGGATGTGGCGGAAACCTTCGCGGATATCAGCGCTATCCAGGCGCTGTGCGGCTTTGAGCCGAAAACATCCATTGAAGAAGGTGTCCCGCGCTTCGCCGCCTGGTTTCGGGCGTGGATAGCCGCTTGACGTGTTGTGATGATGGTACTAGAAGCCCGTTCGCTGCGAGGTTGTGTGGTTTTTAGTGTTGACTTGTTAGGTTTTCCTGGCTAGTATTTTTGCCCTGCCGATGATCGGTGTGGTTTGAGGGGGCCGGCGATTTGGGATGCCGTATGGCGTTCTGTTGCTGGTTCTTTTTTTGTTGTTTGACAATTGCATCTGGTTTTTTTGGAAGTTGATAGTGCTTGGCTATCTTTGGATAGTTTTGTGCTGGGCTTTTGTTGCTGTGTGTTTTTGCCTTGTTGCGATGAGTGGCGGGGTGGGATGCGCGGTCGGCGCCTGGGTTGATGCCTCTTTGTGGGGTGTTGGTTTTGGGTGTTTTGGCTTGGTGCTTGGTTATTTGGGGTTGGCTGAGAATTGTTTGGTGAGAGTGATGAGCCTTTGGAAGTTCGTTTAGGTGTTGCTGTGGGGATTTTGTTCTCTGTGGTGATGCTTGGATGAACCTGAGAGTTTGATCCTGGCTCAGAGCGAACGCTGGCGGCATGCCTAACACATGCAAGTCGCGCGGTCAGCAATGGCAGCGGCGGACGGGTGCGTAACGCGTAGGAACGTGTCTTGAGGTGGGGGACAACCCTGGGAAACTGGGGCTAATACCGCATATGGGCTGAGGCCCAAAGCCGTAAGGCGCCTTTGGAGCGGCCTGCGTCCGATTAGCTAGTTGGTGGGGTAAAGGCCTACCAAGGCTCCGATCGGTAGCTGGTCTGAGAGGACGATCAGCCACACTGGGACTGAGACACGGCCCAGACTCCTACGGGAGGCAGCAGTGGGGAATATTGGACAATGGGCGCAAGCCTGATCCAGCAATGCCGCGTGGGTGAAGAAGGTCTTCGGATCGTAAAGCCCTTTCGACAGGGACGATGATGACGGTACCTGTAGAAGAAGCCCCGGCTAACTTCGTGCCAGCAGCCGCGGTAATACGAAGGGGGCTAGCGTTGCTCGGAATTACTGGGCGTAAAGGGCGCGTAGGCGGCTTAGTCAGTCAGGCGTGAAATTCCTGGGCTTAACCTGGGGGCTGCGCTTGATACGGCTAGGCTTGAGGGTAGGAGAGGGTCGTGGAATTCCCAGTGTAGAGGTGAAATTCGTAGATATTGGGAAGAACACCGGTGGCGAAGGCGGCGACCTGGCCTATTACTGACGCTGAGGCGCGACAGCGTGGGGAGCAAACAGGATTAGATACCCTGGTAGTCCACGCCGTAAACGATGTGCGCTGGATGTTGGGGCCCATAGGGTCTCAGTGTCGTAGCTAACGCGGTAAGCGCACCGCCTGGGGAGTACGGCCGCAAGGTTGAAACTCAAAGGAATTGACGGGGGCCCGCACAAGCGGTGGAGCATGTGGTTTAATTCGAAGCAACGCGCAGAACCTTACCAGCCCTTGACATGGGCAGGACCGGTCCAGAGATGGACTTTTCCCGCAAGGGACCTGCCGCACAGGTGCTGCATGGCTGTCGTCAGCTCGTGTCGTGAGATGTTGGGTTAAGTCCCGCAACGAGCGCAACCCTCGCCTTTAGTTGCCAGCATGTTTGGGTGGGCACTCTAGAGGAACTGCCGGTGACAAGCCGGAGGAAGGTGGGGATGACGTCAAGTCCTCATGGCCCTTATGGGCTGGGCTACACACGTGCTACAATGGCGGTGACAGTGGGAAGCCAGGTCGCGAGGCCGAGCCGATCCTGAAAAGCCGTCTCAGTTCAGATCGCATTCTGCAACTCGGATGCGTGAAGGTGGAATCGCTAGTAATCGCGCATCAGCATGGCGCGGTGAATACGTTCCCGGGCCTTGTACACACCGCCCGTCACACCATGGGAGTTGGTTTTACCCTAAGCCGGTTGGCTAACCGCAAGGAGGCCGCCGACCACGGTAGGGTCAGCGACTGGGGTGAAGTCGTAACAAGGTAGCCGTAGGGGAACCTGCGGCTGGATCACCTCCTTTCAAGGATGTCTGCTGATGGCTTTGTTCGCGAAGCCTTGGTGGCGTCTTTCATATGATACTGCTTTCCAAGGTTGCTGTTGCTTGGTGTTGCTCCGGATGGGGTGGTGCCTTGTGATGGCGAACTCTCACCGAGTTTCTCAGTTGTCTTGAATGATGAAGTGCTTGGTTGTTGTGCCTGGCTATGTGTCTTTTGGCATGTAGTGGGCGCCGATCGCGCATCCTTCCCCGATTGGGCATCCCCGCGTTGCGGGGCCAGTAGCTCAGTTGGTTAGAGCACACGCTTGATAAGCGTGGGGTCGGAGGTTCAAGTCCTCCCTGGCCCATTTATTTTGCGCAGAGCGCAAAATAAATCCCCCGGAGGGGTTTTAGCTGGGCGGATGTGACTGATGCCTGTGTGGTTTTTATCGTGACGAGTTGAAGGCTGCGAGTTTCCCTGAGGGGGCGTAGCTCAGTGGGAGAGCACCTGCTTTGCAAGCAGGGGGTCGTCGGTTCGAATCCGACCGTCTCCATGGGGGATGGTTGAGGTTTGCTGGTGATGAGCTTTCCTTGCTTCCAGAAAAACCGATCTGGCTTTGTGCTGTGGCCCTTATGTTGGGTTGTGGTGCGGGCTTGAGGTGCTGTTCTTTCTCATGGTGAAGATGAATTGGTGTGTTGTGACGCATCACAAGTGTCAGCGTGTTAGTCTGCGCGTTGATGTGATGCGAGGCGCTGCTGTCCGTAAGTAGTGATTTTGTATGGGGCGTAATTTGGCCCTGTGCGCGGGCGGTGGTGTGGATATGAAGTGAGATAAGGGCGTTCGGTGGATGCCTTGGCGCTAAGAGGCGATGAAGGACGTGGCACGCTGCGAAAAGCCGCGGGGAGATGCGAGCGATCGTTGATCCGCGGATGTCCGAATGGGGAAACCCACCCTTTCGAGGGTATCCAGTTCTGAATACATAGGAGCTGGAGGCGAACCCGGGGAACTGAAACATCTAAGTACCCGGAGGAAAAGACATCAACAGAGATTCCGCTAGTAGTGGCGAGCGAAAGCGGATCAGGCCAGTGGTTTTTGAGAGAGAAGCTGAACGGTCTGGAAAGGCCGGCCGCAGTGGGTGATAGCCCCGTAGGCGTAGAGCTCTTGAAAATCCTTGAGTAGGGCGGGGCACGTGAAACCCTGTCTGAACATGGGGGGACCACCCTCCAAGCCTAAATACTCCTTAGCGACCGATAGTGTACAAGTACCGTGAGGGAAAGGTGAAAAGCACCCCGACGAGGGGAGTGAAAGAGACCTGAAACCGGACGCTTACAAGCAGTCGGAGCTCGCAAGAGTGACGGCGTACCTTTTGTATAATGGGTCCGCGAGTTCGTGTTGGCAGCAAGCTTAAGCCTTGAGGTGTAGGCGCAGCGAAAGCGAGTCTGAATAGGGCGCATAGTTGCCGGCATGAGACCCGAAACCTGGTGATCTAGCCATGGACAGGCTGAAGGTGGGGTAACACCCACTGGAGGGCCGAACCCACGCCTGTTGAAAAAGTCGGGGATGATCTGTGGCTAGGGGTGAAAGGCCAATCAAACCAGGAAATAGCTGGTTCTCCGCGAAATCTATTGAGGTAGATCGTTCGTTGATCACCCTCGGAGGTAGAGCACCGGAAGGGCTAGGGGGGCCCAAAGCCCTACCAAACCCTACCGAACTCCGAATGCCGAGGAGTGCAGACGGGCAGACAGACAGTGGGTGCTAAGGTCCATTGTCGAGAGGGAAACAACCCAGACCATCAGCTAAGGCCCCCAAATCGTGGCTAAGTGGGAAAGCATGTGAGACGGCCAAAACAACCAGGAGGTTGGCTTAGAAGCAGCCATCCTTTAAAGAAAGCGTAATAGCTCACTGGTCTAATAGCTATCTTGCGGCGAAAATGTACCGGGGCTCAAGCCACGTGCCGAAGCTATGGGTGTTTGAAAGAACGCGGTAGCGGAGCGTTCTCTAGGCCTGTGAAGCCGTACCTGTGAGGGGCGGTGGAGGTATGAGAAGTGCGAATGCGGACATGAGTAGCGACAAACAGGGTGAGAAACCCTGTCGCCGAAAGTCCAAGGGTTCCTACGCAAGGTTAATCCGCGTAGGGTGAGCCGGCCCCTAAGGCGAGGGCGAGAGCCGTAGCCGATGGGAACCAGGTGAATATTCCTGGGCCCGCCAGAAGTGACGGCCATGAAACATTGTCATCCCTTATTGGATTGGGGTGGCGGTTGGATTGGTCCGGGAAATAGCTCTGGCATATGGACCGTACCCGAAACCGACACAGGTGGACTGGATGAGTATTCCAAGGCGCTTGAGAGAACCATATCGAAGGAACTAGGCAAATTACCCGCGTAAGTTAGCGATAAGCGGGACCCATCTTTGGGCAACCAGGGGTGGGTGGCACAGACCAGGGGGTGGCGACTGTTTAGTAAAAACACAGGGCTCTGCGAAGTCGAGAGACGACGTATAGGGTCTGACGCCTGCCCGGTGCCGGAAGGTCAAGGGGAGATGTGCAAGCATCGAACCGAAGCCCCGGTAAACGGCGGCCGTAACTATAACGGTCCTAAGGTAGCGAAATTCCTTGTCGGGTAAGTTCCGACCTGCACGAATGGCGTAACGACCTCCCCACTGTCTCCGGTATGGGCTCAGCGAAATTGAATTCCCCGTGAAGATGCGGGGTACCCGTGGTCAGACGGAAAGACCCTATGAACCTTTACTGCAGCTTGGCAGTGGCGCCAGAAGAGGGCTGTGTAGGATAGGTGGGAGCCATTGAAACCGGGGCGCCAGCTTCGGTGGAGGCAACCTTGAAATACCACCCTGCGCTCTTTTGGCGTCTAACCGAACCCGGTTATCCCGGGTCGGGACCCTGCCTGGTGGGCAGTTTGACTGGGGCGGTCGCCTCCCAAAAGGTAACGGAGGCGCGCGATGGTGGGCTCAAGCCGGTCGGACATCGGCTGTTGAGTGCAAAGGCACAAGCCCGCCTGACTGCGAGCGCGACAGCGCGAGCAGGGACGAAAGTCGGCCTTAGTGATCCGGTGGTCCCGCGTGGAAGGGCCATCGCTCAACGGATAAAAGGTACTCTAGGGATAACAGGCTGATCTCCCCCAAGAGTCCACATCGACGGGGAGGTTTGGCACCTCGATGTCGGCTCATCGCATCCCGGGGCTGGAGCAGGTCCCAAGGGTTCGGCTGTTCGCCGATTAAAGCGGTACGTGAGCTGGGTTTAGAACGTCGTGAGACAGTTCGGTCCCTATCTGCCATGGGTGTTGGAGACTTGAGAGGAGCCGTCCCTAGTACGAGAGGACCGGGACGGACGCACCTCTGGTGCACCGGTTGTCGCGCCAGCGGCATCGCCGGGTAGCCAAGTGCGGAATGGATAACCGCTGAAGGCATCTAAGCGGGAAACCAGCCTCAAAACCAGGTCTCCCTAAGGGCCGTGCAAGACCAGCACGTCGATAGGCCGCACGT
>Ga0194115_10007253_pt1 | contig 11036 bp, 5 predicted proteins | sample TA2MahsurfametaG_3_FD_148656 | JGI IMG/M metagenome (GOLD analysis project Ga0194115, IMG submission 148656) | Freshwater microbial communities from Lake Tanganyika, Tanzania - TA2015002 Mahale S4 surface | ecosystem: Environmental > Aquatic > Freshwater > Lake | place: Tanzania: Lake Tanganyika... | reverse complement strand
CGAAGTATAGTTGCTTTGAAATGAATCATGCAAGTTGTCGGGCATTTCTTGAATGTGATTCGTTTGAGGTTGATGGGAGGTGTAAGAGTAAACGGTTACTCGTGGATGAGATCTCCAAAAGAATGGCGGCCGTGATAACAGTTCGGAATGATTTTGTATACGTCCCTCCTCCTTCATCGGGATGTCTTCAAAGGATGACACCGAAGAAAAAGTCGACCCTTCCTTCGGAGGGGTCTTTTCCTTTAGTGGCGAAGTAAACGTTCGTGATTCGTCGTTCCTTGAAGCTGCTGTCATGAACCTTCGATTGTCATTCAACAATACAGCATCGGAGTAATGAGGGATCGGTTGATCGTCAGATATATCTGTTTTTGTTTCTGAAGCAGAAAGTAGTTCTCCATACAGTTGTGTCACTGTCGATGCGTGGCTCGTGATGGAATTTCGAACATTCCCATCAGGTCGATGTCGCAATGTGGTGAGATCCTGTGGATTGCTTGGCATGATCGGAATCTGGAGCTCAGCGTATGCCTCAGGGGTAAGAGTCGCCGATCGTTTTGCGGATGTAGGACTCGTCCCGCTTTCGTCACTACTTGGTTGTTCCGGCGACAGTTGAGGAGTAATGGCATCACCAAGAGATCCCTTCTGTTTCCATCGTTTCGGGCTCGTATTGAAGTTCTGTTGACATAGTTCATCAAAAGCAGCATCTGGGATGGAACTACGAGGTTCTTTCACCACTTTATCTCCTGTTGTCCGATTGGAGACACCAGGAGTTCCGGGCGGGTCGATGGATATACGACGACGGGAACTGGAGGGTGTCAGAGGATGGCTGGAAGATTCTGTTGGAACGATCGCTTCATGGTCATCATCGCCTTCACTTCGCTCAAAGGGGGGGTGATCATCCTCAATCTGACATAGACCTAGCAGGACGCTTCCCGTCCCATCACTTTCAAGGTCCCCGAACCGTCCAGAGTTGCGGCTCCGTTTGTCATGTTCTACCGAAGAGGGAGACTTCTGTGATTCCATGACACGGTAAGGTTCGGGGAATGATCCTGATTTATCGTAGGAACCTTCTGCACCAACGGGGAAGCTGTCGCGATGATTCTCGTTTGTCGTTCGACTCAAACGTCGTTGTTGTTCCTCGTTGCCATCTGCTCTTGAGGAACACTGTAAGGCCCGTAGGGCACAATGTAGTCGTTGCGCTGGACTAGAAGATCGAGAGGGATTCTTCTTCTGCTTCACGGTATGTTGTCCCGAATGGGGCGTTGGAGGTGCGGACGAAGCAGGCGTTGAAGGAGGAGTTCCCGAAGATTCCTTCCTAAATCGCGGAGGCGTGGGTGGTGCCATAGTAGGACTGACAGAAGATCTTGGTTGTCTTCCTAATGATTTGGACATGATGGAAGTACTCTACGGGGAGGCAACGTGGAATACCTAAACCGAAAGGAGGAATGCACAGACCCTATTTATCGCGAGCGATACAAGGAGCATCTTGGGGTCGTGAATTCCGAGTCAAAAATTGCTTCGCGGATTGATCAATGCACATACGATTCTGACGATCCAAGGCGACAGTTCTATGGTAGGAACGGACGGGAAAAACGTGCGTATCGGCGTAGAGTAAATTAAATATTCAGTTTCGAATATAATTTATATCAGCTGTTGGGATTTGGCGCGCCGCGGCAGAGAGGGTCTAGGGCACATTCCTTTTGATTCGCTGTTCGGATGAGTGAGGGTCTTGACGACGATAGAGGCTGCTATCAAACACAAACATTTCAACTTGCTCTTTCCCTTCACACACCGTAGTCGACAATCTTTGGTATTTAGTTGTTGTTTCGAAGCGTCTTCCTTAAGAAAAGAGGCCCCTACCCTACGCTGGTGCCCCCTCCCCTCCCACAAAAACACAGCCATAGGATGGTTCGATATGATCTCGGATTCCTTCTGTGCTGTTGTAAGGCATTTTTAGGTTCGGATGAACATGACAAGAACGAGGGAGAGGAAAGCTTCTATTCACTCTTGAAGGTCGATAGAGATGCGACGCCGGAAGAACTCAAAAAGGCCTTCAAGAGAGAATCGCTTAGGAATCATCCAGATAAATTGCAACAACGAGGGTTGACCGTCACCGAAAGGGATCAAGCCCGATTTCATCGGATTAAACAGGCCTATGAGGTTCTTTCAGATGAACATAGGCGAGAAACATATGATGCCATTGGTGAACGGGGGATGAAATGGATAGACGAACCCTTTTCGATTGATCCACAGGAATTGGCTCACAATTTTGCAAAATCAAGTGTCCTAGATCGATCTAAAATTTTTGCCATCTTTGTGGCCATTGCGACTGCCATCCTGATACTCCCCATTCTGGTCTGCCTCCATGCGGATGGCGTCTTTGGTGCAGAAGCCTCATGGAGGGCGACTTTGACCCCCCTTTGGTTGTGGAATTGCTTTACTCTACTCTATCACGTACGATTAATCATGTTGGGACCGATTCGACGACCTGATCATATTCCAGAAGCAGAATGGCAAGACCCGCTACCCATGAAGACACGGTATCTTTCCATGGCACGATTTCTCCTTGTATTCTTTTTTGAAGGGCTTGCAGCCACGAAACTGGACGATAGCATCCGTCTGAGCTGGGCGGTCATTTTCATCCCAATCTACCTGTGGGAGGTCACGAACTTGTTCAAACAGTGGCCGGTGGCGTCCATGCATATTGTGACTCTCGCAGATCTTGAGGCCGCGCTGGGTCGGCCTTTCACGGAATTTACCAAGGAAGAAAAGGACTGGATTAACAAGCGCTACACTATCGTGCCTTCCTTTTCGAGCTCAGAATTCGCTGCCGCGACCAAGCTCAAGGAGACTGCGATTGAAGAAATGACCAAGGCAGGATTCAGGATCGTTTTCATTGTGTTGCTGGTGATCCAGGTAGATGGAATCATAGACTGGAACTGGTGGCTACTCTTTCTGCCTTTTTGGGCGATGACTGCGGTGATTGCATACGCCAACTACAAATCTTTCGCTCAAGTCACGAAGGAAGCTGCGGCGAAAGACCCTACACTGTTCGGCGCGCAAAGCCAAGAATCAGCTTGGACGACGTCCAACTACGGGGCGGTTGGTGAAAATGGCGAGGCCTCGGCGTCGGCTACTGCAGCTTCGGTATCTCAATTGACTGATGATGAACGTGACGAGTTGAAGGCCAAAGTAATGGCAAGCAGCTCCAAACTCTGCAGCAAGTGCTGTTCGCAGGGTTTCATATTGATCTTGATTTTTCTCTTTGTGGCAAAACTTCAAGGGGCAGACTTTTCTTCACTATGGATTATTTCACCGTTTTTGTTAGGCGTAAGTGTGAATGTGATGATATCTACCTATCGAAGAAAGAATAAGTAAGGCTATGAAACTCACTTTCCTGTATTTTTCCAGGCTTCCCTGATTCTTTGTTGTCTTGGGTGTGCCATTTTTGGGATAACCGAAGTCAGCACGGATGGCGTGGTATTCGACACGGGTGACGCAGGCATGGACGTCTCACACGACATCCCTCCATCACCTATCACATTCGATACGACGAGCGACTATGCTCCCCACGGGCGACCCGGGGAGTCCTTTGTTGATCTCGAAACCGGCCCAGCCGTCGTCATCTCGAAGCCGGACTTGGTGGTCCTGTCAGCAGACCCATTCGTGCCCCCTGGAGATCTTCCTGAAGACTCCAAGCACGGACGTGACGGTGCCGACATAAAGAACCAGACAGGTATCGATGGACTAGATTAGTATATACAGTTAGAACAACCTTTTACAGCAATAGAGCCTCTTTTCAGTACGGGCGCCATCTGCCGATCGAAACGTTCTTTTCTGTGCATGCTGTCGAAAAAAAATCATTCACCTGGTTGCGGATTTTTCTGTGTTTTGGAAGGGATCATGACGTTAGATCGCATGGACCAAACTAGCATAAACATGTGGCGGTCGTAGAACGTACATAGCATACTGGCCCATTTCGGTGTCCGTCCCATTGAACTGGCAGCAATTGTCAAATATGAGGAGTAGATCAGTTTGCAAATCCTTGATTCGTTTGTATTGAGGTATTCGCTCTTCCTCGATTGTACGGAAATCCATCGGGTCCTTCACAAATTCCAAATAGTCAGCGGCAAGAAACGGATAGGCTTCCAACACTGGAATACTAAAATGTCCGTCTGTGTCCTCGGATGAGACCTTGGCGAGAACTGCCTTGGAAATGCGGGTTATATCCTTTAGTGGGATATTGGGCCATGTCTTCAGTGATATTTGTTCCATCGGCCCTTCCTCCTTCTTTTTCTTGGCAGGGCTTGTCCTTGGAGTAACGGCTTGAAAAACAGAAAGAATTGGTGAGAAACCATAATTCCAACAAATGAGAGGAAACACTTTCATAGTGGGTACTATACGCTTGCGCCACCTACCTGCACGCTTTCTCTTTTGTGTCGGTGGTTTTCGACTACGGGGTTCGTCGTCGGAACTTTCTTCTTCTTCTTCGTCAAAGTCGGAAGGGATCTCAGCGTACGATTTAATCTTGCGTTTGCGAGCATTGGGAGACTGGATCACTTCTTCTTCTTCTTCTTCTTCCTCTTCTTGGTCCGACACTTCTTCCGCGTCGCTGTCCTCGGGCTCGAAATCCGACGGATCTTCGTACGATGCATTCCGTCGAGCTCCCGCCCGTGACGACGCGCGTGACGGTCGTGTAGACTTGGCTTCAGTTGACCGCTTTGCCCGAGCCCGAGAGCCTGCCGCTGCTCTTCTGGATCCTCTGCGAACTGGGCTCTCATCGGTTCCGTCAGATTCATCGTTTTCCATCGGTTCATCCGAGTCAGAGCTCGAATTTTCTTCTTCTGCTTCTTCTTCCGATTCGATTCGGTTCTTCTTGCGTGGGCTAGAGCGGGTAGCCCTCGTCGTACTTCGTGGCTGAAGTTCTTCTTCGTCCACCGAAACCTCCTCGTTGCGGGCGGAACGAGCAGAAGCGCGGTTTGATCTAGTAGCTCGTTGTGACCTGGACACTACAGCCACTTCAGCACGTTGTGACGTCGAAGTTGCAGATCGTCGTGACGCTACGGCAGGGACAGCAACAACATGCTCATCAGCAGGGATTCCGACTGCTGAACCTTGATTCACTGTATCCCCTGCAGCGTGACGCCGAGCGTATCGCGAAGAGCGACTTTCGTTGGGATCTAGTCTCGCCGTTGTCCCCTCACCTAGACGACTGAGGGATTCCAGGTTTGCCCCATTTCGGGGCCGAAGCGACCGTCCATTGTTTGGGACACCATTAGGTTGAGAAAGCGACGCTTCTGCTGCCCTTGCTCGTCCTCGTCGTGACGGCTGTACCCTTCGTTCTACGGCTGGAGAAGGTAGGTTCTCTAGAGATGACTGACCCTGCGATCGAGCCTCCCTGCTTGAATGCCCTTGGGTTTGTTGGTGCTGGTGGGCAGATACCTGACTGGTTCTCTGCCGGAGGTTAATTCGAATGGTAAGACGTCGATGGGGTTCCGGTGTGCGGTCCCTGGACAGAGTCAAAGAATCACTTTCCTTCAGAAATAATGTTTCTTCTTCGGTGAGAAGAGAGGATTCGAATTCCTGGCACATTCTCGTGGCAATTTCCACCAGTTCATGATCACTTCCGTTGTACTTCATGCAATTGTCTCGTATCTGTCGAAGGTCTTGCACCACAGCAAATTTCGAACCATAGTAGTCCTTTCCAAGTCTTCGTTTCACTATCATGAGGAACATTTCTACTTCAACCATCCTTTCGTAGTCACAGTATCGAATCGTGTCCACTCCAAGATTGAAATGCTGGGCTATCTCATTCTTCTGACACTGAACATCGAGTTTCTCTAGGACGAGTTTCTTGTCCTCCTCGGAAAGTTGCGGTCGTGAAATCGAAAGATCGGGCATACATAGATCCCATGGACTGAAATCGTCCGCCCAACTATCGCCGAAGTCAACTCTAACGACACCAAAACCGCTTCCTACCATATGTGGATCAGACGACGACTCTTCCTCTGGAATCAGGGTTTGGATTTGACCGGCTGAAGATTCCATCTCCGCATCCTCGCGGCCTCTTTCAGGAGCGAAGTAAGCACTCACGCCCAGGCCGCGTGGTTGGCGGCGATTTCGCAGAGCAACTTCAAGTGCCATAAGTCTCTCCTCGTAGAGGCCTTCGGGGAATACGTATTCACAGTCATTGCTTTCGAATAGACTCAGCTAAGAGCAACAATAGCAACAATCACAACCTGAGTAGACAAAGGGATGATGCGGGAAGAAACCCGCACTAGTGCTTACCTCGAAAACGAAAGCGGTCGTAGATTCGACAAACAGAGGTTTCGGCCATGGGAATTCGCGATTTCTAGATAACTCAGGTATTCCCGTGACCTCGAGGATCAAAATTGCGACGATACTCCTGTGACTGCCACGGAATTTAGGTTAGTAAATCATAGACGGACAAGCCAGGCAACGAAGCTAACTTACTTCGAAGAGCGATAGTAGTCTTGGTACGGAAACCGAAATCGCACGCCTCGAACACAGCACCGCACTACTGGCCACGCGGTACCCTGTGGCCAGTATTGCCACGGCGGCTCGAGACTTGGAAACTTTTTGAGCGTTTCGTAGTGGGCTCTAGGGATATAGACCACAGAATCTCCCAGTTGCGGAGTATATATTTTCCGCCCTTCATATGACGTGGTGCTCTCGAGTCGTTTGAGCCACATGCTCCGTACGTTGCCGCTTGGCATTCTCCAGAAGTGCCCCTTCTCAACGTAATCTGCCACAAAACGACCCGAAGGAACGTTATTGGTACTCATGATTTGGTCATCGACCTCATCTTCCGATCCGATCTCCAGAAATTGTATGTCACGTGGTTGCGCTCGCCTTCTTGATCGTTGTTCCCGCGCAGAATGCTGGACTTCTCGATTTCGACTCCGACGGGACGGAGACTCCATATGAAGATCTTCAAGGTCATCCAGATCCATGTCATCATTCTCAGAATCATCTGAGTGGCCAGAATTTTCCCTGTTTCGTACCGTAGGGCTGAATTCTTCGTCATCGGAATCCGGTTCTTCGTCGTCCTGATTTCCTTGAAGTCGAATCATGTCATCATAATCAAGATACCTCCAATTCTCAGATTCGTTACGAACCGATTGCTGGACTGTTGCTGAGCGAGCGTCCTCGACTGTACCCCTAGTGCGGTGCCTTTCTACGATATCTTTCGCACCTGGACCCTTGATCAAAATCGTGGTTGCAGGGTCGAATTCGCGCATCCCTCGGGGAGTCTTGACAGCTTGAGAATCACTGGTTTCGTGCACCTTCTGCACCGCTGCAAAAGCTTGACGACGCATTTCGTCTCGTTGCCATCGGCAAACTGTTTCTGACAAGGGCGAGGGCCCAACTATTCTCGAAAACGCTTCGTTCGCACCATCCGGCCAAGGAGTACCAGTATGGTCGCATCGTACCCCTCTTGGAGCTAGATGCGGTGGGCGCTCTGATCCTCTCTCTATGCAGTATCCAGTGCGGTCATAGACGAGATCGTAGTAGTCGTTAGCAAAATATTGCTCGCGCATCCAGGGGCTCGAGTTTCTTTTTCCGACGTCGTCATCCTCGGCCATACTGCCAAAAATCGTCAACCTACCACTGTCATCAGTGAGAACTAAGGTCGTCCCATCAGCATTGAACGAACCGTCTAGGTAGCCGGCGATCTTTGCCGTCTCACTTGACTCCATAGGACCGAACTCAACCTTGTTTGAATGTGAGAATATACATCTGCCTGTCTGCCAGTCCCACACCTTGGCCATGCCATCGGCTCCTGCTGTGCAGATGAGGGTTGAGTCCAAAGGGTGGGGTACCACAACGGGACACTGCCTCGTATGCGCCCCGGAAATGCCCAGAAGGCAATGGCCGCTTCGACTATCCCACAAAAAGATGTACTGAGATCCGGGTTGGATGTCACTGCCACTTTGCTTTACCAACACACTTTGTGACGTGATGACTTTCGCATCATCGTGTGTCCACACGGCAACATCGCAAGATACGTTGGAGGCGTCATTTCGATTCGACCCACCTGGCAAGCGGCGATTTGTCTGTGGTTCGCTTCGAGAACTTAGATTGCCTGGATCGACGAGCTTCATTACGATCTGGGAAATGCCGCTTTCAGCCTTTTTGTCAAGTACTGGCCGACCTAAAGTCCATATTCTCACCACTCCGTCTTTTTGACTGGCACTCAAAATTCTGTCGCCAGCATGTGAGTATGATAAATCCGTAATTGCGCTTACGTGACCCTTCAGCTTCAACACTGGTTCGTTTCTTTCGGAACGACTGCTGCGATTTTTGAGAAAGGATAAAGAGGTCGGTTCCTCCGTACTCGAGCGTTGATCTACTATTGCCACTCCAAGCTCTTCGTCGTCAGCAAAAACACGACATATGCCATCATCAGACCCAGTTGCAAAATAAAGACCAAGCGGACAACGAGCTACGCATATGACATTTACGGTCGCTCGCCTTGCACGTGTTCCAGGGCCGACAACTTCTGGTCCCGTCGATCCGTGCTTGAACTTTCGGAGCAACTTCACACCTTCATCAATGTCATCATTGGCTACAAATTGTCCAGGGGGGGGGATTTCAGCTCCTCCGTTTTCTGGATCGTTTCCAACTGCGTTACCCAATTCCATATTGCCTGGAAGAGGCGGAACGGCATCAGGTAGGGGCGGTACCACTAACCCCAAAAGCTCTTCCACGGAAGGAGGGTTGGGGCCGGTATTGCCGATGCCTTCGTCTGTCCCCTCCGCCGCAGGCAAAGACGGCTGTCGTGCCGGGATGGCTGGCAACGGAGCGCTAAGATGATCTGGAGTAGCAACAACCGTCCCCATCAGATCCTGTAGCATACTTTTTTCATTTGGCATAAGCTTTAGTCGATATTCAGGACGTTTACCAACTTGAGCAATATATCTTTGTAGACACGCTTCTCGAATGTCCCATATCCGAGCAAACCCGTCACCACCTGTAGAAACTAATCGATAGGGAGTCAGCTTCGACCAAGATACCATATTTGCACCCCCCTTATGTCCTCGAAGAATAGCGATGGGTGATCCATCCTTCAAGCCCCATACACGAACATCTCCATCCACAGACGCAGTGGCCAAAAGTGCATTATCGGACGAGACGTCAATGTCATTGATGACACCGGCATGACCACGAAGTGAGCATACCAGGATAGCACCCCTCAGATTCGCTCCATAGTTGGTCCGGAGCAAACGACTACCATCGCGCGGGTTCTTGTTCCGACAGGATTGACCCGATCCCAAGTGAAAGACCTTGACCAGATAGTCATCCGCACCCGAGATGAAATATCGCCCAGTCCGATCGAAACGGAGACAGTACACGGGATACATGATATGAGCATTGATCGTTGCTGCATGAGAGAAACGTCCAGAGAGTAATGCCTTTCGTGTAGCGATGAAGTGTGTCGTCTTTTGACCGCTTAAGATGGATGATTGGGGGGGAAACAGATCATTTCGAGGTCTCGACAACCCCGTCTGACGCCCTAAGACTGTTCGAAGTATCGAGTAAGCCCCTATGTGATTGTTTGGGGCGACTTTTCCTGCCCACGACCAGTAGGGATCACGTCGTGTTCGAGTTACGCTTTTTTGTCTTTCATCAAGGACTTTCACTTCCTTTTCCAGTTGGAGCCGTGCCACTTCGTCTGCCGACAGGGCCAACGTCAAGTCTCCCAACTTTCGTTCCAACTGCGCCATAATCCGTTCGCTCTCCTTTTTTCCATTCTTCACTTCTTCGGTCACCTCCAGCATCTTCGTCACGCTCACACCTTCTACTGCCAATTCACGGTACCTTGCATCTAGTACCTGGACTCTGCCCATTTGAAATTCTATTGATCGTTTCGCATTTTCGATTTCTTGTCGTCCCACCTGCACTTTACCTCGGAGTTCCAGTAATCGTCGCATAGATTCCGCCATCAATTGCCCGACTTCCACAAAGCTCGATTGGGCCATCAATGGGACTGTTGCAACTAGACCCTCTGCATCACCACCTGACAAATCTGGTCTAGTTTTGGTAGAAGGCGAATTATCCACTGCGATCCTGGATGGTGGCTGCATAATTGAAAGTATATTCAACTTTCCTGTCTGCTGTGATGCTTCCATGTCGGTATGCGCTGGAGTCCCCTCGTCGTCCCCCACTGTCATAGATTCGTGAGTGGCGGCTGGTCCGTTTGGATGCCAACTACCAGTCCCTCTATTCGTCGTAGCATTGTCACGATCTTCTGTCACTGCATCCAACAAATTCACAGGAGTTGTGAAAGTGGCATCCACAACGCCATTTGTGCTTGCTACGGCTTGTGCTAGATGCTCTAAATGAGAGGGAAGAATATTATTCCATCGACGACGAGCATCCGAATAGGTAGCATTTCGAGGTACCGACGATGATCCCGACAGAGATGGCTGCAAAGAAAATATCCATCGTGCATACACATGCACACATACATACACACGACCCCGTGAGAATGCGATTCGGCAAAGAGATATGCTCCAAACCCACTGAATCTAAGTAGTCTTCCAAAAAGTTTGGGTATGTCATACTACTTACCGGAAGAGTTGTCCCAAAAGCTCCTAAAACGGAAAAGGCAGATGCAAGTTCTGTCGTTGCTATGCGGATTCGTTCCACAGCCTGTCGACGTTGTTGTTGTTGTTCTTCGTATTGATCGGTATCGTTGCCCCTATCACCCTCCACCGGAATCCTCCCCCGATCGACATCATCTTGATTGTTCCTGTCATGATCAAGATTTGCCAACCAATGAGTAACCAAAAAGGCAAGTCCCTCCATAGAGGTCTGTGGACTATCGTCTAAGGTTGCGGATGACGAAATCATAAAGTTCAATCTTCACCGTAACACACACACGATCACGGAAAGAAACCCGTCCACGGTTTTCGATGTTTGTTCGTGCTTTACTTGTGTGTATCGTTGGCTGGAAAGTTAACTGGGTGAAGGGCTTGAGCTTTTTGCTTCCTCAAGGATGAGTACGGTACTCC
>Ga0194115_10007251_pt1 | contig 11037 bp, 12 predicted proteins | sample TA2MahsurfametaG_3_FD_148656 | JGI IMG/M metagenome (GOLD analysis project Ga0194115, IMG submission 148656) | Freshwater microbial communities from Lake Tanganyika, Tanzania - TA2015002 Mahale S4 surface | ecosystem: Environmental > Aquatic > Freshwater > Lake | place: Tanzania: Lake... | reverse complement strand
TAAACAAAAAAGGGAATGGACTCGATGGACCTGGAAACTGATTTATTTCGATTCAGTGGACCAGCCACGTGGAGGTACGAAACAAAAATCGATTCAGTGGACCTACCACGTGGAGGTGCTGATCGTACATACACTGCTCTCTTTCTTCCTCACTTCTGCAACCACTCAACAACATCCACCAATGTTAGACGCAGACACCACCACGAAGCGAAACAAGCACAGGCAACTGACATGATGATTTGACAAAGCAGAAAGGTTGTACGTAACAGTAAGTGTCAATCGTTGTTGCTTCGAGACCCCTTTGTTCTGACTGATACACCGTGTATTCCTCTACAGGAAACAGAGCCACGTATAAGAGGTGTCTCTGAGTCCCTGAAAAAGTCGTTCACGAGTGCTTTCCGTTTCCGTAACAGCCGTAAGGGTCGGTTGGGCCATTCCAGACGGAAACCAAGAGAATCTCCGCTTCGGAGGATTTCCGTTTCCGTTTCTGTTCGGGGAGCACCTCACCGTAAGCATCAGCCTGAGAAAGGGCGATAGGGACTCGTTTGTATATGCCTCATGCATATATATACTTTCTCGGCATATCCCGATACCGATTTCGGTCATTCGTCCTTACTTTGGTTCGTTATATAAGGTCATTCGTCGAAGGACAGGCGTTTGGTCATTCGTATCGCGGTGTTATCGTCGTACTTCCCAAAAAAATTTTGTGGGAGAGGAAGAAGATCAGAAAGTCCTACCGGACGGCACAACATACATGAGGAGGGGTACGAAAAAGCCTCCCTCAAACGACCTGTCGCGAGGATATCTGCTCTACTCGATTGATACCCGTCAAGGGATTTATCCTCTACGGTCTTGAACATCGAGAATAGAGATCAGCTTCGGTGATTCTGAATCGACGACCCTGTGCAAAGAGTTGACAACCGAAAGTCGTAGATCCAGGTTTCCTTTACAGTTAGTCCCGATTCTTCAGCTGGCAAAATCGATCCCCTTTTCTTCGACCCTTCCCGTATTCCATATTATTTGGTTGCAATTGCATAAAGATGCCACGCGTGACGAGTTATGGATCATCACAGTCCTTTCTACCTACACAGAATGGTATAGAAAGGTCACCCTCCAGTACTCCCAGTCTGAAAAGACTTACACTGAGTAGTACACCAAATTTGCAGCTATCTGCAACGCCCAAAACACCAAAGGGTGCAACCTCTCATAGCTTTATGGCCAAACGAGCGTCGAGTATGACTTCCCCTCATCTAAGTCCTGTTCGGAGGATAGTCGTGGCGGAATTACCGACGATCCATAATGATGATGCTTTGTTACCCTTTGGGGGGAAGAGTGGACCTGTCCCGGTCCGTGCTGCCGAAAGTGGGACAGGGTCTCTCCTTCCGACCTCTACCAGCACTGCCGCCGCCGCCGCCTCGTCGTCGACATCATCCGTCGGACCACGAAGTCGTGTCCCATCCGTCCGAACTTCCTCACTGTCTGGTTCAGGTCTTAAGCAAGTTATGAACTTAGGACAACTAAAGAAGAGTTCACCGACTCTCCCCCAAACACAACAAGACGTGACGAGTAATAATCCTACCAAGCCAGTTACGGTGAAGCAAAGTTTGAGACGGAGGACGTATTCATCGACACCAAGTGATGACGATGATATAGACGAACATGATTATAATAGTGTTGCTAGTCAACACAATCGATTGGATTCTCCGTATCGGCCACGAGAACGTCGACAGGTTGCGATCTTGAATCAACTCAAAAATTTGAGTCAATTAAAATTGGGACATATCTTGCAGGTGATAATTGTGTTAGTCGTTACGGCATTAGTTTGGGAATCTCATCAGAAGGCACTCTTCGCTGCGAAGCAACTGTCTCTGTTCAAGGAGGAAGAAAGTCTCTTACTCCTTCACTTGAAGAAGATTGAACAACAATCGATCCAACTCCACGAGAATATGAGTCGGTTAGCACAATCCGGGATTCGACAACCCGATACACCACCGAAGAAGGATGTCGACTACGACTTGATCCATCAACAGGCACAGCAACTATATCAAATGGAGGAAGAATTAAATTCGGAGGTGAAGACACTTCAGACACGGATCCAACGATCGGCTCGGAGTCATATCATTTCAGAATACGGGGAGGGACCGATTCAAGTAGTATTGGAACTTGATTTTGGGGATGATGCCAAGGTCGATACGTCGAATTCTATCCATATCCTATTATGGCATGATACGCCTCATGCCGCATGGACGTGGTTAGATCAGATTGGTCGGCATGTATGGGATGGTGCGAAATTTGATTGGCAACAGGGCCATATTTTAGATGCCCTCCCGGTCCAGGTCGATCCGAATGGTGGGAAGATTGAATTCGTTGAAAATTCACAACATTCTCCTGAGGCATGGACTGTCGGCCTTCGGGAGACGAATGGGAAGATGACAATCTATATCAACCTACAAGACAATTCGAAAATCAATAAACATGAGACCTGTGTCGGTAAATTGATTGATGGCTTTGATGCTCTACAACGAGTCCTTGAAGTCGCACGAAGTGAAGAAGGTGGTGGTGACGCTCAAAAGGCAATCATTTCCGTCAGGAAGGCAAGCGCTATCCACGTTACTAAGAAATAGATCTTTCTATGCTTATACAAGACACTTTCTTCCAAACAAGTCACACTTTTTCTTGATACCGTATGGGCTTTAGATTTGGATATTTCTATGATACTTTATTGACGGGAAGTCCATCATATTCATAGTCAACCAGCTGTCGAGGATGCGTACTAACCCATCGGATTCTACTACGGCAGTAGTTTTTGTCCGTTTTCACCAATATCGCGATAGGTCCGTGGGTGGAATCATCGCGTTCCACGTGGAATTCGTGACAAGCAGAGAGAACAGCGACGAACAAACACTTCCGAATCTTGTCGGAGGGAAGAAACACCCATAAACACACCGTACTACCGGATACCCAACGTGTCGGTGGGAAGAAACAGACAGTTCCGAACACCCAACGTATCGGTGGGAAGAAACAGACAGTTCCGAACCGTGTCGGAGGGAAGAAATGATTAACTCATTTTCGCATTTTGCCACCAGTGTTGTGCATGTCAACAATCTCCTTTGTATCCTCATTATTTCATCTACAAGGTCGAGTTTTCAACAGATCACCTCTTAAGGTAATCCACTTGCAAAGAAAAACGCCTATTTGGACCAACCACCCTGTCTCGCATTTCATCAAGCCAATTCATCTGAAGACAAGTCAATATCCAGGAATCATGACGACTGTGGAACTTCCCGAACCAGAATTCTTGACGATGACAACTGAAAAGATTCTTGTGGGAATCAGTCATAAATATGATCATGAAACTCGTATAGAAATCCCAGCCTTATGGGGTAAATTCTTTAGTCTTCCCTGGGCTATCGATGCGTCGAAAGGACAAGATACCTATGGCGTTGGATACGATACCGAAGTTTTCCTATGCTGTCGCAGTTGAGATGAATCCAATCCCTGCACCCCTACCAGAGGATACTTGTTTTGTTACTCTAAAGGCGGGACAATATGCTGTCTTTCGTAAACGTGGACATGTGAAGGAGATCCCACTTATGTTCGATGCGATTTATTCTACCTGGATGCCCACTTCGGGGAAACAAATGGGTGAAGGTCCTGAATTCGAACGTTATCCTCCCGAGGATAATAGTTCTACTCCACTTATTATGACCTATGAAATTTGGATCCCCGTCGCTGAGTAATGGTCGATACTATGAGCTTTCATTTCTCCTATGGGGGGGTGTTACGATATGGGGGGGTTGATCTTGAATTGTGTGGAAGAACTCCCCCCTACACTATCCCAATCAAGTACATTACACAGACTTTTCTTTCTAAACAATCTAGTAGTGAAAAATTACAATCCCCATCAAAACTTAGTGAGTTCGATACCCGCTTAAGTCTAATGCCGAGATGTGGAAATACCTGTTGGTTCTAAATGGTTTGGAATACACCTTGATGTGAAAAGGATAAGGGATCGATGATGTATATATCTCTGAAGCCCATCCTGCATAACCACCGACGTTGCTTTCGATGGATCGATGATTCCATCTATCCGCTCAAACCACCCACCGATTGTTTCATTATTGCAAAAGACAATGATACAAAACGATCGCCAACAGAGAGGAATCAAACCGATCTAATACACCTCCATGTCCTGGCAATATAGAACCACTATCTTTGGAATGAGATTGTCGTTTGATTGCCGATTCGAACAAGTCCCCAAGGATGGCTAGTATAGACAATGCCATACCTAACCAAAGACGATTCCGGAATGATCCCCAAAGTTCTTCAAAGTCGTCTGTCCTATGTAGATTGGTAATCCGGATCAGAAATGGGACTAAGGATATCGCAGTCCATGTCCCCCCCAATATCCCACCGAAAAATCCTTCTATTGATTTGGCAGGTGAAATCTGATGTATCCATACCGGGACAGGTAATCGGGACCATCCGAGTGAATTCGTCAGTCTTCCTACAATCAATGCTCCTGTATCACAATTCCAGACGACTAATAGGATAGAAATCGTACTGGTAAAATCATGAGGAGCGATTTGGATCCATACCCGAAAGGGGATCGTCACGACGATGAATCCCAATGCCCAATGACGACGTTCACATGTCACAAGGATACCCGATATACAACATAATAATAATTGAAAGATGGCATCACTTTTCCTCGTCAATACAGCCAATAGGACCGAAAGAAGACAATATATGAAACGAAAGAAGAATTCCTTCAGTCTTCCAATGGATGATGATGCAGGTTTCGGTTTCTCATCGGAGTACGATATGGATATTGGTTCCAACATGGTAAATTCCCATAGACTCAATCCATGCGCGCCCATGAAGAAGATTGTTGATGTTAGACGATGTGATAACATGAACCAGACAAATGGAAAACCGATACAAATTGTTATCAATCGTCGTGGTAGGTCTGACCAAAGTTTTGATTTGTTTGTTGTCTTTGTCTTCTTGTCGTGTCGATTCGTCGCATCTTTTGCCTCCACTATTCCGGCATGTGAGGGAGAATTCATGGTTTGCAAAACTTCTCGAATCTATTTCGTGAAACAAAGAGAACAGACTAACTGTAAGCCAACTACTTGAAATAAACAATCAAGATAGACAGCCCTCAGATTCGTTCAGTGAACAATAATACACTACTGCAACAGTTGCCGCTTTGAAGCACCTCGTTCAACGGATATTTCATTCCCGTACCGGTATGTATGTATGTATCTATGTATGCTGCAGATGGTCAAGTGTTCTCGTCGGTCAATGAATTTCCCCGAAATTGAAGCGACCCGAAAACAGGACTAATTCGACTTCCCGATTGGGGGGACGGCTAATTTCTATCACAGGTCATCCATGAAATACCGTAGTTAGCAACTGTACCTCGTTTCTTCTCCTATTCTCTATCGTAGTAGCTGTACAGTACAAATCTCGGGTAGCGCACCGAAAACATCACGTTTTAAGAAAGAAAGGCTGTACGATTTTTCGTTCTCGCCTGGGGAGTCGTATTCTACTTTATTTAGAGTGAGATCATCCCACTCACCTTGATAGATTCTCCTGTAATGTAGGAACTTCGTGGTGATAATAGAAAGGCAACGACGTTTGCAATTTCTTCCGGCGTACCAAATCGTCCTAGGGGGATCTTCGGTAGGATGATATGTTCTTTAATCTCATTTGGGACTGCCTTTGCCATAGGTGTATCGATGAATCCAGGGACGATGGCATTGACACGGATCCCCCAACGTGCTGATTCCTTTGCAAGAGAACGAGTCATACCCAAAACACCACCTTTCGATGCTGCATAATTCACTTGTCCCAAATTCCCAAATTCAGATACGATACTTCCAATATTCACAATTGCCATCTCCTTCTGTATCGGTCCATCCTTGACCAGACTAATACTGGATGATTCCGGTGGTTGTAATCGTTTCCGATTGAGGAATTCTTGACAGGTTAAAAAGGTCCCCTTTAAATTCACATCGATGACATCCTCCCAATCCTTTATAGATATATTGGAGACCCAATTATCACGAGTAATCCCTGCACAATTGACAAGGAAATTTGTCATTCCTCCTGTTCCTGATGATAATGACGATGATGATTCATCCGTTTTGTTCAAAGAGAAATGATCTGCCACTTGAATTAAATTCTGAACCTGTGTTGGTTGACGTACATCACATGTTACGATATGATATTCCCACTGATGACTATGATGATGATCATCATCATCATGCTCCTCCAGACCGGTGGAAATTTCCGAAGAAAGGCGACCACGACGACTCGTCCAATCGATCATTGCATTTTCATCACAATCCGCTAGGACGACACGACATTTCTGCATCAATAACGTCCTGGCAACTATATGGTAGAAGAATGATTTACATAAGTTTTTGAAAGTGTGTGAGAATCACCCCAGTCCAGAATCGTGACTAAGTCGACAAATACATGACAGAAAGAAACGGATACTCAGAAACTGGCAAGACCAACCACCACAATTTCTTTACCTGCCGCACCAATACCACTAGCGGCTCCAGTTACGATAGCTGTCTTATTTGCAAGTTGTAACCACGTCATGGTAGTGGACGATGATTGACAATAGTATCTGTAAAGCGAGAGGCGTGTGACATCTTGTCATGATGAATTTCGGATACACACCGTTCGACAAAAAAGATTCAGACACATGTATGGAATCTAGGTCAACCAGTCCGTCGCGGAATCCGACTTTCTCTGTCCCAACAACAAGGTCCGTGGAAGACATGTCGATTCATCCGAACACAATAGAAAACTTCCCTCCGAGAAAAAATCGTACGGCAATGATGCTTTCGATCAACATTTCGGAACTACAACCAGGAACATCTCACGGCTGTCGTCGGGGAAGACAAACTGACAAAACACTACTCGTCGGAACCAAATCACTTCTACCAAAGTCGACCGTGAATGAAGATAGCCGGGCTGCCTGAGATCGATGGCTAGACCAATCACCACGACGTGCTGCACCGACGTCCTACTAAAGAACATAGACTATGTGTATGCTTCGCTATGAAGATTCCATGCGTATAAGCTTTGCTCCATTCGGTCTTCCAAGTGCGCCAACATTTCATCCTAGAAAAGTTTTGAGCAAGTCCGATGATTCATTCAAAGCAACAGCACACGATGCCAGAGTTACGAACTCGAAGAAGCCGCCCCCGTAGGCTTGAGTGATTGCAATCATCCTTTGCGAATTTTTTTCTCGTCCTCGCGTTTGGGATAAACACTCTTCCTCCAATGTTCCTCAAGCCAAACGATCTTCGCTCAAAATCTATTTATCATACAGACAATATTGTGTCGAACCATTGGAGAGCATAGCTAGCCTTTCGCCCCATCCTCCCCGCCGCCCCGTACGTGGATCCAAATCACACCCTACCATCAGTCAGGAAAAAAAAAACATACATTCCTGGACTATTTCGTGGACACCCGCTTCGGAGAATGTTCTTTCTCTTGTCGTGCCAATACATATTCCAACAATTGTGAACGTACTTTGGTAGGTAATCGTTGAACGACGCGAGTTCCCAACCGGACCGACTTTCCTTTCGCCCATTGTTTCATTAGACTACCAACTTGTCGTAATCTAATCTTCTTATCGTTGTTGGTACCCTCGTGGGTAGTAGATGCAACAGATACATCTCCCATCGGATCACTACTACTTGTCCCCCAAAGTGGCATACTTGGTCTTGCCGAAAATTCCAATGTTTCTTGACAGTCATCGTACCACTGATTTACCATAGAGAATGGAAGTCCTAAACTTTTGGCGATCCCTTTCAAGAGGACTGTCGCCCTCCCTAGTAATACCAGTTCTTGAGGGAAGGAAGTCAGTAATCGAATTGGTGAATAGGAAGAGAGCTCGTTGGAGGAATAATTTCCTGGAAGTTGGATTCCAGTGTCACCAAATAAGACAAGAGCAATAGAACAAGCTAAATCATCTTCTGATTCACGTCCATCGACACAGGTAATCCCAAAACTTCGTGCACAATCTGCCAATTCCTTCTTCGCCCTACGAGTGGCAACGTCATCATCCCCCCTACTATTGCCAGTCGCGGACGCTGCGCCGACTGCGAGTTGATATTCATTCACCGCCAACACAATTTGGGCAAATTGTAATCGTCTTGATCGGGAGAAGGATTTGAATTGTCCACAATCGATAAGACTAACCTTACCACCCTGTCCAATAAAGATATTTCCTGATATTCCACGTCCATCCAGAAAGGAAGCGACGACACATTAGATGACGATGGACTCAAAATAGAGAGAATCGAGCTGTCATTATTAGCACGAGAGCAGTCAACTCCACATCCAAGAGGACAAATGCCGCCCCCCTCCCCCCCACCCCCAAAATCATGGACGTACCTGGGTGTGGATCCCCATGCATAACACCAGCTCGGAAGATCATTCGACCAAATGCCTTAGCCAAGGCATCCAAAATACGCCGACCAGCTAATTTCGATTCGGGTGATCCTGGTGTAATCCCCTTTTCTTTCATAGTGTCGGCCAAACGATTGAGAGGGACACCTGGGATGAAATCCATCACCAACACTCGTTTCGTCACTAACTCTCCCACTGGCAAGGGAATAGTCACAGGTGACCCCCCCTCACCATTTCGAATAGCCAAATGAATCTTCTTCATGGCCTGGGCTTCGACCAGGAAATCTAATTCATTTTCAAGGGCGTCACCTAATTCACAAAAGACGGGATAATAATCCACTGGTAATGAATTCCGTAGAGCCTTTGAGATACGTTTCAGGTTGGCGATATCCCCACGGAGTTTCGGTTCCACATTCGGACGTTGTAATTTAATAGCGACGACACGTCCATCGAGGAGAGTCGCCTTATGGACTTGAGCAATCGACGCAGCACCCAATGGGGTCTCATCGAAGGTGGCAAATAATTCCGAAAGGGGTGCACCATTCAATAACTCTTGCTCGACAACTAACTTGACTAATTCAAAGGGCATCGGTTCAAGACCATCTTGAAGTTGTCGGAGTTTACTCGTATAGGCTTCCGGAAAGAGATCAACCCGGGTTGAGATGACTTGTCCGGTCTTGACATAAAATCCCTTGAGTTCTTGAATCGTTTCTGCAATCCGTGTCGATCCCCATTCATCCAAGTCTTTCCAAATCTCTTCCTGTTCTGAATCAGATAATTTAGGTTGACCGAATATCTTTGGTCCCCATTCGAGTTCTAGTTCCTTAGTTTTGTAGGCAGCCAATACAGGAAGGACATTCTTATAGAATTCAATGGCACGTGTCACTCTTTGAAGTGGAGTCAAGGGTGGTGGGAAGTTTACAGGTGTTGTTGTTTGTCCATCCTCGTAGGGTGTACTAGATTGATAAAGATGAATATTGTGGGTGACGTACGGAGAAGTAGGAAGAAGATGGTTGTAACCGGAGAGTTGTCGATTGGAGATTCGTCCGACATGGTGGTTCGAGAATGCAATGACCTCCAAACCAAGAAAGGCTGAGACTGTGAATGACGCCAGTACCATCATGCTGATCTTGTGACACTTCTTCATCGACGCCATTATTATCATCATCAAACCAGAAGAAGGAACGCGAATTGTATGATGAAGGAAAAAAAAACCGTCGATCCGATTTTTGTTGTGACAGTGATGGCATTTGGATATAGTTGTTGACCAAAGACGACGAAGCAAGTCTGTACAAGTTGGTTCGAAAACCACATCAGCTTTTTCCGTGTGCGAGTCGATGACAAATGGAACAGGATGCATGATTGAGACCACGTATGCGTTTTTACCCCTTCTACCGTCGGTTTTGGCTCCGTTAATTCTAACACAAATGTCTATTGGCGTATTGGGGGGTAGGAATTAGTCTGTTAAATGTTCATCTATGGCGTCATCTTCTTCCCTTTCCGATCGCAGGTCACCAATTCCAAAGATCTCCTCACACATCACTACTACGAAACTTCCTGGATCCGATTGACAGTGAGTCAACCAAGAGCTAAGGACGTAAATGGGTCCATTCATAGAGCTCATCGTTCTTTCTCCCCTGTCTCCTTCTCTACTACCACTTGCAGTGATATGGGTGGATCATGAAGTATCGAATCACTCTAGTGTGTCCCTTCTATGTCGTCCTGCGAATCTCGTGGGTGGTTTATGGATGGCGTACGACGATTCTACGACGAGGTTGGGATGTTTCCACAGAACCACCGTCCAGAAAAATATTTAACCATGCAACGTCACAGGACGATAGAAGATCCATATCTTTTCGGACCAGTAAAGAAGAATTTGGCAGTCATTGCAAGGTATCGCCTTTGTCAAAGACCTTACCATACCTACTCGGGCTCGTCGTAATCGGTCATCATCCACACGACGCGTATGCCAAGGACTGGGACTTAATCAATGGTTCCGTTACTCTGCCAGACCCTCTGACGATATCCTTTCAAGATCGACGACGTACGGGTATGTCAAATCCTCCTCCTGTGTCAAAACAACAATCCTTCACACTCAGCAATCCTGAAATCATTGGTGCGGGAGGCGGTGGTGCTGTCTTTTCCTTTAATGATTCTGATATGTTGCTCAAAGTGAGTTGGGAAGGAACTTCCAAAACAGTACAAAGAGAATGTCGTACTCTTCAACTCTTGGAAGATGCCGGTGTTTCAGCAGCAGAACGATGCTTGGCAATCTTCCCATACGGCGATGGTGACGTCAACAAAAAAAGCAAGAACAACAACAACAATGACGAGACCTCCCGAACGATGATTCTTGTAACACCCTATATGAAAGATGCTGTCGCTAGTGTAGAAGAGGTAATGACAGAAGATGCCCGAAAAGTCGCGGTAGATCAAATTGCACGGACCTTGGTTCAAATGTTGGTGGCCAACATCATTACGATTGATGTCCAACCTCTAATTTCCAAAACAACAGGTCAAACAATTTTCATTGATATGACAGAAGCACAGGTCTTGTCATCATCATCACCATCTACAGCAACGACATCATCATCGTCG
>Ga0194115_10007250_pt1 | contig 11037 bp, 5 predicted proteins | sample TA2MahsurfametaG_3_FD_148656 | JGI IMG/M metagenome (GOLD analysis project Ga0194115, IMG submission 148656) | Freshwater microbial communities from Lake Tanganyika, Tanzania - TA2015002 Mahale S4 surface | ecosystem: Environmental > Aquatic > Freshwater > Lake | place: Tanzania: Lake Tanganyika... | reverse complement strand
TTCATCGGATGTACCTTATATATTAGAAGTTCAAAAAGTACCAAGAAGATTTTCAGTAAAAGTTAATTCAAATAATTCTATTGATTTACAATTTGGTAATGGTAGTGTTAATCAAAATGATGAAACGATTTTACCAAATACAAAAAATGTTGGATTAGGATTAGCAAGTTCTATACAAAGATTAAATCAAGGAATTGACCCATCTAACTTTTTAAAAACAAATACATTAGGTATTGCACCAATTAATACGGAATTGACTATAAAGTATTTAGTAGGTGGTGGTATTGAATCAAATATTAATCAAGATGATTTAACAACAATAAAAAGAATTGAATTCGAAGAAGATATCAATTCAATTCCAGATGAAATATTAACTGCATACAACGATTATAAAAGAACAATAACTGTTCGTAATTTAGAAGCAGCTGTTGGTGGTAGAGGTGCTGAATCAATTGAAGAAATTAGACAAAATGCATTGGCAATGTTTGGTTCTCAAAATAGAGCAGTTACTAGACAGGATTATCAAGTAAGAGCATTATCTATGCCAGAAAGATATGGTAATGTTGCCAAAGTTTATGTAAGTCCGGATGGTGAAATTGATAATAATTCGCCGGCATCTATATTAGCATCTCCTCAAAACATTGCAGAGTTTACAAATTTGGTAGATAGTTTGAAAGAAAGTTCAAAGCAAGATATACAAAAAGAACTAATTAAATATCTCACACAAAAGAAAACATCAATTTCAGAAGTTAATAATCCATTTGCAATTAATATGTACATTTTGGGTTATGATGTAAATAAAAATTTAAAACAACTAAATAAAACAGTTAAAGAAAACTTAAAAACATATTTAGGTCAATATAGAATGTTGACAGATGGTGTTAATATAATAGATGGTTTTGTTATTAATATAAGTGTTGATTTTGAAATAATAGTTTTTTCAAACTATAACAAAAGAGAAGTTATTGCAAATTGTTTAATAGAATTACAAAATTATTTTAATATAGATAATTGGACATTTAATAAACCAATAAACATTTCGGAAATAGAATTAACTCTTGCAAATGTAGAGGGTGTAATGAGTGTTCCATCTGTAAATATTTCAAATTTATGTGGTGGTGATGGTAATTATTCACCAAACAGATATAATATTCAAGCTGCAACTAAAGGAAAGATTATCTATTCTTCTTTAGACCCATCAATATTCGAAGTTAAATATCCAAATAAAGACATTAAAGGGAGGGCATTATAATGCATATATTTTATACATCATCATATGACGCAAGTGTATATCTACAACAACCTGAACAAAACGCAGGTAGAGATGAGATATTAGAAGTAGGTAAACTTTACTATGGTTCTGTTAAGGATATAGCTAGAACTTTTATTGAGTTCAATGTTTCTAATATCGAAACCGGAAGTGGGTGGAAAGCATACTTAAATCTTAAATCTGCTAACTCAGAAGAAATTCCATTACAATATACAATTTATGCGAACGCAGTTTCTCAAAGTTGGACAATGGGAACTGGTACTAAATTTGATAATGTAAATTCAGATGGTATTAGTTGGAAATACAGAGATGGTGTTAATAGTTGGCAAGATAATGTAATTGCAGGAACTGCGGTATTTGCTTCAGGAACAACAGGTTCTGCAAATGCGGAGGGTGGTACTTGGTATACAGGTAGTGAAGCATCTCAATCATTTGATAACGAATCGGATGATGTTAGGATGGATGTGACTGGCATCATGAATTTATGGTTAAGTGGTTCATTACCTAATAATGGATTTATTGTTCATCATAGCTTAAATTCCGAGTCCGATTCATTGGATTATGGTTTATTAAAATTCTTTTCAAAAGAAACAAATACAATATATCAACCTAAATTAGAAATAGTTTGGGATGATAGTTCTTTTTCAACAGGAAGTTTAGCACCGGTAACGGGTTCTGCTGATGACGATTATAAAATAGTAATAACAAATCTTAAAAACGAATATACTGCGGATACAAAGGTAAAAATAAGAGTCAAAGGTAGAGATATGTATCCTTTAAAATCTTTTGGAACCACATTTGCATACGACCAATCAAAATATATTACAAATATTTATTATCAGTTAGAAGATTATATTACATGTGAACCAATATTTCCATTTGGTGATTATACAAAGGTAAGTTGCGATGAAACTTCAAATTATTTTATTATGAATTTGAATACACTTCCAAAAAATAGAACTTACAAATTAAAATTGAAAGTTATAGAAAATGGTATTTCAACAATAATTGATGAAAAGTATATTTTTGATTTAATATAATATGACAGGATTAGAAGCGATAGCAGAAAAGTTGCAAGAAAACAAAAAACAAATTATTGAAGATATACTAAGTGTATCTGGTTCAAATGTTATGTCTAAAAACGATTACAATGTTACAATCGTTGATAGTAGTAACCCTGCAACTTCTTTAGTTTTTAATTCATTAAATACTCCAAAATATGATGAAACAGAATTAAAAAAAGCAGTTAATGTTGTTGTTAAAGAATTAATACCAAACATTCCAACTGCAAATTTAGATTTAGTTCCAAAACCATTATATGATGCGGAAGTTACATCGAGTAATGAATTGAGAATTGAGAATACTAGATTACAATTAACGATTGATTCTTTAAATAATACGATTACCGATTTAAGAGCACAAGTTCAAACAGAAATCAATAACAGATTAAGTATCGAACAAACTAACGATGCACTTGTAAATCAGTTAGATACGGTAAACGGAACAATTACAGATTTTACAGGCCAAATTGCAACATCATTACAAAAATCGGTTGATGAAAGTATTTTAAGAGCATCATTGCAATCACAAAATACAGGATTTAAAGCACAGATTAAATCATTGATTAAACAAATTGATTCTTTAAATTCAATCATAGAAGGTTTACAAGCTCAACTGGGTGCTTTACAACAACAGCAAGCTATTGAACAATCTGCACAATCGCTTGCATTCTCATCTGGAGCAGAAATTATTAATGAAGTTGGTTTAGTCAAATTTACAGCAAAAGGAAATGATACTGATGGATACATAGTTGCAGCAATATCTACTCATTTTTCTAAATCTAGAAGACAAGCATTGTGGAAATATGGTGAAACTATTGATTTTACAAATAATGATAAATTTCCGATTTTATTTAACATATCTCTGACATTTAGTGAACTTGGTAGATGGTTTGATATTCCACAAACATCAATACAATTAAATGCTGGAGAAACACGATCTATAAAAAACATATTATACAAATCAATAGCGAATTCTGTAAATATTGATTCACGTAGTAGAGAAAAAAATGAAAAGGGAGAAAAGAGTATTGAACATTTGGGAACTATTGTTATAGAAGTTGTTAGACAGGATGGTTCTATAAAATCAAAAAGTTTTAAAACTAAATTAAAATTACAACATCCGAGTTCCTTCCCTGGATTTTAAAAAATTAAAATATGGGTATACAAAAATATACAAATTTTGAAAACATTAATAATAATTCTGAAAATGTAGGTAACTTTTTAGAAAAAAAAGATTCTTTTATTGTAACTAAAAATGAATCGGAAATTTCAGAATTTGGCAATACACCATATGATGTTATGGAAGTATCGGTTTATGATGCAAACAATAATTTACTATCTCAAAAAAGTGGAAAAAATGTTGCATATATAAAATCAACTGATATTAAAAATTATATTTACAATATTACAAATTATACAGGAAAAAAAGAATTAGCAATAGATGTTGAAAAGTTATTAAATGATTTAGGTTTTACAAATGGTATTTTAAAAATTAATTTAAACTTTGTAAGAAATAGAGTGGGAAATAATAATGAATTACAGAGAGTTTGGATACAAGAGATTTCGCCGTCTAGAGAAGAAATTAGAATTGTACCACTAAAAACCAAAGATGAAAATATTAATAATATAAATAAAAATCAATTTAAAAATTTAAAAGCATTAACAAAAGATTTTGTTTTTTATAAAAAAAGTATATTAGACATAATTGATTCATTTGATAATTCGTTTTTATCGAAAGTAGATGATTATTTAATATCTCAGTACGGAAAGGATTATATAAATGTATTAAAAAAAGATTTTGGTGTTTCCGATTTTGAAAACTACAAAAAAAGAATAGTAGAAAATTTTAAAGAATCCGTTAGATTTTTTTTAACAAATAAAGAATATAAAATCGGCGAATCAAATTTTGGTAAAGAATCAAATATTAGATTTTTCGATTATGAGCAATATGATTATCAATATCTTATTAATGAAATATATAATATATTATTAAATTGTATAAAATATAATTCAACAATTTTTAAGAGAAGAGATATTATTATCAAATAAAATATTTATATTAAAATATAGATTGTGCCAAACATAGACGCAGGAGCTTTTGAAAATATTGAAATAAATAACGAATCAGGTCGTGCTGAATTGATTAGTCCAGGTGGTGGAGGGGGTGGTGCTCCTATTCCACCAATAATTTCAGACAAAGCGGGAACTTTTAATATTTTTTTAAAAGGTGATGATGCTGCAGAATATTTTGAAGGTAATAATACATTAGGAGTTGGTACATCACAACATATTAGTTTTACACCATCAACTACATTTGGTTCATCTAGAACTTACACAGCAAAAATAGATAATCAAATTGCAAAAAATTATTTTGTAGTATTTTTAAATAGAGAACTTAGAGGATTTAATCAACAAACCGGCGAACAGACTTTTTATGAATCAATAAGAGCTTCGGAATATAGATTAAAGCCAGAAAGTCAAACAGAATATGAATTTTATGAATATAAAAATTTAGCGGGTACTATTGGTACTATGGAGTTGGAATTTTTATTTGAAAAAAAAATTGTTACACCCCCCGCACCGAACAAACCAATTTTAGTTCCTGCAACTAAAAATTATGATTTTCAATTAAATTTAACTTCAAATTTTTCAACGGAATTAGAAAATTTTTTTTCATTAAAATATGAAATTGTTAATTTAAATCAAGTTGTATTAACGGGTAATTTAACATCAGTAGTAGATAGTACTGATTTATTATCATTGAGTGAAGAAATACTAAATGCGTCGGATATTGTTCTTAGTGTTGTAGGAGAATTTCCAAAAGATTTTACTTTTGAAAATATAAGAGTAAAAAAAGGTCAAGGTGCAAGTTTAAGTACTGATATCATTTCATCATCAGAAAGAACATTAAAAATACCTGCATCTAATTTAAAAAGTGGAAATTTATTTATAGATGTTAAATTTGTAAAAAATATTCCGGTTCCAATTGTTAAACTAAATGATACAAAATATACATCTCAAGTAAAAGATACTGATTCTGATAAAACTATTGAGATACCAATTGCATTAAAAAATGCAAATAGTTTAAATGTAATTTTTCCAAATGGAAATGTAAAAAATATAACATCAACATCATTTATAGTATCTTTCAAAAATGATTTTGGTGGTAGTTATTCTTTACAAAAATTAATATTAACTCCAATATTCGATAAAATTGTAGGAGCTTCTACAGAAATTTTGATTCAATTTGATAGAATTGATAATAAACCCGATATATCTAATGTAGTATATCCTGTATCAATTGATATTCCATCTTTTTCGGATTATAATATAGAATATGAAATAAAATATGAATCAATATCAGCATCCTTTGTAAAAGTAGAATTATTACAAAAAGATAATACAAAAATACTTTATTTAGATAAATTAACACCCGCTGGTTCTTTTAAAGTAAATATTAAGACATTAAAAGATAAATTTAAAAACTTCAATGGTGATATAACATTTATTTTTACTGCAATCAACAATGGTGGTGAGGTTACATTAGAAAGTAATTCATATACATACACTACAAAAATTATATATCCAACAATAAATTTAAGTGAGGATTTAATATATACATCTTTATTTAATGCATTAAAATCTCAAATTAATATTCCTGATTTAGATAAAGATAGTAAGTATTTGAAGCATTTAGCTAATTTTGGTAATGATAACCAATTTTTAGTATCATCTTGGGAAAATGATGATTGGACTTTATCTAAAAAATCTAAGGATGAACTTGGTAACGAATTCGTTAAACCAGAGGACGTTGTAGAAAGTTTAATATTAAAACTATACACCCCACTTTCACCAAATATTACAAACAATTCAACTTTATGGATTACTAAATTACTTACAAATCCATTAATCGAAACAGTAATATTAAATAAACAAGATAATTTAGTATGCCCACCTTTAAAGGGACCTAATTTCAATATTGATGTAGATTTTATAATAGGAAAATCAACTGCGTATGAATCATTGGATGATTTGATATTAAGTGGTTCTACATCTTCTACACAATTAATAAACAAATATTTAAGTGGTTCTTTAATAAATACAGAAGATTTAAATATAGAATACTCAACAACATCTTCTTATTTGTGGGAAAACTTTGTTCATTTCAGTTCGGCTAAAGAAAGAGTCGATAACTTTGTATATAAAGTTAAATTAATAGAGTTATACGAAAATTTAATAATATCCGCTTCTACAAATTATACAAACGGGCCATCGGGTTCTTACACAGGCTCCATTTCATCTATTCAAGAAGTTGAAAAACAAACAATAAAGAAAAATCAAATCATACAATCATTTGATGGATTTGAAACTTTTTTATATACATCATCTTCATTAAGTTGGCCGCATGATATTAATGGTGAAAGATTACCACATTATGATACAATAAGTGTCGAACCTTGGTATGATAATATTATTACTTTGGCAGAAGATTATGATGTTGAAAACAGAAATTGGATAAATAATAACATTCCACAATATATTGTAAATAAAGAAGAGAATGCAAGTTTATTATTATTCTTTTCAATGATTGGACAGCATTTTGATAATATTTATTTTCATACAAAAGCAATTGAAAATAGTAGAGGTTTGGGATATAAAGAAACAGGAAATATATCTGATAAACTTTTATTTGATGCATTAAAATCATTTAGTTGGAATGCAAATAATTTATCAGCCGATAATCAACTTTGGAATTTAGTATTTGGTGTTGATAATAAAGGAAATGAAGTTAATATAAATCCTGCAAAGAAAAGAACATATGAAGTTTGGAGAAGAATTGTAAATAACTTACCATATCTTTTAAAACACAAAGGTACAAGGCAGGGCATATACGCACTAATGGCATGTTATGGTATCCCATCATCAAATCTTTCAATTTTGGAATTTGGTGGCCCAGAAGTAACGGAAGAAGAAAAAGGTAAATTAGTAATTGATAATATTACAACTGCTCTCAAATTTGTAAGTGGTTCAAACATAAAAGTAGAATGGAAAAATACTGATAAATCAAGAAGACCTAACACAATAGAATTTTTTATTAAACCTAAAAATTATACAAATTATCAAACGGTAATTTCAGGTAGTGGATGGAATTTAGAATTAAGTGGTTCAACAAATACGGAATATGGTAAAGTAATATTTAATTATTCAGGCTCAAATCGTGAAAATGCAATTTCATCTTCCTTATTACCGATATTTAACGGAAGATTTTTTGGAGTTGCAATAAGTAGTGGGTCTAATGGATTAAAATTAGATACAAGACAATCAGAAAAAGAAAGAACTATTTTCCAAGAAACAATGACAAGTAGTTATTATACAAATTGGAATAATGGTAATATGGTTCAATTGGGTTTCGATTATAGTGGTAGTGTTGATGAATTTCGTTTATGGAGTGAAGTATTAGAATCAAATGTATTTTTTGAACATGTTTCTTTTCCTGAAATGATAAATGGTAATAGTGTGAGTGCGTCGGTTGATGATTTATATTTCCGGTTAGATTTTGAATATCCAAAAAATTTATCAGAAACATCATCATTGGTAAATGTTGATACAAATATTTACTTTGAAAATAATTTAACAAGAAATAATTATGAAAATGGTACAACCGCATCTGTATATTCTTTAAATACCACACCATTATATTATGCAAATGCTTATGGATTTCCAAATATAGAAACTTATCCATTTCAATTTGAACCAATAGATAGAACGGTTGTAATGCCTTATCCAGATGGTGGTGCAAGTAGATTTCAAACTCAAAAAGTTAGATTTGAATCTCAAACTTTAGTTTCGGATTTATCTGCAAAAAATAGAGCAACTAAAAAAGCATTTGACCAATCGCCAACCGATTCAAACAGAGTTGGTTTATTCTTTTCTCCTACAAAAGAGTTGAATATTGATATTGCTAAATCATTTGGTGGATTAAATATTGATAATTACATAGGTGACCCATCGGATGATTACAAACCAAATTACTCTCAATTAGATTCTTTAAAAAATTATTATTTCCAAAGATTTGATAATAGAAATATATATGAATACATCAACTTAATTAAACTTTATGAAAAATCAATGTTTGAAGATATTAAGAAGATGTTACCTGCAAGAGTTAAAGCAACTACCGGTTTATTGATTGAACCACATTTCTTAGAAAGAAGTAAAGTTGCACACAAAAAACCAACAGGGGATGATTATCAATTAGAATCTGAAATAAAATATAGTGATACAACACTTACTATTGGTGAAAACGAACAATTTGAAACAATCGTAGATGCAAACTTATCGGAAAATGTAAATGCAGAAAATAATCAATTTGAATCGTTAATATCAACAACAGATACGCAAAAAAGAATTGCAGAAAATTATCAATACACCGCATCTTATGTTTATATTGATGAAACAAATACATCCGCTGAAAATAATCAATATGAAGTTAATATAAATGCACAATTTGATGCAACAATACAAACAGAAATAGATGTATATAGTATGACAACTATTGCAGGACAATCTCCATTTGAAGAAATTGGATTTGGTTTATATGGTGATAATGGTTACGCAATTAGAACTTATATTGATGTGGATGGTATTACTAAGAAAGAAAGAGTTAAAGTTGATTTAATTAAAGAACAAAAAAGAAGAGATGTAGTGGCACCTTTAATAAAAATAAATGGAAAAGGTGACCCTAGAGGTGGATATTATGTTACATCTTCTATTTATTTTGAAACTAAATTAAATATTCAAGCATATTCTGGTTCAAAAACAATAAACGCGGGAACAGGAAGTATTGTAGAGGTAAAACCTTTATCAGGTTATTTACCAACACATTATAGAAATACTTCAGATTTAACGACCGGATTAAAAAACTCGTTTCATTTGGGTAGTAAAAATACTTCAGCAACAACTTTAGATGGAACATCACCAATAGAAGTATTTGCATCTAATCCGAATACATTAAAGGTTAATAAATCAGGTAGACCTTCTAATGAACCAATTTTGGAAGTAGAATAACGGAATTTGAAAATTATTATATTTATAAACAAAGATTTAATACAATACTATGGGATATTTAAGTAATACCGAATTAACTGTCGATGCAATTCTTACCAAAAAGGGTAGAGAAAAATTAGCAGCAGGACAAGGTTTAAACATTACTCAATTTGCATTAGCAGATGATGAAATTGATTACACATTATATGAACCAGCTCACCCATTGGGTTCGGCTTACTATGACTCGGCTATTAAAAGTATGCCTGTTTTAGAAGCTAATCCGGATGAGACTCAAGTAATGAAATATAAGTTAGTGACATTGCCAAAAAACACAACTAGAATACCTGTTGTTGAATTTGGTGTTCCTAATGTATCGGTTAATCAAAGAAGTGGTGAAGTTGCATTATCTCCAACCACATCTCCAGCAGGTAATAGAACAATGGGATATACTGTTGTTTTATCAAATAAAAATGCCGGTGATATTGTGGGTGAAGGTGTAACAGCTGATGCAGGAACAACTCCTGTATTTATTGGTGATAACACATCAGCAACTGCAGCTATCGCTAAAGGTTTATCTTTCAAATTTATTCCTAACCCATCATTGACATCTACTATTAAAACTACAATTACAGTTTATGGTAATGAAACAGGTGGTTCACAAACTATTCCAGTAACAGTAACTTACGTTCAATAATATAAACTATGGCAGTAATTAGAGATAATAGAGGAGCCCTTTTAGCAAGTAATTTAACACAATACTTAGCAGGTGCTTCTAATACGACAGGAACACCGGTTGATACAACTCAATTGGTAAATATTATTAACCAATTTTTAGGTCAAGGTGAGCAAATTAGTGCAGATGTAACTACTATTACAAATGGTATTTACAAAAAGTTTGGTGCTATTGATAAGGTAGTAAATAGAACACAAATTGTAACTTCTGGAATATGGAGTGGTGATACGGGTTCATTAAACCCAAGTTCATCATTTACATCTTCTGCACAAGTTGCAGGTGATAGTGGAAAATATTATATAGATGTTTATAATAGTGAGACTTCATCAACATCTGCAGAGGTGCAATTCTCAATTGCATATGGTGATTCTAGAGGATTTGGTGCACCTACATTAACACAAGATGATGCATCAAAACGTTCAACATTAGCAACATATAACCAATATAAAAATGTTTTATTAGGAACAGGTGATGATGCATTTAGTGTTTATAGTGGTTCGGCTACATCATCCGCTGCAACTACAACCCACGATTTAACATCATTCTATGCAATTAATATCAATAGAGCTAGATATAAAGAAAGATTAGATCCAGGTAATATATCTATAAAATTAACAGGTGATTCTGGTTCAATAACATTAATTGATGATAGCGGTGGAACAGATGAAAACGTAACAACATCTGGTAGAGTTTATAACTTGGTAAGTGGTTCTTTAAATATAGGTTCGGCATTAACTGCTTCTATTCAAAATGTAACTTCTAGAAATGGTCAAGGATATGGATTATTTTATCCTGATATGGGAATTGTTTTATTAAATCCAAATGCATTGGCTTCGGTTGTAGATATTAATTTATTAGAAGCCTCTTCATCAGCAGCTTCAACATATCATATCAATAGAAGTCCATTATATGGGGGTGTAGCATTA
>Ga0194115_10007249_pt1 | contig 11038 bp, 4 predicted proteins | sample TA2MahsurfametaG_3_FD_148656 | JGI IMG/M metagenome (GOLD analysis project Ga0194115, IMG submission 148656) | Freshwater microbial communities from Lake Tanganyika, Tanzania - TA2015002 Mahale S4 surface | ecosystem: Environmental > Aquatic > Freshwater > Lake | place: Tanzania: Lake Tanganyika... | reverse complement strand
CCTCAGATTGGCTCTGATTGAATGCCTCTCGGCGAAGTGAAATGATTTGAGAGGCAGTTGCCGGTATAGCACTCGATCCCCTACTTACAGCCGTTGGCGAGTCTGCTGTTACCGATTTACCAGAGTGATGCACAAGAATAGACGTTGACCCATATGGAGCTAATCTTCCCATTAGCTGACAGATGGGAACTGCGATTGCCTGGCTATTTTCATCGTATCCAAGTGGCGCAGTACAGGCAGCAAGTGAGTCAAATAAGTAGATGACTTGTGTTCCATCTCGCGCATGACGCTCTATCTGCTCAAGGCCCTTCTCATCAAAATAGAGGCAGTGACTTGCCGTATACAGAGCTAAAATGGAAGGATGTAGGCGGGAATCAAGCGTAATTAGATCAACCTCGCGAAGCATTCGAATCCAATCAGTCGTAGGCTGATCAGTTCCTATAATTACAACTTTATATGGGCCACCATAGATCAGCTTGCCCAAGAAACTTTCGTCTGGTCTTAAAAGCGCAGCCAAGAATGCCAGCATTAAGCTAGTTTTGCCAGTTTTAGGCTGCGCAACAACCAGATTAAGTGCTCCTTTGATCAGCAAAGAGTCCCACAACCAAGGAGTAGGCTCAATTTTGAGAACGTCGCAAGGAGTCAATGGATCGCCAACTCCCTTCGCAGAGAGCAAAGCTTCTCTTAGGATATTATCGATATAAGTGTTGTCAAACTTTGTCTTAAGAGACTTCGAATACGCTTTCAGAAATTGTGATAGGTCAACAGGGTTTATATTCTGATCTAGACATATTTGGCGTGCAAACAGGCGAATGGACTCAGCATCCAACTTTCCCTGTTGGACTAGAGCATCAACAGCAGAAGGAGACGGAGACAGACTAAGCGGCTGATCACTATACATATAGTCTTCGTCGTATATGCAAGGCTCTATTTCCTCAATAGAGAGACTCCTCTCAATAGATATAGGAGCAAGGTATTCTTCGAGTGGAGCTATGCTGTGTTGATCAGCAACATACCAGAAATAGTTGCTATTAACATATTGACTTAAGATCAGATCGTGGTCAGACCAGATATTAGCGTCAACCGGAGGGTAAAACTGTTCATATAATTCGGTTTGGTCGACACAAGGTCCTGAGGATTGACTTAATGCCTGCTGGTAAGAAACCACAAAATGGTATTGTTGAAAAGGGAGAGACAAATCGTGTTTAGCGATCAGCTCTTTTGCAATTTCATGCACTTGCTCAGACGCAATATGATCTTTCACATGAATTACAGCTTCTCGCGCTTCGACGGAATGCCATAGTAAATCACATAAGTTAGATAACTCGCTGGAAAAATAATCTACGTCTAGAGACTTCTTAGATCCGCCAACCATTCGTACCCTTGGCGAACCAGAAAGAAACTTATCATGAAATTTAAATCCTGGCACTAAAAGTTCACTTGAGGCTGCTGGCCGTATATCTGCTCCCGCCAGAAGCACCTCAAGTTGGTGCTGGATCTGTGTAAATTCAAGCCATCGATCACCAAGATCAAGACCTTTTAGAATGTAAGTATATCGAAGCCAATTATCGCCGCATGTACAAATAACAGAAGGCTCCGGAAGCCCGAAGGCTTCAAGAAACCCAAGGAGCCTCGGAAATGAATGCACCGTATATCGGCGAGATATATTTAGGACCCAGAGAGGAGTTCGAAAAGGAGATTGATCGTCCTTGTTGCATTGAAGGAAGATACTCGCTCCCTGATCATTTATTGTAGTTAGAAGTTGTCGTATATCGTCTCCATGTAGGCGCAGGGGGAACCTATAAGGCAGATTATCCTTGCGTAAGTTTAAGTTCCCTAATGGTGGAGGAGTCTTCAATATAGTCCTAAAGAAATAATCAGCATCATGGTGAAGAAGTGGAGCTGATGCCAAAACCTTTTCATCCAATTGAAAAACATTGCAAAAGCCAGGAGAGGTACTAACGATGCTATGGAGATGCCGGGAAGCCATTCCATAGAAGCTGTCTTCGATTTTGGTGTTCATGTTGTGTGTCAAGAAACTGAGCGTCGTTTTCTAATGGCCGTCAGGCAGGCGTTGACATCCCAGACACGTGGACTGTTCTTGTGGGGGCCAAAACGCCAATGAATATCCTTGATTAGGAAATCATCGCGATCTGCATAGCGTTTTAAGGTGTCAATACTGATACCCAAAAACATTGCAGCCTGTCCCGACGGAAGCCATCTCGGGCTGTCTGTCATAGGTTGTCGAAGGGCTAGATTATGCCCTCACGAACAAGTTGTTGATAGACTTTCGCTTCAGCGGTTTGTAACCGACTTGCGATTATCCTCATTCTGTGAAAAGCCAGGGCATCCCCTGTCTTAAGTATTTGCTTCACACTTACAAGAAGGTGACGTTCAGGGAAGACAATCTTCTTCCCGCGAATGCGAGTAGTAATCACGATCCAAACGCGATGAGAACTACTTGCCACCTTCAAGGAATTGCGCGCCTACAGCTCTTCTCGCAGGTGGAATCCTAAGACGACGTGTTAGGTCTATAGGAGCGGGAGCGAAGGCGTTAGATCAGTTGATCTTTCTCTCAGTACCGGATCCTGATCGATGCTTATGCAAATGGAGCAGCCTCTGCAGGACTACTGCGCCAACCAGGGGGTGCCTTGAACGCAGATGCAGCCTATCCCGAAAAGCCAAAAAGCCAAGGACTGCGCAAGAAAATCCGGACTCTATAAGGGATTGCTAACAAGGGCTCGGGTTGCTCTCTCAATGGCCTGATCGATTGTCAAGGCGTCAGTCCAATGTCCATAGTGCTGGACATGGGTTTGGAGGCTGTGACGCATCAGCGCAGCAGTAACTCTGGGACTCAACCCATATCTTTCATGTGCACGCAAAGCGTATCCATGGCGGAAACTATAAGAACTCAAAGTCTCACCTTTAGACAAGAGTAAATCCTTAAGTTGAACCCAGACTTGCCTCCTATTTAGATACTGATTAACGGACTGCGCCACGTCAGAAATACTTGAGCCCAGTGGAGGCAAGATCAGATGATGAGACGAGAGTCGATCAATCAACCGCGCACTCTCTCCTTCCATACCCAAAGGATCTAATCCATGAACATCTCCGGCAGACGTAGAGCCTCTCGACGTACGTTTTATGTAAGAGACATGCAGCCTATCTCCACGAACAGAGAGGTACTTAAGCTCTACTGGCCTAAGACCAAAACACGCCAACAACTTTATTGCGTCTTGCCATCTTTCATCCGGCAGTGATGAAACAATCTCGAGCAACTGATCATCTTTTATGGGGACCGCGGATCCCTTACCCAGTCGTTGAGAAGCCTTTCCAGCAAAGGGTTTTAGGTTAACAGGCGGCATCCATCTTTCTGGAGTTCCCAGTTCTGTTACTGAGAACTTAAGAAGCTGAACAGCATATTGAATTCTGAGCTGTCTTGCTCTACTCCCCGGTGGACCACCGTACTGATCCCTAAGAGCACCCAAAAGTGTTTTGGCATCTCTGGGCCGAGGCTTGCTTTGTACGACCTTTAGGATTTGGTTCATCACAGGCTGGTACATACTATTAAATGTTGAGGCTTTGACTTCACCCGTATCGTCGACCTTATGCTTGCGAAATCTATCAATTACTACAACCCAGTCGACACTAGAACTTCGAGTTGTGACTGATGAACGTCCAAGAAGATACGCCTCCTTCAAGCCAATTTGTTGCTGCTCCATCCTCGTTCGCAGATCGTGCATGGCTGCGAGGACAGGTGTAATCGAGTCGCTATTCCAGGGAATATCTAGAACAACACTGCTTCGGCTTTGATCCTCATATCGACGTGTGAGCTGGACCTTTCCGGAGATTTCGCGCACGTTCCAGCCGAAGCCGTGCTCCTGCTTGATGGCCTGCCTGAGGGTGGCCACCCATCGCTGGGCCCGAGTGGACATCGGAGCTGATCCGGTAGTTCAGTCTTGCGCAGAATGATGCGCATATCTGCCTGGGCATACCAGACAACGCTCTGGCGCCAAACCAAGCTTAACCAGAGAAACCTAGTAACCGCAACGCTTTTAGCAGTGCCCGGTGCAAGGGTCGAACTTGCGACATCCTGCTTGTAAGGCAGTCTTGCTCAGCTGCTGTGACTTGGTTTTGGGGGATTTTCGCTGACCTATTGCGCGTTTTCGTGCGCAAAACAAACGTTGGGGAACCAGCCAGGACACTCATGCCTCGCCGAGAAGAGCCAGCAGGATTTTCCACAGGGAGATTTAGGCACCACGCAAGGCGCGACGGAACGGCAGGGGGTGGGGGTGGCCGGAATTGTTTTTTTTTGCAAACCATGGACGAGGGGAAGGGGGACTTTCTGGAGACAACGGCGCGAATCAGCACAAAACTGGGCTGCAGGGGCAGCTAGGGGGCAGGCCAGAGACCACATTGGAGCGACTCAGGCGCGGGAATCGGTCACAGGCCAAGAAGGGAGATAGGGCAAAGCTGAGGACCACAGGCGAGCCGAAAGGTGCCAAAGCTAAAGTCGGCAAGGCTAAGGAGAGCAAGATGTCTCTAACAGATCAAGCCGTAAAGGCCATCAGCAGCTATCGGGAAGCACTCCTGAAAAGCCCAAGAGACATCGAGTCAGAGCAAGACTCTCTCAGACGCAAGCTCACTGAGATCGGCCGCTCCGATTCCAACATCTTTTATACAGTTAACAAACAGAGCTTCATCGGCTTCCCTGACGGAGAGAGGTTCGACAAAGAAGCTTATATTACATTCAGGTATCTATTTGAAAGCAGTTACGTAATCAGGAGAGCTCTTGTTTCGGAAAAGCGGAAGCAACTCGAAGCCCTAGCAGGAAAGCTAATAGCCAAGAACAAAGAGGTTTCAGATAGATACGACCTTGAGTACAATCAGCTTTCGCTAGGATCCATAGGGAAACGTGCAGCATTAAAAGCGGAAAGTCAATACAATGGGATCAGCAGCTCCAAGATTTTCTACGCAATACAGCAAGCCTGCTCAAAGCCATTCACCCTTGGAGTCGAAGAAGATAAAGACTGGATAATGCCAAGCGAGTACAAAAAGAGAATTCACAGAGAGTTCAGGAATTCCTGTCGAGAAATAGGAAAGAGTTGGGGGCTAACGGAATCATTGATTGATTTTTACATAACTCATATTGAGCTTAAGAAAAAGACTGAGAAACTAGCAATAGCGTCCGCCATAGCTGGGGGGACAGTGCTTGCGGCCTGGGGACTATCTAAGGCTTTCGAAGTGGGTCATGGGTTGGCGGCAGGAAGCGCTTCGGCGACGACAGCAGGGAGCCTTTCAAGTTCGGGCGGCCTCGGAGGCATTGGAGTGGCACCAGTCTATGGATTTGAAAATCTGCCTCAATATGTGGCAATACAAGGGAATCCATTAGCCGCAAATCAAGCGGCATACTTCAATCATCTCAGCAGCCTTGGGGGTACAAATATGTACGATGTACAAATAGCAATGTTGAACAATAGCGGAAACATGCTCAGAAGCATGACCGAAGCTACTTCCTCAATAATAGGCCGACAGTACAATTACGATTGCGCTCCAGTTGTAATTAACAGTTTTGGCGGGGGATTCAACCAGGCGAGCAACATGCTTGGGGCCAACACAAACCTGTATGTACGAGAGATTGGAGACAGCCTGGTGACGATAACCGGAAGCATCGGGGGGCAGAATGTAAACACCAATATACGAAAGGTTGGAAACATGCTAAATATAACCAATATCTAGCGCATCCCTAGACTGGCAGTTTCGGGACAAAGAATAAAGCCACAACGGCAAAGAATCCCAACGCAAAGCCAAGGACCCCCCAGAGCAGCACATTACGCCTTTTCTCTGCCGCCATAGTCATACAAACAAAACCACAAAGAATCCAGACCAAGAATACGTACATCGGACGAATGTCGACACTACTTATTTATAGCCCATATCTGGCCAAGCGATTACGGAAGGCGGTTCAGCAGCCACGAAATCTAGATAGTCTTAATATCTGTATATAATTGTTCGTACACTCTGTAAAAGGCACCAGATCCGCTTCGCGAATGAAGGTTCAGGATCATCGTGGCTGAACAGCTTTCTCGAGACATTCAAGAGTCGACTCCGGAATGAGTGCATCAATGCCTAGCTGTTCGCAAACTGATAGAGGCGCAGGGCTCGCTAAATACTGGTGATTGAACTGCAACTCGCTCTGACCCTCAAAGGGATTATGCCGCTGGATGCGAACCAAGCAGCGATATCATGGGCACCTACTCTCATCTCAACTAGACCAGTAAGAGGTCGGCTCAATAGCCAGCTAACAAGTCAGGCTCTGGGGCAAAGCCAGCGGTATAAACTAACAATAAGGAGTAGCACTGGGGGGAGTGGGAGATAAACTGAAGCAGGCAACCGAAGAACAGAGTGAGGAATCCTCGAAGAAGAATCTCTCTGGAGATTTCCGAAAAGACCCTAATAGCGCTCGAAGTGCTTCGAAAGGAACTTGGCATTTGCAGCCGAGGGGAACTCATCGAACAGATCGTGGACAATCACCTGGAGGAGAGAAGTCCTCCGGAGCCTCCGGAGCCTCCGGAGGACTGACCGGGCCAGCCGTCAATCTACTTAGGCTTCCATTTAAGTGGAGCGCCGGGAATAGACTCGAGCAACCGCTTGACCCGTAGCTGATCAAATACCGCCCTGACACTTCGATCTCGATTGCAACCTTCGAATAGAATTGAGAGAGCTTCAAGAGCCTGCGAAGAAGTAGTGTACTCAGAAACTTGCCATCTTTTTTCAACAAGTTCCAGAACCGCCCTCTGGCGATCATTTAGATCTGCAATCAGGGACTCTCTCTGTAGGCTCTTAGTAATTCGCTTCTCATCCCCAAGATTGATCCATCCATCCTTCATTCGCTGAATGACAATCTTGATCGGCTGCCCAGCTCGCCCCTGCGTCTCGAGAGTGATTCGGTCAGTTCCCACCTCAGATTGGCTCTGATTGAATGCCTCTCGGCGAAGTGAAATGATTTGAGAGGCAGTTGCCGGTATAGCACTCGATCCCCTACTTACAGCCGTTGGCGAGTCTGCTGTTACCGATTTACCAGAGTGATGCACAAGAATAGACGTTGACCCATATGGAGCTAATCTTCCCATTAGCTGACAGATGGGAACTGCGATTGCCTGGCTATTTTCATCGTATCCAAGTGGCGCAGTACAGGCAGCAAGTGAGTCAAATAAGTAGATGACTTGTGTTCCATCTCGCGCATGACGCTCTATCTGCTCAAGGCCCTTCTCATCAAAATAGAGGCAGTGACTTGCCGTATACAGAGCTAAAATGGAAGGATGTAGGCGGGAATCAAGCGTAATTAGATCAACCTCGCGAAGCATTCGAATCCAATCAGTCGTAGGCTGATCAGTTCCTATAATTACAACTTTATATGGGCCACCATAGATCAGCTTGCCCAAGAAACTTTCGTCTGGTCTTAAAAGCGCAGCCAAGAATGCCAGCATTAAGCTAGTTTTGCCAGTTTTAGGCTGCGCAACAACCAGATTAAGTGCTCCTTTGATCAGCAAAGAGTCCCACAACCAAGGAGTAGGCTCAATTTTGAGAACGTCGCAAGGAGTCAATGGATCGCCAACTCCCTTCGCAGAGAGCAAAGCTTCTCTTAGGATATTATCGATATAAGTGTTGTCAAACTTTGTCTTAAGAGACTTCGAATACGCTTTCAGAAATTGTGATAGGTCAACAGGGTTTATATTCTGATCTAGACATATTTGGCGTGCAAACAGGCGAATGGACTCAGCATCCAACTTTCCCTGTTGGACTAGAGCATCAACAGCAGAAGGAGACGGAGACAGACTAAGCGGCTGATCACTATACATATAGTCTTCGTCGTATATGCAAGGCTCTATTTCCTCAATAGAGAGACTCCTCTCAATAGATATAGGAGCAAGGTATTCTTCGAGTGGAGCTATGCTGTGTTGATCAGCAACATACCAGAAATAGTTGCTATTAACATATTGACTTAAGATCAGATCGTGGTCAGACCAGATATTAGCGTCAACCGGAGGGTAAAACTGTTCATATAATTCGGTTTGGTCGACACAAGGTCCTGAGGATTGACTTAATGCCTGCTGGTAAGAAACCACAAAATGGTATTGTTGAAAAGGGAGAGACAAATCGTGTTTAGCGATCAGCTCTTTTGCAATTTCATGCACTTGCTCAGACGCAATATGATCTTTCACATGAATTACAGCTTCTCGCGCTTCGACGGAATGCCATAGTAAATCACATAAGTTAGATAACTCGCTGGAAAAATAATCTACGTCTAGAGACTTCTTAGATCCGCCAACCATTCGTACCCTTGGCGAACCAGAAAGAAACTTATCATGAAATTTAAATCCTGGCACTAAAAGTTCACTTGAGGCTGCTGGCCGTATATCTGCTCCCGCCAGAAGCACCTCAAGTTGGTGCTGGATCTGTGTAAATTCAAGCCATCGATCACCAAGATCAAGACCTTTTAGAATGTAAGTATATCGAAGCCAATTATCGCCGCATGTACAAATAACAGAAGGCTCCGGAAGCCCGAAGGCTTCAAGAAACCCAAGGAGCCTCGGAAATGAATGCACCGTATATCGGCGAGATATATTTAGGACCCAGAGAGGAGTTCGAAAAGGAGATTGATCGTCCTTGTTGCATTGAAGGAAGATACTCGCTCCCTGATCATTTATTGTAGTTAGAAGTTGTCGTATATCGTCTCCATGTAGGCGCAGGGGGAACCTATAAGGCAGATTATCCTTGCGTAAGTTTAAGTTCCCTAATGGTGGAGGAGTCTTCAATATAGTCCTAAAGAAATAATCAGCATCATGGTGAAGAAGTGGAGCTGATGCCAAAACCTTTTCATCCAATTGAAAAACATTGCAAAAGCCAGGAGAGGTACTAACGATGCTATGGAGATGCCGGGAAGCCATTCCATAGAAGCTGTCTTCGATTTTGGTGTTCATGTTGTGTGTCAAGAAACTGAGCGTCGTTTTCTAATGGCCGTCAGGCAGGCGTTGACATCCCAGACACGTGGACTGTTCTTGTGGGGGCCAAAACGCCAATGAATATCCTTGATTAGGAAATCATCGCGATCTGCATAGCGTTTTAAGGTGTCAATACTGATACCCAAAAACATTGCAGCCTGTCCCGACGGAAGCCATCTCGGGCTGTCTGTCATAGGTTGTCGAAGGGCTAGATTATGCCCTCACGAACAAGTTGTTGATAGACTTTCGCTTCAGCGGTTTGTAACCGACTTGCGATTATCCTCATTCTGTGAAAAGCCAGGGCATCCCCTGTCTTAAGTATTTGCTTCACACTTACAAGAAGGTGACGTTCAGGGAAGACAATCTTCTTCCCGCGAATGCGAGTAGTAATCACGATCCAAACGCGATGAGAACTACTTGCCACCTTCAAGGAATTGCGCGCCTACAGCTCTTCTCGCAGGTGGAATCCTAAGACGACGTGTTAGGTCTATAGGAGCGGGAGCGAAGGCGTTAGATCAGTTGATCTTTCTCTCAGTACCGGATCCTGATCGATGCTTATGCAAATGGAGCAGCCTCTGCAGGACTACTGCGCCAACCAGGGGGTGCCTTGAACGCAGATGCAGCCTATCCCGAAAAGCCAAAAAGCCAAGGACTGCGCAAGAAAATCCGGACTCTATAAGGGATTGCTAACAAGGGCTCGGGTTGCTCTCTCAATGGCCTGATCGATTGTCAAGGCGTCAGTCCAATGTCCATAGTGCTGGACATGGGTTTGGAGGCTGTGACGCATCAGCGCAGCAGTAACTCTGGGACTCAACCCATATCTTTCATGTGCACGCAAAGCGTATCCATGGCGGAAACTATAAGAACTCAGTGTCTCACCTTTATACAAGAGTAAATCCTTAAGCTTCACCCAGGCCTGCCTCCTATTTAGATACTGATTAACAGACTGCGCCACTTCAGAAATAGTTGAGCCCAGTGGAGGCAAGATCAGATCATGAGAAGAGAGTTGATCAATCAACCGCGCACTCTCTCCTTCCATACCCAAAGGATCTAATCCATGAACATCCCCGGCAGACGTAGCCCCCCTCGATGTACGTTTTATGTAAGAGACATGCAGCCTATTTCCACGTACAGAGAGGTGCTTAAGCTCTACTGGCCTAAGACCAAAACACGCCAACAACTTTATTGCATCTTGCCATCTTTCATCCGGCAGAGATGAGACAATCTCGAGCAACTGATCATCTTTTATAGGGACTGCGGATCCCTTACCCAGTCCTTGAGAAGCCTTTCCAGCAAATGGTTTTAGGTCAACCGGCGGCATCCATCTTTCTGGGGTTCCCAGTTCTGTTACTGAGAACTTAAGAAGCTGGGCGGCATATTGAATTCTGAGCTGTCGTGCTCTACTCCCCGGTGGACCACCGTACTGATCCCTAAGAGCACCCAAAAGTGTTTTGGCATCTCTGGGCCGAGGCTTGCTTTGTACAACCTTTAGGATTTGGCTCATCACAGGCTGATACATACTATTAAATGTTGAGGCTTTGACTTCGCCTGTATCGTCAACCTTATGCTTGCGAAATCTATCAATTACTACAACCCAGTCGACACTAGAACTTCGAGTTGCGACTGATGAACGTCCAAGAAGATACGCCTCTTTCAAGCCAATTTGTTGCTGCTCCATCCTCGTTCGCAAATCATGCAGGGCTGCGAGGACAGGTGTAATCGAGTCGCTATTCCAGGGAATATCAAGAACAACACTGCTTCGGCTTTGATCCTCATATCGACGGGTGAGCTGGACCTTTCCGGAGATTTCGCGCACGTTCCAGCCGAAGCCGTGCTCCTGCTTGATGGCCTGCCTGAGGGTGACCACCCATCGCTGGGCCCGAGTGGACATCGGAGCTGATCCGGTAGTTCAGTCTTGCGCAGAATGATGCGCATATCTGCCTGGGCATACCAGACAACGCTCTGGCGCCAAACCAAGCTTAGCCAGAAAAACCTAGTAACCGCAAAGCTTTTAGCAGTGCCCGGTGCAAGGG
>Ga0194115_10007248_pt1 | contig 11038 bp, 5 predicted proteins | sample TA2MahsurfametaG_3_FD_148656 | JGI IMG/M metagenome (GOLD analysis project Ga0194115, IMG submission 148656) | Freshwater microbial communities from Lake Tanganyika, Tanzania - TA2015002 Mahale S4 surface | ecosystem: Environmental > Aquatic > Freshwater > Lake | place: Tanzania: Lake Tanganyika... | reverse complement strand
CTGTCAGACAAAAAGAAAAAACTTTGGAAAGAAATCTATGAAAACGCGATCTCTGATCGACAAAACGCGTATTCTTTGTTTGTAAGGCTTCTCAAGATTGTTGAAGACAAAAGTACAGAACACGCCGTTCACGGTCGATCGTTGTCTTCTTATATTGAAAAAATGAGTAAATCAAATGATCAGCTCATCAGGCTCGCCGAGCTCGTCGCAAAAGCCGAAAAAGTTGATGATGATATTGATCCTGAAGAAATGTTTAAAAAAATAAGCGGCAAATAACGGTGGTTTAAAATGTCAACATTTGATCCTTCTTTTTCTGATAGAATTGCTGAGGGGCAAGCCCCTACGGCAAACTCGGTAGTAAAGCGTTTGGTCAAAGATCCGCTACCTACTTTCGAAAGAATGGTAGTTCTAGAGACTATATCTGACCCTACAAAAATTGATGAAGCAAAGATAGAATACTGGAAAAGCGTCATCAAAGTCTCTAACGCAAGCATAAGATTCGCAAAGGTTCTTCCAAGAAACACGATAATAGCGCAAAGAGTGTACACAGGAGTCACGGCGATTAATCGACCAATGTACTTTTTGCCGTTTTTCCCATCTCACCTTTCTTTACCTTGTAAACCAGGAGAAGTCGTGTGGACAATGTTTGAAAACCCAAATGCTAGGATAAAAGAAGTAGGGTTTTGGTTCTGCAAAGTTTCAACTCCACATTTTATAGACGATGTAAATCACACTCATTTCCCGCAGCAGCTGGATCATTCTTTTAACTCTACGATCATCAAGCAGATGAATTCTGAAGATCAAGCTGTTTATGAACTCCAAAACGGTAAAGTCAACTTGTCAAAAGACGGAACACGTTTCGTCGTTCCTGGCTCAGAAATGTTGACAATCGCAAATTCTTCTGACGACCTCGCGTTTGAGACATTGGTCACCGAAAGTGACGCATCAAGAATAATTTCGTACGAACCCGTTCCAAGGTTCAAAAAACGTCCTGGTGATGTCGCCTTAGAAGGTAGCAACAATACGCTGGTCGTTTTGGGGACTGATAGAAATGGATCCATCGCTAATTTTGAGGAAGACCTACAAGATGGTTTTTATCCCAATCCTTCTGTAGGAAGCTTCTTTGACTTTGCAGGTTCAATTGATATCGTCGCTGGACGAGGAACGACTGAATCAACGGGTGGAAAAGTCGCTCCTGTAAAAAGCTTATCAGACGGTAATGAGTTACATAAAACTTTAGAAAAGCACGAACCAGTTACAAACGAAGGAGACCCAGATTTTATAAATGATAGAAGCAGAGTGCTAGTATCTCAGAGAACTCTTCCTGACAGAAATTTTGGAATAGAAGAATATCTGACAAAACAATACACAGGTGTATCTGATAACAGCGACAACGGTGATGCAGCCGTAGTAATCAAATCAGACAAGGTAAGGATTATCGCTCGATCAGACATATCGTTTATAGTCACAGGTTATGTTAATAAAACAAAAGAAGACACAGGAGTAGTCTATAAAGAAGAAAAAAGAAGCACCGAAGACACTTACAGTTGGTCTTCAATAACAATTAGACAAAATGGAGACATCATTTTTACGCCAGGTCAAGAAGGAGTGATAAAGTTAGGAGGCGAAGACGCAGATCAGGCGATCTTGTGTACAAATCGTCCTGCAGATGTAGTAGATGGAGAAGTTGAGGCTCTTCCCATCGCAACTGATGGTGGAGGCTTTTTAGGGACGGCGGGCGGCAATATAGATGAAGAAGCTGTGGCACTGAACAGAGCTCCTGACCTTGGAACATTTTCTACTAAAGTTTTAATTAAGTAAAAATAAAAGGAAAATAGAAACATGGGAGTGTTAAAAGATGTCGGGGTGATTGACGATGAAGGTAAAGTCACTGACCAAGCTTTCAATAAGTACCTCGACGACGTCAGCAAGATGTTAGAGACGGGCGCCGGCGTTTTTCCGCCTGGTCTAACATGCACACGAACCGTGGAGGCAACTCGCTATAAGAGAGATCTAAAAGACAAAGAAGCTTTTTCAGAATTTCACAACATTTGGAGACCTCGATACGAAGGCATGATCAAGTCGTTGGACGTGCCAGGAGACTTTCAATTAGCAAAAAACGGACTGTTACCTCTCATAGACCCGACCGCAGTCGCGACAGTGCTCGGTCTTAGTCCTCCAAAGCTCGATCTTCCTGGTGCACTCGCCGCGATGGTCCTACCAGGAGCTCCCGCGATGGGGACGCAGCAATTTATAGCCGCGTATTTTCCCGATATCGCCATCGATCTACAGGCATTGACCAGCATGATAGCGCCGGGTTCTGATTTTTTAAAGATACTGATTCCTTCTCCGCCGATTCCGCCGATTCCTGTGCTTCCTGATTTTCGTTTGTTAGACTTTGGTTATACCGAGCAATACAAGTTTGGAGTTGATCTAGCCATGGCTCCCATAAAAACGCACCTAAAGATGATGGTCCCGGCGCTCATGGTTGCTGAGCTTCCTGGTATCCTTGGTAAATTAGCGACAGGAGACGTCGTCGGTGGTCTCATCTCTTTTGTTTGTAAACAAGTGGGTGCTGATCATCCGACGCCGATGTCAACAAGTTCTTTACAAATCGCTGCGCAGCAGGTACTCATACAACACCAGGTGAAGTACCAAGCCCTAGGTTTTGTCGCTCAAAACATCGGTAGCGGAGTGGTCACACAAGGCCTCGCTACGACTCCGTTTTCGCTGGGAGGGTTAGATATCATACAAAAGCCTCCTGAAAGAGGACAAGAGCTTGATCCACTGGTCTTTAAAGGCATCACTTCCCTTCGGGTGGAAGCTATTCAAATCATCAACAGCGTTTTAAACGTAAAAAGAGTTAACGATGAACCGACGGGAGAGTCTTTTTACCCCGACTCTGGTTTTACGACGATCGCACCTTCTTATAAACCACCCCTCATCGACGGCGCCGACATCGGTTGGGACGCAGCTTTCGACTATTATGAAGTCGCGCAGATCATGTCAAATGCAGGTTTCGAAGTTAGAGGCTCTGATGGAAAATTAAAAACTGTAGATTCTTATACAAAGGGACCCAACGCTAGGGTTGCTGGTTTCCAGACAGCAGCGGACGCGGCAGCGGCTGCTGAAAAATGGATAAAGGAATCGCCTATTTTAGCAGCCGGCAGAAATTATACGACGTGTGGAGAGTTACCAGGGTATGTTTATTCGCAGCTATTAGAGCGGAAAAACTTGCCACAGAAGAAGTACCAACCCCCAGACTATGAGTTCAATAATCAGTATTATAAAGTAAAAGGCGCTGTAAGAGAACAAAGCATATCAGGTCGTGGTCTTGGGGGCGTCATGGCTGCGGCTAGAGGTATGGAAGATGAAATAGAAAAAAATAATAGGTACGACCGATGCGCGCTCCGCGGGACGATATTTGTCATTACTCACCCGTATGCTTTGGCGGACCAAAACTTTTGGATGGACGAAGGCTTAGGTTGTCCTGAGCCAGGTGACGCTATCATATCAGGAGGCCACCCCCACGGTCTCGGCGCGCCTAACAGCGTATCTGGACACCACCCTTCACATTTTATGCGCCGCCGTCCACACGGTAATTTACAGAACTTGGAGATAACGCACATCTCACTATTTTATGAAAAAAAAATAATTAAGAACGTAGAATACTGGTTTACCGCTGATGCTGGACAAGGTGGAAAAGCAAAACAAGGGGCCAAGATAAAAAAGAAGAGAATTTATAGGCACAAAAATAAAGGAATCATTGTAAAAGATGAAACAGACTCAAACTATCTTGATGGCGAAAAAAAACTAAGAACGATTATTGGATGGGTCAACATCGACAAAGTTCCTGATTTTAAAAGAACCTGAGGCCTCATGACACGACAAGCGCGTCTTTGCGTATAGATAATAAAAACACGATGGCAACTATAAACTTTAAGAGTGTTGGTCAAACCCAGCAACAAGCTAAAGATGAATTTACTCTTTCTACGCTAGTCCCAATCGGTATAAAGACGCCGCTTCGTCTCAGTAGCAAGCTTGGACTTTTTGAGATGAATTATAGCCTAGAAGACCAGACCGCAGACAATTTGCGCAACCTGTTACAAACTAACTGGGGAGAAAGAGTGGGACTGTATGACTTTGGTGCAAACTTAAGGCCGCTGACGGCTGATTTTTCTTCTCAAGAAGATTTTGATAACGAAGCGGTGTCTCGTATAAAAAACGCTGTAAGCAGGTGGATGCCGTATGTAGAATTGATAGAATTTACTTCAGAGGTTGATAGGTTAGAAAACCAGAGCACGGGTATCATAAAAATAACGGTTACGTATGACATACCTCGTATACTTGTTTCTAATAAGAAAATTCAAGTAGTTTTATATGTAATCTAAGGTTTTATTAACATGGCCGACAACAGAATTAGAAGATACCTTGCTCGAGACTTTGATTCATTCAGAACCGAGCTACTTGGTTACGCTCGTCAATACTATCCTGATCAAATACAGGATTTTTCGGAAGCTTCAATCGGTGGGCTGTTTCTCGACATGGCAGCTTATGTCGGCGACAACTTATCTTTCTATCTAGATCATTTGTACGGAGAGCTCGACCCGGAAACAGCTGTCGAAAACATCAATATAGAAAGAGCTCTGATAAATTCTAACATACAAATTACGGGTGCAGCTCCTTCTTCTGTTAAAATAACCGCATACATCGAAGTGCCTGTGGCGACACCAGGAGACGCCACTCCTAATGTTGATTTGTTACCGATAATAAAAGAAGGTACGACTTTTTCTTCTGAAAATGGAATAACTTTTACGCTAGTAGAAGACATTAAGTTTGCTTTAGATGTTAATGAAGACGGAAATTACTCTTTAAACCCGCAGACCGAAAGAAGAATTGGCAGAGTTAGAAATGATGGAAAGGTTCTATCGTACCTGTTAGCGTTGAGCGGCGTGTGCGTTTCTGGACAAGAAACTACTCAAACTTTTTCTATCGGTGGGTTTATTCCATTTCGAAGTTTAACTTTGAGTCAGGGAAACGTCACAGAAATTGTAAAAGTTTATGACGACAAAGGAAACACATACTACGAAGTTGGGTCTCTAACCCATGATGTTGTGTATAAAAATGTTAATAACGCCGCTAGCGATAACGTACTAGTGAAAGACAGCCTCAGAATACTGCCCGCTCCATACAGGTTTGTAAAGTCCACATCATTAAGAGAAAGAACGACAACGTTGACATTTGGGGGCGGATTTGCGGAGTCTTTAGACGATGATATCATACCAGACCCGTCAGAGTTTGCTATCTCTTTTCCATACTCAAAAACCATGTCTAGAGTGCCTGTTAACCCAGAAAAACTTTTAAAGACAAACACTTTGGGTATCGCAGCAGCTGACACAACTCTGACCGTTGTTTATAGATACGGCGGCGGGTTAAATCACAATGTGTCCGTCGGTTCGATTAAATCAATCTCTGACCTTACCATGGTCTTTCCAAAAAGTCCAAACAACACTAATAATTCTAAAGTTAGAAACAGCTTAGAAATAACTAACCTAGAGAGAGCAACCGGCGGTGAGGACGCTCTGACGAAAGAAGACCTCGTCGCGCTGATCCCACTGGTAAAAAACTCTCAAGAAAGAATAGTAACAAAAGAAGATTTGCTCGCGCGGATTTATACGATGCCTTCAAACTTTGGAAGAGTCTTTAGAGCTTCAGTTGCGTCGAACCCCAATAATCCTCTTTCAACGCAACTTTTTATAATTTCTAGGGATTCGACCAATAGGTTAATAATTTCTCCTGACACTCTCAAGATCAATCTAAAAAAATATCTAAATTCATATCGAATGATATCTGACGCGATCGACATCCTCGATGCGCAGGTAATAAACCTACAGCTAAAGTTCGAAGTAGTGATAGACCCAGCTTTGAATAAAACGACTGTTTTAGCTTCAATATTGAACAATCTACAAAAACAGTTCAACGTAAAAAGAATGTACATCGACCAACCGATCGTTATATCGGACGTTGTGTATACTATCTTTACTGTTAGCGGAGTTATCGCTGTCGATAATGTTCAGTTCGTCAACGCAGCGGGGCTTATCAATGGAAGAGAATACAGCTCATCAACTCACGATATCAAGTCATATACTAAGAGGCAGATGATCTTTCCACCGCCAGGTGGAATCTTTGAAATAAGATATCCTGAAGTCGATATTATAGCAAAGGTGGTATCCTAATGTTTCGAACGTTAAAGGCCGATAAAGATGCGTATATTACCAATAAATACGTCAACGATGTCAGACAATTGAGCGGCAACACGGGCATCGCAGGGTCTCTAGATCTTTTTAAGCTTTACGGAATAATCCAAACGACAAGCGGCTCTGAAAAAATACCACAAACTGAATTATCTAGGCTTCTTATACATTTTGATTTAGATCCCCTTCGAAATCTAGTGACAGCAGGAAAAATAGATACGGCTCACAACAGCTTTAAATGCCTTCTTAATTTAAAGGACGTATACGGCGGGCAAACAACTCCGAGCAATTTTTCTGTAGATGTTTTTCCTCTTTCAGCGTCTTTCGATGAAGGTCTAGGGAAAGATGTTGCGTACTATTCGGACAAAGACAAAGTTAACTTTATTTCTTCATCAAAAGAAGCTGCATGGTTTGGAGAAGGTTGCACCCTAGCATGCTTCTCTACTGGTTCAGGAGATTATATAACTAGCTCTTTAACAATATCTGACACTAAGGTATCACAAGCTTTCGTAACAGGAGAAGAAGATCTTTTGGTTGATGTTACGAATATTATTTCTGCGACTTTAAAGGGTGACCTACCCGATAGCGGTTTTAGGATATCGTTAAATGAAAGTGCAGAACTAAATTCACAAACTTACTTTGTCAAGAGGTTTTCTAGCCGACATGCATATGATGAAAGCAAACGTCCAAAAATAATAGTGAAATTTGACGATTCAATATCGGACGACACGTCCAATCTGTTCCTAGATTCGCCAGTTTCTTCTAGCTTGTTTTTGTATAACTATGTCAATAACCAATTAACAAATTTACTCTCCGCTAGTCAAAGTGTAACAGGCTCGAACAGCATTCTTTTAGAATTACAAACACAAGTTTCCGGTGTTGGAACATATTCTCTGTTTTTTACAGGATCCCAACATTCTTATGGAACGAGTCTTGCTACGGGTATTTATTCTGCATCAATTAGCTTGCCGCTAGCGAACGCGAACCTAAAAACAAAATATGCACAGTCTGGATCAGTAACATTTACTCCTATCTGGAGTTCTATAGACAGAACTGTAGCATATATCACAGGTAGCTCTGTAACAGCATACGCTCCTAACCGCTCAACAAAAAGGCTTAATCCGCAAAAATATGTCGTCAATGTAATCGGTTTAAATTCTGAATATTCAGAGAATGTTGACGTAACGATGAGAGTCAACATTTTTGATGAAAATAGTCCAATTATTTTTGCAAAGAGAAAGCCCGTAGAACTTCCTGGAATAATTTTAAGAAATTCATATTACGCCGTCCGAGACGCTGCGACTAATGAATACGTCATTCCTTTTGATTCAACGACAAATTCAACAAAGCTTAGCAGCGATTCTGCAGGTATGTATTTCAGTATCAACACTTCTGCTTTAAGTCCACTGAAATCTTACGTCGTTGATATAATGATACTAGTTGACGGACAGGAGCAAAGATATTTGAATGCTTCTTCTACGTTCAGAACAAAAAAGCTTTAAGATTATCAAAACATGTATACTCCTTCATTTTTAAAAGCATCTTTAACAGATACGAGACCCAAATCATTAACGTTCAAAGATTTGGTTGATTCCAACATATCTAGCACATCATCTTTTAAATATGAACCAATAAATTATCCCTTAAAAAGTACACAGCAGCTTAATCTAGATTGGTCGAAGTTTGAAAACCACACTTTCTTTTCTTCTGCGGAAGTAAAAGTTAATATGGCGTTTGATCAGATCATAAACGGATATCCGTTCGACGGTAAAAAACCTGAAGTCGAATCTTTCTTTGAAAAGCTTGGCGGGTTTGAAAAATGGGTTTTTGATCAATTTCCAAAGTTTGCAGGTCAATTACACTTTTCAGGTTCTTGGATAAACGTAAAAGATTCTGCGGGGTGGTTATATCCCGATCTTTCTAAAAACAAATCAGGCGAGTCTTTTTTAAACCCGCCGATCAACAAATCTTTTACCATAGAGACTCAGGTTTTTGTACCGAATCAAAGTAATCTAACTCAAGTCATCTTACAAAAAGTATCATCAGATCTCGCCCAAGGGTTCGTTTTTCATCTTGAACCATCAATAACATCTTTTGTAACTGCGTCTTTTAGCATCACTTCTGGAAGTGTCCATAATTCTGTTTCAACAGTTCTAGAAAAGGGAAAGTTCAATCACGTTTGTTTATCCCTTAATAGAGAAACCGGTGACAATTTTCTACAGTTTTTTGTAAATCAATCTTTAAGAAGCGAAAGCAAAAAAGATAAAAGCATACAAGCGTTTGATGACACATCAGAACTACTGATTGGATCTGGATCGTCTTTCTATTTGAACGGAATCTACACAACTCCCGCACAAACGTTCAGCGGAACTTTAGACGAACTAAGAATTTTTCACTCATACAGAACATTGCAACAGCAAAAGTTGTACAGCAGCAAAGGTTTATATTCAACAGATTCTTTAAAATTGTATTATCGTTTTAACGAACCGTCGTCTTCTCTGTCTTCGAATTTAAGTGACGCTGTCAATTCTATCGTCTTGGACAGCTCAGGTAATTCTCTACACGGATACATCACAAACTTCACTACCTCTCTGAGACAATCAGCGTCGGATGATGATCTAAACCCTATAAAAAATGAAAGACCAGAGTTTAAAACTATTTTATTTCCATACAATCCAGGTGTCATATCGTTAAACTCAAATCTTTTGGCGACAGCTAGTCTATATGATGATGCAAACCCAAACTTAATCACAAAGCTGATACCACGTCACTATTTGAGAGAAGGAGCGTTACAAGAAGGGTTTAGCAACACAAACATCGAAGGTAACATTGGAAGTAATTACGGAGGAGAAGGTATACCAGGACAAGGTAAAATAGGATCGACACAAATTATTCTATCTTTTCTTTATATTTGGGCAAAGTTTTTTGACGAAATTAAAATGTTTGTTGATGCCTTTAGGACTCTAAAAACTGTCGATTACAATTTTTACGAAACTGTACCAGACAATTTCCTTGTAGACTTTATAAAATCTTACGGAGTGTATCTACCCCCCCTTTTTAACAGCTCGAATATTCAACAGTATGTAGACGGAGAAGACGTAACGAAGATAGAGGTCAACGATATGTCGTTGAAAAAAGTACAAACGTACTTGTTGAGAAGAGTGCTCGTTAATATGCCCGATATTCTTAGGTCAAAAGGAACGCAGCACAGCATACGATCTTTCTTAAGATCGATAGGTATCGATCCAGACAGCAGTCTAAGAATTAGAGAATTTGGGGGACCTTCGACCAAACAATTCGGAAGTTGTAAAGAAACAAAAACAGACTACATAAAAATGTTAGATTTTTTGTCTTCTTCTCTTGTCACAACTTCGTATCTTTCTGCTTCAAGAGTTGAGCCTGGGTATCCTTCCGTGGTAGGTCCCTATGTCGATGGAATTTCAACATACGCTAGCGATGGTTTATTAACATCAGGTTCATGGACCTTTGAAGGTCTTTATAAGTATGGAACAAAAAATCTTGGTAGGTTGGCAGGAGAACAGTCATTAGCACGGTTCGAAGTCACGGGTTCATCTACAACTGCTCAACCTGGGTTAGTAGTTAACTTAGTTTCTTCGGGATCTTTATATGCATATTTTCGACCTGGAGCTAATTCGTCATCCCCCGTCCTAACGTTATCCGTGCCGGCGGACGTGTTAGACGGAGAAAAATGGAACGTATCGTTTGGCAGGTATCGTAACGATTCTATCGACAGTAACATATCTTCGTCCTATTTTCTTAGAGCTGCAACTCAAAACGCAGGAGAAATTTCTAAGATTTACATGACGTCTTCTTTTTTTAATGAAACGCCTTCAGGAGAAGCGAACGTATTTCAAGTAATAAGCTCAGCGAACAATGCGTCTGGATCGAAAATATCAATAGGAAACAACCAGAATATACCAGACGGAGGTATGGGTTATTTGTTTTTGAACAGTACTTTGGACGTGGGTAATTCTGCAAGAACATCAAACTTTGTCGGTCAAGTAAGCAACGTTAGATTTTGGTCGAAGGGTTTGACAGAAACAGAGTGGAAAGAGCACGTAAGAAATTATAAATCTTGGGGCGTCGAAAATGCGCTGCTAAACTACAATTACGTGACAAAAATGTCTGGATCTTTTGAAAAGCTTCGTCTAAGTACTATAGAGAAACAAGAAAATAGTTCCGCTGATGCAAACGGAGAAATACTACTTTTAGACTTCAGCGAAAACCAATTTTTTGGATTAGGAACAGGTTTCGCGGCTTCAAAAAGTGCATATGTTAACGACATTGTTACTTACAGCTATGTTTCTCCTTATTTTGATGAATATTCGACGAGCGAAAAGATAAGAATAAGGAGCTTACAAAACGAAGAAAATTTAGAAGAATTTTCCGGAGCAACGTTGGGGTCTATCTACGAACTTCCTGCCGGCGAAACCCCTTTAGACGATCCGCGCTTATCGATTGAGTTTTCTTTGATCGATGCGCTAAATAGAGATATCATAAACATATTTGCGACTCTTGATGCGCTGTCAAACGCGGTTGGAGCACCAGAGTTAGCATATTCTCCCGATTATCCAGACCTAGAACGTCTCAGAGACGTTTATTTTAATCGTGTTTCCGAAAAATTAAACTTCAGAGGGTTCTTCGAGTTTTATAGGTGGTTCGACACGTCCATCAGCACTTTCATTCAACAATTAGTTCCACGTAAAACTCGGTTTAAAGGCACCAATTTTATAATAGAATCTCACATGCTTGAGCGGCACAAG
>Ga0194115_10007243_pt1 | contig 11042 bp, 17 predicted proteins | sample TA2MahsurfametaG_3_FD_148656 | JGI IMG/M metagenome (GOLD analysis project Ga0194115, IMG submission 148656) | Freshwater microbial communities from Lake Tanganyika, Tanzania - TA2015002 Mahale S4 surface | ecosystem: Environmental > Aquatic > Freshwater > Lake | place: Tanzania: Lake... | reverse complement strand
CCTGAGTTGTACCAACAATTTTTAAACCATCTAATAAAACTACAAAATTTGGATTTGAAATTGTAGAAGAGATCGAGGAAAAAAGTTGTGAAATTTGACCGTTGGAGGCTTCTCTCACATATAAACCTAAATCGCCACCTACATTTTTTGCAAAAAGAGCCAGCTCACCAGCCAGGGTTGTAGGATCTGAAGCTTGGGCAGGGAAGGTAACTTTTTTATGCTTACCCTGATTTACTGTGGCATCGGTAAAAGGATAATGATCTATACCGTAAGTAGATTCCAAAGTCTGAAAGTTATTCAAGATTTGGCCTTGGCTTTGCGATGGTCTATCACTGGCCGCTGGGATATTAGGTGTATAACCAGACATTTAAAATCCTCCAAATGTATTTCCAAAAGGGAACTGTTGGAAAGGTGATTGCTCGGTATAAATTGTAGCCGTCCTCTCAGAGGTCTGCTGGGTAATGGTTCTTCTTTGACACAAATTCATCTGTTCTTTGAGAAGAGGTCTAAATTTCATCATATTTTCAAAGTCAGCATTATCCGAAAAAATTTTGTCTGCTGCACCATAGGCCAAAAGTTGCCACCATTCCCTTAGCTGGGGTTCTTGACTTGAGGGAGCAGAGGCAAAAGCCGTTGGGTATTGATACGCTTCAAAACTTACTATATATGCCTGATCTGGTATCGGGTATACCATAAATTGGTCTTGGTAAAAAACTACCGATTGCGGTCTAGAAGCCACGTAAGGAGTATACTGGATATTAATAGGATTCCCATTAGGTATAGGAAGGAGGAACCCGTTGGCATTGATACTAACGGCTCCGGTAATATAGTTGATGACTCCTCGAACGGTTGGAGTATCTGAAGGATCATTGACATCTATCAGGTTTCCTGTTTGGTTTATAGTTGCAGCGCCTCCTCCATCATCCACAAGCGTTTGAGAATTTCCATTCGCGTCTATACCCGAAACAATAACTTGATAATTAATTTTACGAACAGGAACAGGAGTCGGGGAGTAGGCTCCTGGTGGATTTTGTTTAAAGCCTCGAACAATAGGGGTAGCGGTACAAAACTGACCAGTATAGGGCCCTTGCGTGCCGTTGCCTGTATATATTTGTTGTTGTAAAAAGTCCAAGCTAGGATTGATTCTAAAAAAATTCTCCCTGCTCTGAGTCATGTACGATTGATAACCTGCTATGTATACAGGGGGCATATTTGCGAGATAATATTCTTTTGGGAAATCGTAGACAGCTATGTTTGCAGTGGTAGTAAACTGAAAATTTACTCTTAGATTTTGTAGTTTGAGATGTTCTGGAAAATCATAAACATAAAAGGTATTAATATATTCATCGATTTGCTGATCCGTTATCTGGTTCGAATTAGGTCTAGCGGTAATCCTTCTTACTTTATTCCTAATGGTGGCTAGCGTTGCTGGAGCGGACATCAAACACCTTTTTTTTAGGAATATACCGTTTTTGTATTGTTAAATCAAATTTTAAATTCTAAGGAGTACGCCATCCATATTCAGGTGGAATATTGTTATTGTTTTTTACTGCATTTTCTAAAGTATAAGCCTCTTCCCCCATAGGAATTACACTGGGGGTTTGATCTCCTGAAACCAAAAAAGGATCAAAATTTGTTGTATCTATGCCTATAGAAAAAGAGGTGCTATCAATTATAGTCGCTTTGACCTCTTTTCCTGCTAACTGTTGCATCCCACAAGCTAGGGGAATAACCAGTCGTACTATAATACCCTGTAAGTATCCATGGGGTAGAGAGGTAACAACTACCCCAGGATTTGTTTGAGTAATAGAGCTAATAGTCTGTCGGCAAGGTACAAAAAAATTGATCGACATCAGATTTCCCCTAACACATCAAATTGTAAGCTCTCGAATCCATATCTTCTCACCCATTTTGCTACCCCTATTTGAGGTACTGGCTGGCCCATATCGTCAAGTTTAGAGGGGCTCCATTCATTACCTATCATTAGATGGCTATGGACAGGATAAGCACAGGAATTAATTTTCCCATTTATATTTTTAGCTAAATGATCTACACCATTAAGATGTCTAGCCACATAGAGTGGTACCTCATAGACCTCGTTATCCAGCATGGTTTTATCAAACATCGGGACGTCTTTATATTTTTTAATTTGTACTCTCAAACTACCCCCAGGAGTTTCGAAACATCTAAACCGTCCTTTGACAGTTTTTGTCTCTTCTTCTTGTAGTTTTTTGATCCTATCTTTAGCAGAAAGACCCACAGAATCCACGGAAAGGTTTTCTAATTCATTCAGAGTTTTTTTCATAAAATCCTTAAAGGTTGAGGCCCTTTTTTAAGGGGCCCCAAGGTTAAATTAAAGCGATACACCTTTTTGTGCAGTCCACTGATAGAGTTTGCCCGAAGTTTGTACCGAAGGTCCGATAATTACGCCTGAAACCGCTTGATTGACTGTTGCATCATCCAAAAGGTTAGCGTAACTTCCGCTTGCCGCTTCTCCTACAGGCACTGCTTGAGCTTGGGTAATCCCAGCCCCTGCTACTGCACTTGTTGGGAAAGCAAAAGCCGTAAATCCAGAAGAATCAATATTTAGGGTAAAAGTTGAGCTTGTGACAGCTGTAATTGTACCTAAAAGATTATTTATTTGAGTCATTCCAAAAGCTGAAGGACATAGGATTCTTACGGCCTGTCCAGCAGTGTACCCATGAGGAATAGAGGTTGTTACAACCGCACTCGCTGCCTGGGTAATATTTGTAATGAATCTTCTTCTTGGATAGTAGCGAGGATTAAAATTAACCTCTCTAACGCTACCAGCTGTTGCAGCTGCGGCAAACCCAGAAGAATTAAGGTTTGTCAATTCAAAAGAGGTATTTGCTACTAAACCAGAAATTAAATAATCAATACCTGCTGCTTGTAACATACCTGTAGAACTAAAAAGTCTTACAATGTCTCCGTTTGCCAAACCTGCTGTAGATGCTAAAGATACTACTGCTGGATTAGCTTGGGAAATACCTGTAATCGGTAGGCTTGCTCCAAGAGTTTGTATCCCTGAATCATCCAAAAAGGTGAAACCACCAGTGGTGATTGTCTCCTCAAGAGCAATTGTAGCAGCTCCATTGGTTTTAAGACTACGGTATGCCGAGCCTGAATTCATAGAGGATGTCCCGCTAGCCATCATGACTGGAGTAGCTGCAGCTGTTGACCCGATATCGGTGATATTTTTCGTATTAATTACATTATATCCTGAGGGTAAGCTCAGAGTTAATGCATTTCCGTCAGACGTAAAAGTACCTGACAAGATTGCGTGTACTGGTGCACTCATGTCATCCTCCTTACGCTAAAGTACATCTAAGATTAAATACCCAGGTATCATTCAAGATTCTGGGAACCTCTGCAAATTTATATCCCACAGAAGCATTGAGGGCCAATGGGCCATCGTAGATCGGGGGTCTATAAATAAACTGAGCCGAATAACCATCTTGCTCGATCGCTGCAAAAGCTTCTCTACCGCAATGGAACAAATTATAAACGTTTGCTCCTAGGGCTGAGGCGTTAGCACTGATAGAACCGATAGAGGACAATAGATAACGGGCGTTAGCTACTGATCCCCACTCAGCGTCAAGAGTGGTTTGTTGGTTTGGATAGTTCCACTTCTGGATAAATCCATTCACATTATCTAATTGCCCAATCATATCAGTATGACCAAGAGCAAAGTACGCATCCCTAACTGGTGCTGTACCAAATTTTAGATCCCCATCTACACCAGATAGGAAGCTGTAAGCGTTATTCCCTCTTAGGGTACGGATTACAACATCAATATCAGCACGGGTGATTTCTGTGGGGACGTCCCCGTTAGTACCGTTCACGCAGTTAATGAAAGAGGCTGTAGATGCCAACATATCTCTCATTAGCTGATCCTCTGTCTGACGAAGCGAGACACCTAATCTCTGTGCTGCTTCGTTTAAAACAGGGTCCTGATTTTGTAGGGTTACCTGTTCATTTAGGAGAACATAAGTACCGTAGAAACTCATTTGGGCATCAATGTTGATTGCCGTTAGTGTCTGTGGTGGGGGAGTTACTCCGCTATTTCCTAATGGAACTGGAGCAGTAGCAAGCGGATTATAACGACGCATTCTCAGAGTCGTACCGCCATTTCTTGGCATTGCCTTTAGTTCCGCTGGGATCTTGTGGATCATGTAGGGAACTGGCACCGATAGAAGCTTAAAGCTGAAGCTTTGCTGTACTGGTGCTGGCAATACGGACGTAGTAGTAATAGACATAACTTACCGTATTTAAATTTAATTAAATCGGCAAAAATTAGAATCCTTTTACGGCCCTTTGCATTTCCTGATAAAGTTGTTTTTTCAACTCTGGCGTTAAGCCATTCTCGAACAAGTGGGCATTACCAATTGCACTATTTTTCACAATAGTCTGTGAAGATTGAGGCTTAGATCTGTTTTCTAGAGCTTTTTTTTGCTCTGTACTCATTGTCTCTTGACCCCCTAATTTTTTTAAAAGCTTGTAGGCTGCCACCGCCTGTTGATAAGGATCTTGCATCGAGGCTAAAGAATAGGCCAGCTCTGGTTCATCTTTTTTCAGGTCATCTATAGCTTTCGCTGAGACTACCTGCTCAAAGTCTGGGAACTTAATCTGTATCCTCTCTTCAAGCGTTGATAGGTCTTTTTGCCTAACTACGTTTTGAGCGACTTCTTGTGCCATTTTTGCAGCTAATTTCTTAGCTTGGGAAACGGTCACAATATCGTCATCGGTCAGATCCTCTAACTCATCTTTTTCTCTAGGTCTATTGTCCTGAAGTTTTCTAATGAGTTCGTCTTGTTCCTGAGCTTTCCTTTCTAACTCTTGCATTTTCCGCCGAGCTTCACCCCAATTATACGCTTGATCGTTGCGTGTAGATTGTTGCTCTTGCTGGCGTTCGGTAGACTGGTCACTTTCCGATGGCTCAATAGTGGCCATTACTGATTGATTTTCTTCTGTTTCCATGTCGTCCTTGGGTGGCGATTCCTTTACAGCCTTTTTTGGACTTTAACGCTGTCCTAGCGATCAATTGATATCTAACAAATATCAAGACTTTTATTTATATGTCAATTTTTATTCCGAACGGTAGAGAGCAATATTTTACAAGTTGAGGGTCGTAGAGGTGTGGATTTTTTAATATTGTGCGGATATCTTGAATTCCTGGAATGACCCAATCTAGATCCATTCGTCCTGCTTTATCTATTCTGTAGAGTGTTTTCATGTGGTTTGGATACTGAAGGATCATTTCATAGGCTTCTGGAGCAGTCTGTCGACCTATAAACCAGTTTCTCACCACGTTATCAGCCCAAGGTTCTTTATGGGACAAAACAAAAACATAAAAGGGGCTTTCGTAGCGATTTTTGTTATCCTCTACGCACTTTTCAAAATCTTTTACAAATTCATGTTGGTACCCATCAAGGATTTCCTCAGTAGTCAAGCTAGGAGAATCTTTTAAAAGTATATCATAGACAGCTTGGCCTACTCTTTTGGCCTTTTTACCATATTTGTCTATGTCGTACTTGTCTTTGACCTCTGTTATTATTTTATTTTCCATGACGCCCTAGGGTTATATGTTTACTTAACCTCACTTCTGAGTTTCTATAAGTCCAGATCTCTAGATTATCTAAAAAAACTATCCAATAAATTTCCCCCTCTTCGCCGCTATCTATCAAAAAGTTAGCGTAGCCATGCCCACGAGGCGTTTCCATGGAGATAATTGGATTTAATTGTAGGATCATATAAATTAAAATTACCAAAAGAACTATAATTTATATATTTTTTTTGGCAACTAGTAGCAAATATCTAACACCCGTTATGGGAAAGGAGTAACGCCCTAGTTGTTTCTTGAAATTTTGGGAGGCTATGTGGCCTCCTTTTTTTATTAGATTGCCTCTCTCCCTCGTATATTTTAGGAGGAGAAACTCTGCCACGTATAACGGTAAACATTTTATTTAATCGGCTATCTACGAGACAAAAGCGTAACCGTTTGCCCTAAAAAGCGTAACCGTTTGCCCTAAATTTAATCTAAAAACTCTACTCCATTACCGAACCAATCGGCCACTTTCTGACCTCTAAAAGCTAAAGAGTAGATAATCAAGCATAAACTAGGTCAAAAAAAATCTAGCGGATTACTAATTTTTTGGCGACCATATCGTCGATATCAACGAAATGATCAACATTGGTACAGGTCGACATCAAATTATTAAAAAAAATACAACTAGTAGTTTCCAAATTTTTTGAGGCTATTACTTAATTTGTTAAAAATAGCCTGCTCAATAGCTTTACTTAGTTCGGGATTAGTTGGATAAAAAATATTAACATCATGCTCACCAACTTTCCGAGTAGGATAAGTAATCCTATAACCATTTCCATCTAGCCTTTTATGGACGCCGATTGATCTAACATAGAATTGGCCTTCAATCTCTACAGAAGCAAAACTTACCAAGCCGTTTTGAGGTCGGATCGGAATTATTTCTACTTTTGTAATTTTCATAATAACTCTATTTTTACGTTTTTATAACTAAAAAATCTAGAGCATTACCAAATTGTTGGCCATCATTCTCGGCTTATGACTAAACCCTAGACTATCCTTTTTACTGCCGATTAATCTAACCCGACCAAAATTTTAAATGCCTGTCTTGCTTGAGCGGGCACTACAGAATTACCTAAGGCTTGCACTCTGTCCAGCCAATCGGGTACCCCATCAAAACTTCTAGAAATTGTGCTGACAGTTTTTTGCCAATCAGCTCGGGATTTAAAAGGCCAATGCTCATGACTGTTGTCAGTCCGTGTTTTTTTGCTATGCAACTCGGTATTAATGGTAGAATCGGTTTGTAAACTTGAGACGTTGACGGGGTTGCAATGTACATCTTCATTCCGTTTTCCCAACAAAAACCATCTCTCTCGTCTATGTAACGCTCCGACGGATGAAGCGGATATAACACACCATCGACAATCATACCCCAACGTGGCAATTTCTTTAACGACTCGTAGTCCTCCTCGGGTTGTGATTGCTGGCACGTTTTCAAGAAATATAAACTCGGGCTTGATTTCTTCGGCCAAGCGTAAGACCTCGAAAAATAGTCCGCTTTGCTCTCCCTCCAAGCCTTTTCCAAGACCTGCAATGCTGATATCTTGACAGGGGAATCCTGCTGTAATGATGTTGACATGGCCAATTTCATTTATCGTTATATCTCGAACGTCTTTCCAAATTTTGCCAAAAGACAATTCTTGAGAATCCATTTTATTTTTTAGAAGTCTGACGCAATACGGGTTAATTTCACAATAGTGAACCGTTTCCACCCAGTTCTCAAGAGCTTTTTCAATGCCCCCAATACCAGAAAAAAGAGAGAGGCCTTTGAGTTTATTCAACAACGCCACTTCTTTAGAGATTTATTAATTCTAGAATTTGGATCATTGGCAGTTTTTGCAGAAGTGAGTTTATTTTTCATACCTTGCATACGAGCACAAAACGATTTCCTGCGGGCTTTTCTTTTCGGTCCTGGATCTTTTTCGGTTACAGCCATAGCAAGCTTAGAGCCAGGATTTTCTCGACGGTACGAAGCGATTCCTTGGGCATTAAGCCCTCCTGATTTTGATTTACCTTCAGCCCTTTGCCATGCTGGTGTCTTTGCCATGATGTTTCTCCAAATGGTTTAGCGTGATGGTTTAGAGCGAGTAGGTGCATCTGTTTTCACATTTGTGGGCTTACCACCCACACCCTGTTTAACTGCTCTTTTGCGTTGAACTGCTGACTTGATTTCGGATGAGCTCATTTGTTTTGCTTTAGACAGCGGAACACACTTAGGGTAACCCTTTGACTCAAGTTTAGCCTTGGATCGGCCACAAGGCTTAAAAGACCCATTCTTGAGCTTTTCACCTATATTGACCCATTTTTCAGAAAACCATTTCTTAAGACTCATAGCCACCTCCCCGAGCTTTATATGTTTTTACTAACCAAGCGTTAGCGTAAGCCGAAGGGTAGACTTTAAACTTTTTCTTGGCCTCAGTTTTAACACGAGCATATAAAGCTGGGTTTGTGGGTCTAGGACTATTTGCCACGACTAAAACTCCTCAGTGTAAGAGCTAAATTAGCCCTTTTACCTAATTTACCGCTTTTTTGAGCTGCCTTTTCGAGCTTTGCCACTGGTATGTTTTTCCCCGCAGGAATACCCATTTGTTTGTGTAGCTTGCCTTTTGACTCTGGTTTTAGAGCTTCTTGAATCCATTTCTTTACCATACTATTTTTTCTTTTTTGCCATCAGTTTAATGGTCAAAAGAGCCTTTTCCCCTTTCATGTGTTTTTTGAGTTGTTCAGGCGAGTATTTTCCATACTCTTTTGCTTGCTCTTTACTCAATCCAGAAAGTTTTTTAGAGCCCTTGTCCATCTTAGCCACACTTGAGAAAGCTTTGCGACCAGATGCCTTTTCCATACCTTTAGACTCATCAGCCCTCTCTTTCAAAGATTGCTTTTTAGTGCCCTTTTGTCGCATAGCTAAAGACTCCTTTAAGCGATCCATGTATCCCTGTTTCATAAATAAACCCTAGTGTTGTAGGTAAGGCATGTAAAGGGGCTTATTACCCTTCTGCATGGCTTTTTGGTTTCTCTTTTCTAAGCCCGTTTGTTTCATGACCTTTTGAGCCACCTTACGGGCTTTATCCTCTTTCGGTATGCCAACCATACTATTTTTGATAAGATCTAAAACGGTCTGCTTGATGAGTGCCGTATTCGTTGATTTCGTCAATTCCACTCATAGAATCATCCAAATAACCGCCTCTAAGCTCTGGGCTTCTAGGATACTGAGCCATCATGACATTCTGGGGTAGATTTGCAAAATCACTTCTTCCCACCATAGGGTCATTGCCTGTAACAAAAGAGCCTTTCTTCCCTTTTTTTTCCATGCCTTCACTTTCGTGGGCTCTATCTTTATAGCCTTGAGCATATTTCTTTTTCATAGGTACCTCATAATACGGTAAACAAGTTCTTGTAATTCGGGCATAATAACGGATTTATCCGCACGATCGTTAACCCTCTAAGTAGCCTACCCAACCCAATTTGTGTTTGATGAGCTACCCATAAATTTAAAATAAACATTTTAAGAGTATCTTGCGAAGCAAAAAAACGCTTGATAGGATAGGGATAACCAAAACTACTCAAATGATAAACCATTCTGACCCTCTAAACTCCTGCCCTGTGGCTCGCTGGGTGGTATTTGTGCGGGAGGCTCTTGTTGTGCTGGCTCTTCTAGCTTCTGTTCTACTTTAGCCTGAGTCTGTAAAGCTCTAATTAGATCTAAAGCTTTTTCTAACTGTGCCAAGTCTAAAGACGTAAGCTCTTTCGCAGCTTTTATTCGCTCGTAAATAGCCATATCTCGGTCTTTTTGAGCCTCGGCAAGCCTTTCGACCGCAAGAGCTCGGTTCTCCTCCATACGAGACATTCTTTCCATACCAAGACCCTGATTCGCCATGGCACGAGCACTGGCATCTTGAATTTGACTTTGTACCATTTGGCTTTGTAGCTGTACTTGCTGTTGAGCCTGTTGCTGTTGTAGCTGTTCTTGCATGGCCAAAGTCTTAATGAGTTTGTCTTTGTTCTGTAGGGTAGATGCCTCAATAAGCTGATCGGAGGGGATCGGCAAGCCCATCTGCCTCAACTGAATAAGCTGGGCAAACTGCATTTGCTTTTGAGTGCTTGTATTGAGCCCCTCTTCCACAACTGCATCATATTTCATGAATGCTCTGTTATAAAACTCCTGTGTGGGCTCTTCCTGGATAATACGTCGAACTTTTCCAGGTGTGTAGTTATTTTGGACTAGCTCAACACATATATTACCCAGTAGCTTTTGAGCTTGGTCTAAGTGGTCATAAAGAATTTGTAGCGTTGTGAGTCCCGCCCCCTGTCTCAGCATCGAGAGAATACCTGACTGGTCGTCTTTCGCAGCTCCTAAAAGCTCTTCATTGACGCCAGAGATTTCCGTTACCTCTTGGGCTAATAGTTGAGAAAGCTGTATCATTGAAGGTGGTACTTGTGGCGGTTCTATTCTTCTGACATCATCTATTGAGGCTTCAGATTTAATGGCCAATCCCCTACCTTGACCCTGTAAAAAGACATCCTTAGGATTTACTAGAGCATCCTCTTTATAAATAAAACCCGATGTCATTTGAGATTCTAAAATATCAAGCTCGATAATACGTCTTCGATTGTACAGATATTGAGAATCTCGAAGCCCTCTAACCATCCCTTGTATACGCCAAGGAAAATATGGGATATGAGGATTGTAGTACGCAAAAACAGGCACGAAAGGATACCTATCTATACCCAGAGGGTTTAAGCCGTGATACATGACTTTACCCTGCACCACTATTGCTAGCTTACAAGTGGGGATTAAGTTATCTACTGCTATCACCTGCCTAAAAGTAGACAGATAGTCCTTTAAGTCTCTATCCGTCCCTCTCCACTCCATACACTCGCCTGTTTGAGTGTCTACAATCATTTTCTGATTTCTAGTATCGAGATACCAAAACTCATCATAGATTAAAAGATCTTGCATCCCGTAGTTGTAAGCCTCGGGCATAAACTGAAACTTTCCGTCCCGATTACCCCACCCTTTCATGGAGTCAATCTCTTTTTCTCGCCCAGGGATCAAAGCCTTGGCTTGCTCTCGAGAAACGTATTTCCTCGACCATACATTATTGCAGTCAGATAAATCGGCTTTCTTAAAATACGGATCAATTAGAAAAGAATTGTAAGCATTGTTAGAAACCTCAATATCGCCGTTTACTGGATCTTTATTATAGTTTAGAGACACAGAAAGTAAGTTCATGCCAGTGATAAGAGAGCCGTGAAAAGCTTCTGATATAGTTTCGAGTATTCCGTTATTGTTATTTAGATTGTATAAGATTTTTGTGAGTTGTGATGCGGTTTGATCTGAAGACCCCTCCACCGCTGTTACTATAGTGCTTTTCCGATGTTGTCGCTGATAGCCCGTAACCATGTTGACGACTCGTTT
>Ga0194115_10007241_pt1 | contig 11042 bp, 2 predicted proteins | sample TA2MahsurfametaG_3_FD_148656 | JGI IMG/M metagenome (GOLD analysis project Ga0194115, IMG submission 148656) | Freshwater microbial communities from Lake Tanganyika, Tanzania - TA2015002 Mahale S4 surface | ecosystem: Environmental > Aquatic > Freshwater > Lake | place: Tanzania: Lake Tanganyika... | reverse complement strand
ATAGTTGGTAGTTTAGGATTTTCTGATGATGCACCTAATACTAATTCAAATTCTCCAACAGAGGATAAAGTTAATTTATCATATCTTGCCAAATAGAAAGAATAGTCAAATACAAAATCTTCATTAGGAGATAAAATTTGAGTTGCATTTGAACCAGAACCAGAAAAATCTCTGGATGCAAATTCAAATGGACTAATAGTGCTTGCTGTATTATAATCAGATACTCTTGGTCTTATATCAATAGTATCTAAATTCCTTACTTGATTGAAAGTAGCAATTTTATTTTTGTTGACAGATGATGGATAACTATTAACTGTAATAACATCTCCATTATCAGTTGATTCAAAGGAGAATTTATCAAAATAAACTTTGATTCTATGTGATGGTTCTTTAGAAGAATCTTTTCTTACAATTCTACCAAAATCATAGAATTGCTTTCTCTGTCCATTATCAAGAGTAAAATCATTAGTAATGTTAGTTGAACCTACATTTACTGTAGATACAGTTGCTGAATATCCACTTTCTTTAAAAGAAACTACTTCAGAGGCAGAGAATACTTTTTGATTCTTGTAGATTACATAAATTTGACTGGCAGTTTTATTTTCTGCATAGATTGCAACTGCACCAGAATCTTGGCCAATAAGAACTTCTCCTAAAATTAAATCAGAAGCATTTGCATTTGGTCCAGTAATGCCAGTTAATGAAATCCAAGGTGGGGTAGGAGTTCCTGTTCCAGTAGATTCAAAAACTCCTTGAATTTCAAGGATATCTGGATGGTTTAAAGAAATTTCAGAATCTTCTACTCTAGTTCCATAAATTGATTTTGAAGTAAGACCTGCATTTGGAGGAGTTGAATATTTGGTTTTAGAAATTACCACAGAAGAACATCTGTTTAACTTCTTGAACTTATTAGTTACATTAGATTTAATTTGAGTAGTGATGACAGAACAAGGTCCAGCAGTTGAAGTTAAACTAGTAAATTCAGCATCTTTATTGCCATTAGATCTTGTGAAAGTTGCATCAGAAAGATTTTCTAAAGATCCATTAGCATTAACAACAACATATCTTTCTTCGTCAAAAGATGCATATACATAATCTCCTACTAATGTTGGAAGAGTTAATGTAGTAGAAGACTTTGATACTCCAGTATATTGTTTTTTGATGTAAACATTTGAGTTCAAGGTGCTTACATTTGAAATATTGTTGTGATTTAATTTTGAGTATAAAGATGATGATTCAGAATTTGCAACTATTTGGGGTTTAAGTAACTTTAAATCTGAAATTTGATAAGATGTTGTTCCTGAGCCAATATTTCCAGTACAAACATTTTGAACAGTTGATAATCCAACTACATTAATTTTATTTTGAGATGAAAATATAGAAGTAACACCAACATAAACTGAAGATGTTAATCCTGCTCTACTGAAAGATAAAACATCATTTACTTTTAGTGTTGATGCAAATGAACTTCCATTATCGCTAGTGATAGTTCCTATACCAGAATCAATTTGAGTAGTAAACGATCCCTTAATTGAAGTTTGTTTAGATAATAAAGTATCTGCTACAAAACTTACTGATTGATTGAAAATTGATTTTACATCATCAATTGAATAGTCTCTAACTGTAGAAATAGTCTTAGTAAATTCTATGCCATTTACTATTAAAGTTTCTCCAACAGAGAATTTTCCAGATACTTGATATAATTTTACAGAAGCTCCACTGACGTCTTTTGCGTATCCAAAGGCACCACTATTCTTTCCTTTTACATATGAACCTACTGCTAATGCTGCAATAGAACCACTTAAAGTCAGGTTAGTATATGTCTGAATGTCAAACAAGTACAAGTTTGCCTGACTTGAAGGACTTTCAAAAGAAGTATTGTGAGATTCAAAATCATATACTCTTGCAAATCCTACAGTTGTTCCAGTTGCTACTTGATTAGTCAGTCTTTGGTCCAACAGAGAAACTGAAAATGTAGTAGTCAATCCAAGATTTGGGGAACCATTTACATTATTGACTCTAATCAAATCTCCACCACAAAAAGATGCAGATGAAGATTCTACTGATTTTGTAGTTCTTGGTTTTGGATAATCTATTAAAACGTTACTTGTGGGAATTTCATATCCTTTTACATATGCTTTTCCTGGAGAAACTTTTAACAATCCTAAATCAATTGAAGGTACAGAACCATCTAGAGTTCTTTGAGTTTCTGTATAAAGACCACCATTTCCAAGATTATCATTTAATGATTCTAAAGATTGTACATCAGAAGGATTTACATAATAATTTCCAGATTCATCATAAGTTCTTCTAGCTAAAATTTCATTAATAAAAGAATACTTATCATCTTTTTTAATTGATGTTACTAAACCATTAGTGACTCTAAACAGTTCTATAAAGTTATCATCACTAAAGTCATCTATTGACTTTTTAGATAAGTTTAAAGTAATTTTTAATCTATCTGCACCAGGAGCAGCATAGTTTGAAAATCCTTGAGCATTATCATTTAAAGATGAGTCTTCATCAGAATCTATAATATCTTCTACAATCTCTAAACCAACTCTATATGAAGGCGTATTTGTATATTGGTCTAATATAATAGTTGAAGCATCAACACCAATAAAATACCCTCTAACAAAATAAACACCTTCTGTTAGATTTGCTGCAGACCCTACAGAAGTTGCTTTTCTATTAGTTAAAGATATAACTCTTGCAAATTCAGAATTAGTGAAGATGTAAGAATCTCCAACAGGAATGTCTGATAATGTTATTAATTCTTCCCCATCATCAAATACTTCTTTAACAAAAGACTGATCATCTGAACTATCAGATGATGAAATGTACTTTACATACAAAGTTGTATTTGCACGTTCAGAATCTTCTGAAGATAAAACTTTAACTACCTTTGCTGAAATGCCAGTTACTTTTCCTTTTATTGTTACACCAATTAAACTTTCATAATATGCTTCTACATTAATACCCTTATAAGTATTTTCAATTTCTACGCAAGTAAAGTTGCCATCATAGTTTGATGCCCCAGGAATTACTACTCCACCATTTGTATAAAAAGCAGTGCCAAATTTTTCAATTTGATTTTGTAAAATTGATTGTAAAGTAGTTAATTCTCTTGATTGTACAGTAGTTCCTGGTTTAAATAAAACCTTATAATAGTTTTTGTCCTCACTGAAGTCATCAAAATAAGGACTTTTATTTAAATTTGTGCTTTGGGGCATTTTAGAACTCTATAATAATTTTAATATCTTCTCTTTGTTGAGATTGTCTTGATACAGAAGATCTGTTATCAACGTATACAATCTCACCACTCTTTGTATTTATATCTGGATTTGAAATACCAGATGTAAAATTTTGACCTAAAAATGTTTCTCCTATTTGAGATCCTGAAACATTTGCAATATTGTATGGGTTATTGTTAATTGTTATAGAAGATGTGTTAAAATTTGAATAATTATAAGATGTTACTGTAGATAATCCTGAACCATTAGTTAAAAATCTATCTGATGTTTTTAAAATGTTTCCAGAAGAATATGTATCAGTGTAAAATTCTTTTGGTTTTGTATATTTAATGACTGTATAAGAACCAACAGAAGATGCACTAACTAAACTTCCTGTAGAATTAGTTGCACTTTGAGTTATAATAGAGTCTTCAGGTTCAGAACTTGCAGAGGTCCCATCTACAATTAATCCATAGACTCCAGAACCAGTAGTTGCTGTAAATAATGTACTTCCTCCACCATATTCAGTAATATCTTTTACAATACCTACTCTAGCAAATTGGTTACCTTCAATGAAATCTGGATTAGTTATAGTATTTTCTATTCTAGAATAAACAAGAACTCTATTTGCTCCTAATTCAGTATAAACATTTTTTCCATGCCCTCCTGGAGGGGGTATAATTACATTAAATACTGCTTTAGTAGATAATGGTTGAACAATAGAATCTAAATTTAAAGTTCCAAATGTATATTCAGAACCTCCATTAGTAACTGTGACTGAAATTGGGTTTCCTTGCTCGTCAAAAGTTACTGATGCTAATCCACCAGAACCATCACCAATTATTGGAACATCATTAATAACATTAGTTGTTGATGGAATTAAATATGGTTGAGAATTTTCTACTAAAATAGTTTCAATTTGTCCATTTATTGCTGCCTCTCGAATTCTATAAATTTCAGAATTTTCAGATTGACTTGCAGTTTGCCAATTTGTTGGAACTGAAATATAGTTGGTAGAATCAAATTTTAAAACATCTGCAGGAGAAATAGTATATAAGTATTTCCACAAGTAGCCATCATTTTCTAATTCTGGAGATTCTGAAGTATGTACTGGTTCATTTACAGATATAACTCCTTTATTATTATTTGATGGGGAAGCTCCATTATTGATGCAAATATAAACTCTATAATCATTATTTACAACGTAATATCTACTATCATATAATCTTGTAGAATTTGTAATTGGGGTTAAGTTATATCTACTATAATCATGTCTATACATGTCATACTTCAATCCAGTAGTCCATTGAATTTTTGGTATGACTCTGATAGTATCAGAAGAAGTTATTTTCTTAACGCCCAATAAAGTATTTTTATACTCATGTAGATAATTAAAATTATCTACAGGATCTGGAGTATTGCTATTCCAATCAGAAAAATAATTATTGTAATTTGATAATCCTATAAAAGTGTAATAATTTCCATTACTAACATCATTTATAAAGTTAGTACAATTTCTAATTTTTAAATTATCAGTTACTATGGCTGGCATTTTTTAAGGACACTTTTATGTTATTTATTACAATTTCCTCCAGATAGAAATGGAAATAGTGTTAATTCCTACAGGGGAAGAAGATTGGTAAAAAGTTTTTCCTATACCAATAATATTAGAACCAACAGATGATATAGTAACACCAACTCCTGTATAATCAGACTCTACATAATCTCCTATTGAAATTAATGTTCCAATTCCAACAGAAGTATTGATTCCTATTTTATTTGTTCCAACTCCAACAAAAGTTCCAGTTGTTGTTCCTATACCAACTGTAGTAGTAACTTTGGATCTTTGCAAATATCTAGATTTATTTACATATTCTCCAGAGATAATAATATCTTGTTTTTGTGGAGTCCAAGAAATTGATCTAAATTGAGAAGAATTTTCAGAAAGACCTGTTCTTCTATAAAGTTCAGTTTTTAAAGTGTCTGATGTTAAAATTTGTTTGACTGTTCTTGTATATTGTTGTTGTGGGGTTTTATCGAATAAATCCTTATGTATTTGCAACAAATCTCCTGGTTCTACTGGAGGATCAATATTTACAAATTCAGTATCATTGAAGCTTCCTTTGTAAAAATAAATTTTTAAAGTGCTTCCATTAGGAGGTGCTTCTGTAAAAGTAATTTGAGTTCCCCCATTAAAAGTATAAGAATCCCCTGGTATTTGCAAAACGTCATTTACAAATACTAGTAAATTATATGCAAGATCTATTTGAGATCCATCTATAGTTTCTAAACTCAATGGTTCAATTACGCCATCAACAGTTTCATAAATTGTAAATGTTTTTCTTCTTCCATTTATGTAACTTGATAGATCATTTAACTTTTGTAAAATTCCTATGTTCCAAGCAGAAAAAGAATCTTTTGCTACTTCATTGATAGTAATTGTTAAAGGTGTGTAATTTGGTCCTGTAACTATTCCAACAGGAGTTAAAATTTCACCTACAGTATAACCATAACCTGGGTTAGTAAATTTAAAATTAGATACTGTCCCAAATGAGTTGACCTCAAGAGAAACAGAAGCTCCTATGCCTAAAGTAGATCCAGTTACAGGAATATTTTCATATCCAAATGGAGGATCAATTACTACAGTTGGAGCAACACCTTCAGTATAGGTGCCAACTTGACTAAAAATTGTTCCAACAACATTTCCATTTTCAATTATTGCAGTAGCTAATCCAGTTGTTCTAATTCCTGAAGAAGTTTCAAAATGAATGTTGTAAACTCTATCAGATCTATATCCAGATCCAGAAACACCTATTCCAATATTATCAACATTAATTTGTTTTTCAGGAAGAACTTCTGTTATGTAAAGTTCTGCTGAAATCATAGGTTGGCAATTTTGACCTCCACTCAATTCATATCCAACTATAATCCCACCTCTTGAAAATCCACCAACATTAACATCATACGATTTTGTAGTTCCAAATCCAGAACCATATTCACCTCTACTTCCTGTAAATGTAATGCTTGTGATTCCAGAAATAGAATCTTCTTCAAAAATAAAAGATTCTTCAGATTCTGGATATTGAAATACATTATTAATCAAAACAATCCCATTATCAGATTTAATTCCAACAGTGTTAATTCCTGAAATTTGTAGTGGGAATGAAGTTGTTATACCATTAAATTTTTCTGAAATGTCATCAAATACAGCATTTCCAAAATAATCTGATCTCAAAAATACTCTTCCATGAAATGTAGAATCTTCATTTGGAAGAATTTGAACTAATTGTAAATTTGTTACTGGATTAGTTATATCTACTGAATCTGTAATTTGTATTTTTTGTCTATTGATAGCACTTAAATAATTACTAGCAAAACTAAAATTATTTTCTGAATTTTTAATAAGAAAATAATTATTTCCAGAAACTAAAGAACCAGGAACTGTTCTTCCATAAATTGAAACTTGTGATCCAGTTACAAAATTATTGGTAAAATAATTGAACGAATATGAAGATATTCCTGTAGTATTGTAATTAATATTTTCTGCAGGGACAATTATATTATATGTTCTTCCTTCCAATGGAGCACTTGTAAAATAAATTTTATCTTTTACAATATTGTAGTTTCCTTCCATGATATATGCAGTTTGAATTCCAACTATGGATGTAGTAGCAGTTCCCAAAAATGTTGAAGTGTCAAATATTGTAATATCATATCCAGTTCCATATCCAACTGGAGTTGTTTTCAAATCATAATCTACTGAAGAAACTCTTGACAACGAATTATTAATTTTTAATACTGCTCCTGGTTTTATATTAATTAATGAATTTACTCGAAGTTTTCCTGCAGAAGTTAAAAATACAGTTTGTATTCCTACAGATGATGCCACTGAAACAGGAGACTGGATAATATTGTCAATTAAAATCAAACACTTACTATTTTGTTTTTCTGCTTCAAAATAGTGTTGAGTTCCTACACCAACATTTGTAATATCTACATATGAATTTGATAAAGCAAGAGATGCTGCTAATGCCACTCTTATAGTGTCTTTATCTACAACTATTGGATAAACTATTTCTGGTAAATATGTAGTAATTCCAGAAACACCTGGACTCAAACTACTTATTCCTATTTTTGAACCCCCAGAACCAACAAATCCATAACGCAATTTTTCTCCAGTTTTAAAGAAATGATTTTGAACTTTAATAGTATCGTTTTCAATATCAACTACTGTTGAATCAGTTCCTGCAAAAGTTTTGTAAAATATAGGGTTTCCATTATGCTTTAATGGAAAAGAAGTTCTTCCAAAAATATTTGGAATATAAGTAGTGTCTATACTTGCCATTTATGTTCGTATGGATAAAATATCTTTTTCAAAGAATTTTATGGAATAGTCTGCAGTTGATGCTGGGGTATAAATTAAAATGTAAGAATTTGATGCTAAATCATAAGTAGTGTCAAAGTTTAAATCTTCTACATTTCCAATTATTGAATAATTTATGTTATTTAAATAAGTGCCCTGTAAGTAGTGAATTGAATCTATTTGAATAAAACTTTTTTCTGTTGTTAATCCTACAGTTTTTGTAACCTCTATAGCAAATTTTGATACCCCATAATGTGCAGAAACATTTGCCACTAATTCTGGTGTTCCTGATGTATAAGAACCAGACACCACAGAACTATTTAAACGAGTTAAAGTATCAGTAATAGTATTTGGAGATGATAAAGTATTTTTTAAGAAATTAATATTTCCATAAACAGTTACCCCAATTCCAGGTACTCCATTATAAGTAATTAAAATATTTTCTCCAGAAGTAGTAATTCCAACTGTTCCAAGACCAACAAGTTCATTTTCACTATAAACATTATAATTTAATGATCCTGAATTATATAAAAATGCCATTTCAAAAGAACTTTGAATATTATTAAATGTTGATGATATTCCAACAAATAATGTTCCTGAAGAAGACTCTGTTAGTGGTATTGAATAAATTGTCTTTTGAGTTGGAGAAATTTCAGATGAATAATATGTGGTAATAGCAACATTTCTTGTATATCCATATGAAGTAGTAACTATGCCAACATTGTAATTAGCATCTTCTCTTAAAGCTCTTATTGATATTGTATTAAATGGATTAGTGGGAACAAAACTAACTAATATAGTATCATTATCTACAACATTAGCTTGAATTGATCCCAATGCATTATCTTCAAAGTATGAATATGAAGTTAAGTTAATATTATCTCCATTTCTAGTCAGTAAAAGTTCAAAGAATAATGGATTTATAAAATCTCCAAAGAATGATATTGATGATTGTATGAAGAACAAATATTTAATAGTTATATTGTCAGTAATTTCATCAACAGGAATTGAAATATCGTTAGGTATGTCAGTATCAAATAGATCAGCAATATCATCTACAGATAATACAAGGTTTTCTTTAGATAACAAGTAATCTGTCAATACTTTACTATTAAATTTAATTATATCTGAAGCATTATTATTATAATCTTCTACATTTTCTAATACCAAATCATAATCATTTACAGTGTTTAAATCTACATAAGACTGTAGTGAAATATTAACTTGAGAAGAATCTTCTGTTGTGATAGTTGAAATTCCTAAAGATTCTGATTCTACTATCAAATCGCTAAACTTTTTATATCCTGATACATGAGAAACATCAGAAACTATAGAATTCCAATCTAATAAAGATTTTTTGCTTTTTAATGAATATGAAAATCTTTGATAATAGTCATTGTCAGGAAGTTTTTGAACTGTAGAAGATAAATTTCCCTGTTGAGATTTCCATCCAATTACTTGAGGAACACTTGATGATGATTTTAGAGTCAATGTATAATTTTCAATTTTTGATACTTTTCCTTTAGAGTAACTATATTTTCCTACTAAAATATCGTTATCCTCTATAGTATTAGGATTTTTAACTTTTATTAGACTTGTAATTGGATCATTATTGATATTATCAATTATTTCAGAGTCTGCTATTAATTCCCCACTATGAAAAGAATTTTCCACAAGATTTGCTGTTATTTTAGGTAAAATATTTGTATTTACTACATAAGCATTATTTTCTAATGTAGTTTCTAATACAAATACTCCTGGATATTCATTCATTTGATAAGTAATTTGAGCTGCATCTTGAGATCCATATGCAGTTTGGACACCAACAACATTGAAGAAATTGTAATCATAATTGCTTGAATCAAATCCATTACCAATAGCAGATATTCCTTCAACAAATACTTGATCTCCAATAGAGAATGGAAGAGGATTACTTGTGGTGTAACCAGTTACTGGAGTTTCTAAAGTTAATGTAACTAAAATACCATTTACATTTGAAGCAGTGCTTAATCCTAAAATTCTTACTCCATTGTTATTTTCAGTAAATACAATTTTATCATCTGTAGATAAAAGTCCTGAACTTGGGTTAATTAATTCAACAGTATCTATAGAACCATTTTTAATGGTAACATCTGCAGAAAAATCTGATATAATTTGATTAGTATCTACACTGTATAAATTAATTTTTGGGACACTTAAATAATTTGCTCCTCTATTGACTATATTTAAAGATCCTACTTTATAATTGTTATAAAGGAAAATAGATGAATAACTGTTTGAAAATGGTTTTAAAGTTTTATCAGATGGTAATACAAATTCATTATTGACTACAGAATGATTTAAAATCTTACCTACAGTTTTACTAGTTGGAATTAAATTACATCCAGAACCATTTCCAGATATTGTCGAAATTTTTGGAAGTCTTTGGTATTCACTTCCCTTTGAAAGTAATTTAACTTTATTTACAGGACCAGAAATATTTGAAGCTGTGACTTTATAAGATAGTGTAGAATTTCCTGAAGTATAATTTCTATTTTCAGGAGTTCCTGGATAATTAATTGTAAATGAATAGTCTGTGTGTGATGTAATACCAGAAATTATATCATTATAAAAACTTGGTCTAACTATAATTGCATTAAAATTAGATACAGACTCATCAGAAAAAACATTTTTAGTCGAAGATTCTATATTATAATAAAGAGTTCTAGGAGTATTTTTTGAGATTGATAAAGTTAAAGAAGTATTTGTTTTTATTACTTCGTTTCCATTTTGTTGATTTCCCAAATATTCATTAATGAAATTAGGATCTGTATATAGTTTAAACTTTGTTCCAGATAAAGTAGAAGAAGATAAATCAAATACTACTCTTTCATTTTCATACGCATTGATTAAAGGATTATTTTGAGAATTAATTCTTAATTTTGCTTTAGATGAATTATATGTTACTGCATATGTGGTTGTAATGCCAGAAATAACTTTTAAATAAATTTTATCTCCTACTGACAATCCATGAGTTTGTGCAGTGGAAACAGTAGTTTCATTTGTAATGACATTAGCAGTAACAACACTTCTACTAGTCTTAAATTTATGAAGATAATCGTTTTCTGCTGAAGTGTAATATAACAAATTATTAGTAGTATTAATAGATGTTTTAGAACTAGTTAATCCAATTACATTATCATCAATCTTAACAACATACAAAGATGATATTCCACTTAAATTTCCAAAACCAGAAACAACTATTGAATTTTGTCCTGCTGTGTAAGTAACTTTTTCTCCATTTTTAAATTTGTGATTAGGTAAGAAAATTCTTCCAGTGGGAATAAATTCAGTATTGCTTACTCCATATCCTAATGGTAAAATTGATAATGTGTTTCCTGCACCAACTGCAGTAGAAACTCCTACAGATACAGATTGTTGTGGATTGAAGTAGTATGTTTCATTTT
>Ga0194115_10007238_pt1 | contig 11045 bp, 10 predicted proteins | sample TA2MahsurfametaG_3_FD_148656 | JGI IMG/M metagenome (GOLD analysis project Ga0194115, IMG submission 148656) | Freshwater microbial communities from Lake Tanganyika, Tanzania - TA2015002 Mahale S4 surface | ecosystem: Environmental > Aquatic > Freshwater > Lake | place: Tanzania: Lake... | reverse complement strand
TAAGGCCTATAATTAATAAAAATACGAAAATTAGTGAGAAATTCTGATAAACTTTCTCAGATTCGTAGTATTTGGCCAAAATTGTAGGAATTGTAAAAGCAAGTATCATACCAAGAATTCCAAAAAATTCTTTGAATGAATTTAAAATTACCCTTTCTTGATCGTTTTTTGAGTTAATAGCAATTATTGACTCAAAATTTATGAAGATAAAATTAAAACAAAAATAAGTTGCGCTTAAAGTGACAATAAACCATAGAATGGCAAGATTTTGGCTAATATTCTGAGGTGGATTAAAAACAAAATAAAAGAAAAGACATAAAAATATCCCGGAAATGGAAATAGTAATTTTGCGGCTGATATTTTTTTGCGATAAGTTATCAGAAAGTTTTCCAATAAAAGGATCTTGAATTGAGTCAATAAAACGCACGATAGCAAGAACTAAACCAATAACAATAAGACTTATGCCAAACTTACGGGCATAAAAGTCGCTGATATTTACGTAAATTGGAATTCCTACAAAGGATAAAGACAGGGCTAAGAATGTAAGAAATATATTTCGCATTTTTTAATTTCTGATAAATTAGTTCTGTATCTTTTTTTTGAGTATTAGTAATGTAGAAAATAAATTATTTATTTTGCAAATTTAATAAATTTAAAAATGAATTCCAAAAATTCTTTGGTTTTATTTGATTGTGATCTGAGAATCAAAGATAATCCAGCTTTATTTAATGCCTGTAAAAATCATCAACAAGTTGCTTTGCTTTATGTGCTTGATGAAAAAAATAAACGTCCTTTAGGTGGTGCAAGTAAGTGGTTTTTACACCATATTTTACAAAGTTTTGCAGATTTATTGCAGCGAAAACTAAACCTAAAATTGGTTTGCAAAAAAGGCGATGTTTTAAAAATTTTAGAAGAGATTTCGGAAAAAAACTCCATTGATGAAATTTATTTAAACTCTTCTTTTGAACCATATAACGTCCAGTTAAATGAAAAAATAAAAATTTTCGCTGAAAAGAAATCAATAATATTTAATATTTTCGATGCTCAGACTATTTTCAACCCAAATCAAATAAAGAACGGAAGCGGTACTTATTTTAAGGTTTTTACACCTTTTTGGAAAGAGTGCCTTAAGAATTCAGATAAAATTTCAGAATCTTTGCCAGAGCCAAGTTTTGACAATCTTAACTACGATTTAAAAATTGAATCTGATAATCTTGATTTATTGCCAAAGATAAACTGGGCTGATGGTTTTAAGGGTTTGTGGCAATTTGATTATGATAAAATAATTGATAATTTTAACAACTTTATCAGCAAAAAAGTTACTAATTATAAAGAAAGCAGAAACTTTCCAGCCCTTGATTCTACTTCAAAAATATCACCTTATTTGCATTTTGGCGTTATCTCCTCAAAGTTACTATTTTTAGATTTGATAAAAAGAGAAAGAAGTGATGGGTTAACGCATTTTATTTCTGAAGTTGGTTGGCGTGAGTTTTCTCATCATTTACTTTTTCATTTTCCACAGTTTCCAGAAAAAAATTTTCGTCCTGAATTTGATAATTTTCCATGGCAAGAAAATAAAGTAGCATTAAAAAAGTGGCAAAAAGGTCAAACTGGTTTTCCTATAATTGATGCTGGTATGAGAGAACTCTGGTCTACTGGTTTTATGCATAACAGAGTTCGAATGATTGTAGCATCTTTTTTAATTAAAGATCTTTTAATTGATTGGCGTGAAGGTGAAAAATGGTTTTGGGATTGTTTAGTTGATGCAAATTTAGCAAATAATACTGCAAGTTGGCAATGGGTTGCTGGAAGTGGAGCTGATGCTGCGCCGTATTTTAGAATTTTTAACCCTTCATTGCAGTCAGAGAAGTTTGATGCTGAAGGAGCTTATATAAGAAAGTGGGTTCCAGAAATTTCTAAATTGCCAAATAAATTTTTGCACAGTCCTTGGTTGGCAGATCGCAAAACTCTTGAATATTATGGAGTTGAACTTGGAAAAACTTACCCGCAACCAATGCTTAGCCATGATGCCGCAAGAGATATGGCTTTGGCTATATTTAAAACTTTGAAAAACTAACAATGAAACAAAATTTGGTGCTTGAAAAGGAAGTTATTGATTTTTTTAATCAACTTAAAAGCACAAATACTGATTATGATTTTGCCGCAGCAGTCGAGAAAAACCCAAGTATTGTTGATGCTGTGGATAATAATGGTAATAATGTTTTGCATTATGTTGTTTTGGGAGGTAAAAGCCTCAGGTTAGCGATGTTATTATGCGCAAAAGGTGCTGATATTGATAAAGCAAATATTATTGTAAATACACCTCTTCATCTCTCTGTTATGAATCAAAGAAATGAGATGATTGCTTTTTTTTGCTCAAGAAACAAAAAATATAAATGCTGTCAATAGTGAAAGGAAAACTGCTTTAGGTTGCGCTTTAGAATTTAAGAAAGGTAATAGATGTTGTTGAATATCTTGTGGGTCTTGGAGCTAAGTACAAAAATCCAAAACCAAAAACTATTGCAAGAAAGTCAAATTAACATTTTGCAACTAAAGTCAATGTTTCTTCTAAAGACAGCGTAAATGAAATTTAGTATAAAAGTTAGTTAGATTTAAGTTAATTTTTATAGCAACATAAAAGTCCATAAAGACTTGATAAGTGTGGAATAGAAATATTTTTTTGCTTTGCAAAACGAATGGCATTACCTAATATTGCTTCTATTTCCATTTCTCTTTTTGCTTCAAAATCAAGTAGCATACTTGTTTTGTAAGGTTTCATTTCTTTTGTATCTGCAATATTTTTCTCAACTATTTCTTCTTCCAGTTTACAATCGTCAGCTTTTGCTAAAGTACAAACTTCGTGCATTACATTTCTGACTAAATCTTCAGTTGCCGAATTTTTAAGAATTTCTTCAGTATTTTTTGATCCAGATAAAACTGAAATGGGATTAAAAGCTGCATTCCAAACCAGCTTTTTCCACCTTTGTTTCAAAATACTATTACTAGTTTCGCATGGAACCTGTGACTTTTGCCATAAATTTGCCAATAATTCTGTTTTTGTAGAAATGGAATTTGGATAATTGCCAATAACTAAACGTCCATAATCTTGATGGTGAATGTATCCAGGTTTGACTCTACTTACACATATGAAAGCTAAAGCACTGATTATTTCATTTTCTGGAAAAGAATCTGCAACTTTCTTTTCAATGTGGATACCATTTTGCAATAAAACAATAGCTGATTTTTTTCTTAAATTAGTTTTTAGCAAATCTGTTGTCAGATTAGGATCTAGTACTTTTGTTGCAATTATGATAAAATCGGCATCATCTTTATAAGATTGGAAATCTCTTAAAACTTGATTAGGTAGAAATTTATACTCTGGTTGTTCCCAGTGACTTTTAATTGTAAAACCGTGATTTTTTACATAATCATAGTCAGATCTACAAATTACACTAACTTCTGCTCCACTTTGTGATAGTTTTGAGCCGTAAAATGCGCCAATTGCTCCAGCTCCAACAATTAAAATTTTAGGATTATTATTCATTTTAGAGACAGAATTATTGCCAACCAATAACTGAGTAACCTTTTCTTGCTAAACAATTAGTAATATATCTTTGTTTGATTTGATCTGGAGTAATTTTTCCTTCACCAGCCACTCCCAGTGCTCCGCTTGCTGCTCCAACTCCAGCTCCAACTGCAAGTCCAGTTAAAAGAGATTTTGTATTATTGCCAAAAATAAATCCAAAAATTCCACCTATAACAGCTCCAGTAATTCCTTGTCGAGCAGCTTCTTTAGCAGCTCTTTGTGCTTTATATTGTTTTAGATATTGTTCAGCTTGATTGGTACATGATTTTATATCTTCTTCTGCTTCAATCTGTCCTGTTTGTAGGTACTTTTCGTTTTGGTCTAAAATAGGTTGGTAAGAGCAAGATATTAATGAAGAGCAGATAAGTATTAGGATAAGATTTTTGCAGATGTTTTTCATTTTATAACTTACTGTTTTTGTGAAGTTTGGCGCAATTTTTAATTGCGCCAAAGCTTTTAAGTTATGAGAAGATTTCTTCTAATAAATAATGAATTTTAACTATTTTCTTCCAGAAAAAATTGATAATACTGAAGAAATTATTGAAGGTTTTTTATTGTTGAAATCTCTATTTCCTCCATTTTTTCTTCTATCGCGATTATTCTTTTTAAATTTATTATCAAACTTACGACGGTTTTTATTAAATCCATCATTTTGATTGTCTGATTCTCTAGAACTATCAGAATATTGATCAAAGTAACTTTTTTCTAAACCAAGTTGATTTACTTTTCCAGTTACAATTTCCATTTCAATTTCTCTTCTTTCTTCATCAGATAGAGTTTTTCTTTTCTTAATAGTAAAACCGCTGCTTCCAACGTCATCAGATGGATGCATGAAAACATGGATTTTATAATTTTGTTCAGTTGAAATAATTTCGTTCTTCTTATAGTTCATCAAATAAGCAATAACTTCATTTGAGGTATAGATGTAAATAACTCCAACTTGATTATCAGCACAGGCATGACGAATAGCTCTTAAGATGCTGACCGCCAATATTTCAACTGAACGAACATAACCTGTACCATTACAATGTTTGCAAGGTTCTGTGATTGTTTCAAAAAAGCTTGCTCCAAGTCTTTGACGAGACATTTCAAGAAGTCCAAAAACACTTATTCTGCCAAGCTGTATTCTTGCTCGGTCGTTTTGTAACTCATCACGTAGTGCTCTTTCTATGTTGCGGCGGTGTTTTTGATCGTACATATCAATAAAATCAATAACTACAAGGCCTGCAAGGTCTCTAAGACGTAATTGACGAGCAATTTCTTTTACTGCTTCCATATTTGTATTGAAAGCGGTTTCTTCCACACCACTTTCTTTTGTCGCTCGTCCTGAGTTGACGTCTATTGCAACTAAAGCTTCAGTATGGTCAATTACAATTGAACCGCCAGAAGGGAGATAAATTTGTTTTTCGTAGAGTGAAGAAATTTGTTGTTCAACACGATATTTATTGAAAATTGGAACTCTTTCTTCGTGAAGTTTTATATTGTTTCCACCATTTGGCATGGTCAGTTTCACAAAGTTTAGAACAGTATCAAAAGCTTTATCGCCTTCAACAACAACTTCAATCACTTGTTCATTATAAACATCGCGTATACATCTTCTTATAACATCATCTTCAGCATGTATGAATGCAGGAGCTTTTGATGTTTTTGAAGCTTCTTTAATACTTTCCCATAATCTTGAAAGATATTCATAGTCTCTTTTTATATCTTCTGGTTTTTTCCCAACTCCAGCAGTTCTAACAATCACTGATCTATCTTCAGGAACACTAAGTTCGCTTAGAATTGACTTTAAAATTTTGCGATCACGGAAGTTATCAACTTTTTTAGAAACTCCACCTTTGTTTGGAGTGTTTGACATTAATACGCAATATTTACCAGCCAAAGAAATATAAGTGGTCATTGAAGCACCTTTATTCCCACGTTCTTCTTTTGTAACTTGTACTAAGACTAGTTGTCCAGGTTTTATAACATCTTGAATGTGGTAACGTCTGTAGATGTTGTGAATGTTACCAGAGTAGTTCTCAGTTTCATCTTCAACTGAATAAGATCCAGTTGTGAAAGATTCGTTTGCATCGTCTCCTTCATCTTGACGGTTTTGTTTTTCATTTGAGCGAGGCTGACGATCACTTTGATTTGAGTTATGTGAACGATTACGATCATAGTTTGATGAGTAACCATCTTCATCATCGTTTTGTTTTTGCTGAGTACTTTCTTTATTTAAGTCGCGTAATTTTTGTTTTTCGCTTTCCGAAAGTTGATAATAGTCAGGGTGAATATCGGCAAAAGGTAAAAATCCGTGGCGATTACCATCATAATCAACGAAGGCAGCTTGAAGAGATGCTTCAACTCTGGTTACTTTAGCAAGGTAAATATTGCCTTTGATTTGTTTTATTGCTATTGCTTCACGATCGAAATCTTGCAATATTCCGTCATCTAGAACTGCAACTCTCGTTTCTTCGCGATGAGCTGCATCAATTAAAATTGTTTTGTTTGTCATGTAATTCCCAAATAAATTCGTTAAGGGAACAATTACTGGCTTTAAAGCTTTTATGAATTAACCATCTTGTTTAAATTTCATAATTTTTTTGCTTAAAATTTTAGAAGTAATTGTTCAAAAAATTGTTTTCTAACCTTCTTTTAAAAAGTCGGCAAGACTTTATAAGTCTTTTTTCATTGAACTTTCTGAAGTTCGAATCATCACTTAAAGTAAGTTATGATAAATTAAAAAATTTAACTTAATTAAGCTAGTTTTTTATTTGTTTTTACCAAATTTTTATCAATCCAATCAAAATAATCTTTTGAGCCATTCGCAATTTTTAAACAAATAATTTGAGGAATTTTATAAGGGTGATTCTGCAGAATTATTGTTTCAATTTTTGAGTATAGTTTTTTTTCTGTTTTTAAATTTAGCAATATTTCAGAATCATTAGTAATTTTCTCTTCCCAAAGATAGCAACTTTGAATTTTTTGAAATTGAGCACATGCAATTAATTTTTCTTGTAATAAAAATTTTACTAGCTTTTTTGCCGTGGTCAAACTTGGATAAGTTGTCTTAATTATTATAAATTCACTCATAAAATTAAAAAATGGTTAAACTTTTTGCTCATCGTGGTTTGGCTAAAACAAAAGATCAACAAAATACAATTGAAAGTCTTAAAAATGCTTTTGAAGAAAAATTCAAAGCAGTTGAATTTGATATTTGGTTTTTTGAAGAAAAATTAGTTTTAAAACATGATTTACCAAAAAAATCAGAAATTAAAAAACTACCAATTCTCAAAGATTATCTTATTTATGGTAACAAATTGCAATATTGGCTAGATTTCAAGAATTTAGACGAAGAAAATTGCTTTGAAGCATTAAAGTTAGCCAAAAAAGAAATAGATGAAGCTGAAATTAACTTGGAGAATATTTATTTTGCTCCATTTATTACTAATTATTACTTAGCGGAAAAAGTATTTTTAGTAATAAAAAAGATTTTTGGATCTCAAGTTAATTTAGTTGCGGTTTGTGAAGAGTTGAAAAATGATGAGGATGAAGATCTTTTAGAAGGATTTTTGATTAAAAATAAAATTAAATTTCTTTCTATTTTTCATAAGTTGATAACGAAAAATTTATCCAAAAAGTTTAATGGTATAAGTTTTTTTGCTTGGACAGTTAACGACATATCAAGAATAAAAGAGCTTCAAGAAATAGGGGTTGTCAATTTTGCAACTGATAATATTACACCAGAAATTTATGACCAAAACATCTGATTATATTGGACACAGACAAAGAGTTAGAGATAAGTTTTTATCATCTTTAGGTAAAGAGTTGCATGATTATGAGTTGCTGGAAATTTTGCTTTTTGCGGCAAATGCCAGACAAGATACTAAACCTTTGGCTAAAAGATTAGTTGCTAAATTTGGTGATATTTCTGGAGTTGTAAATGCCGATGTTAATTTGTTGAAAGAGGTTGAAGGAGTTGGCGATGGTGCAATTACTGCAATTAAAATTATCGCTGAAATTATTAATCGTGTTTTAAAAAACTTGGCAAAACAAAAAACAGTTTTAAACAACTGGCAGGCTGTTTTAGATTATGCATATGCGTCATTAAAAGACTTGAATTACGAAGTTTTTAGAGTTTTATTTTTAGATAAAAAATATCAATTAATTGAAGATGAATTGCTGGGAATTGGTGAAAATGATTATGTTTTGGTAAGTGCTAAGATGATTGCAAAGAAAGCTTTGTTATTGAATTCTGCTTCTATTATTTTGATGCATAATCATCCAACTTCTGAACTAAAACCATCAAATGCTGATATTAAAACAACTAATGAAATTATTAACGCATTAAAAAACTTAGAAATTAAAATCTTAGATCATTTAATAATTGGATCATCAGGTTATTTTAGTTTTAAGGAAGAAGGTTTGATAGGTTAGTGAAGTTTTTAACTTTTTTCAAAAAATATCTCTGCAAGACTTTCTATAAAAAATAAAATTCTACTGACTCTAATTAATTGCTGGAATCGTGAAAGAATGTTTGGCAATTCAGTTTCTCATTAACTTTCATGACTTTCCGTTAAGTAACAAAAAAATTTGTTTGGAATAGTTTTTTAACAAAGTTTTTTTACATCATCTTGTAAAAATTGCAAAACTTTTTCCCCAATATCTTTTTTAAATTTTATAACATTTTTTCCAACTCTCAATTCATCAACTGGTAGAACAAGAAAGGAAGTATTGGTTAAGAAAATTTCATCAGCGTTTTTTAGCGTGGAGATTTTTGCTGATAGTTTTTTGATTTTTAAATTTTTATTTTTCAAAAGCTTTTCTCTTATCGTGCCAAGTAGTATGTCACAAGTTTCTGCAGGAGTATAAATTTGATCATTTTTTACCCAAAAAATATTCGCCGAAGAAGTTTCGGAAATAAAGTTTTTTTGCGATAACATTATGCAATCAAAAAATCCTTTTTCTTGAGCTTCAATTTTATTAAGAGTGTAACAGAGACCTTGCATGGTTTTACAATTTATTGGAAGCGAATTTTTTGGTGGTTTTTTGTTTTTTCCAATTCCTAAAATAATTTTTCCATCAGAAACTTTTCTCTGAGGCATTGTTTCAACAACAATAAGAGTTTCTGAATCATAAGTTGGTAAATAACCCACGCTTCCAATTCCACGACTAATTGCAATTCTTAAAATACCATTTTCCAACTCGTTCTTTTTGATAAGTTGATAACAAATATACTCTAGTTCGTCAATTTTGTTAATTTTATCTTTAAATTTTAGCGCTTGCAAACCAGCTTTTATTCTGTTTTTATGAGCTTTGAAATTATAAATTTTACTATTTTCAACACGACAAGTTTCGAAAATTCCATCTCCAAAAAGACAAGCTCTTTGTTTAATCGAAATTTTGGCGTCATTTTCTGTTACAAATTCTTTATTTATTAAGAAAAATTTTTGCATTGTAAAATATGGGATTCTTAAGATTTATTTTAAAGTGGAGTTTGGTATTTTTAGCTTGGATTTCAATTCTTATTATAATTGCTTTATTTTACTATCTTTCTGATTTGCCAAGTTTAGATCAACTTGATGCTGAGTCAGACAAACAGATTGTTGAAGTAAATTATTCAAATGGTGAAAGAATTGCAAGTTTTGGTGGTCTTTATGAAAGCGAAGTTAAGTATTATGAATTACCGCAACACTTAATTGACGCAGTTGTTGCAACCGAAGATCGTAGATTTTTTAGTCATTTTGGCGTTGATATAATTGGAATTGCCCGCGCTTTCTACGTTAATCATAAAGCAGGAAAAATAGTGCAGGGTGGTAGTACTATTACTCAGCAATTAGCAAAAATGTTGTTTTTGACTCCTGATCGAAATTTGAAACGTAAGGTTCAAGAAATTCTTCTGGCTCTTCAATTAGAACATCGTTTTACTAAAGAGAAAATTCTAACTTTTTATTTGAATAGAGCTTATTTTGGGTCGGGAAACTACGGAATTGGAAATGCCGCAAAATTTTATTTTGGTAAAGATGTATCGCAAATTAACTTAAATGAAGCAGCAATGATTGCGGGTCTTTTAAAAGCACCTTCAAAATTATCGCCAAAAAATAATCAAGAACTGGCAGAAGACAGAGCTAATGTAGTTTTAAGCAATATGATTAATGCTGGATTTTTAAATGAGAAAAATGTGGCAGAAATTGATAAGGCAGTTTCGTATAATAACGATCGTCAGCAAAGACTTTATTTTGCAGATTATGTGCGTTCTCAATTTGCTGATTTTATTCAAAAATCTTCTTTGCGTGATAAAGTAATTTCTATTAACACAACCTTAGATCAAAGAATTCAAAAAGAATTGGAAAATGTTTTAAATCAATTCATTGAAATCAATGCCAAGAAACTTGATAAGTCACAAGTTGCAGTTGTAATAATGGATCATGAGGGTGCAGTTCTTGGTTTTTCTGGAGGTGTAGATTATCAAAAAAGTCAATTTAATCGCGCAATTTATGCTAAAAGACAACCAGGATCTTCTTTCAAGACTTTTATATATCTAAATGCTTTTGAAAATGGTTTTAAACCAGATGATATTTTTGAAGATAAAAAAATTTCTTTAGGAACTTGGGTTCCTGATAATTATGAAAGCAGCTATTTTGGAAATGTTACATTAAAAACTGCATTTGCAAAATCGCTTAATTCAGTTGCAGTTCAACTTTCTCAAAAGCTTGATAAAAAATCAATTATCAATACCGCTAGTCGTTTAGGAATTATTTCTGACATTGACAAAGATGATCCAACAATTGCTTTAGGCACAACATTAGTTAGTCTTTACGAGTTAACTAGTGCTTATGTAACAATTGCTAATGATGGTTATGCTGTTATTCCACATAGTATAGTAAAAATTATGAATAATGACGAAAAATTATTATATGAGCGTGAAACTTCTGGTTTAGGACAAGTTATTTCAGAACAAGCTGAACAATCCATAAAAGAAGTTTTATTGTCTGTTGTTAAAGAAGGAACTGGCAAAAATGCTGATATTGGCGGTGATATTTATGGTAAAACAGGAACTAGTCAGAACTTTCGTGATGCTTGGTTTGTAGGATTTAATGATGATTATGTTGTTGGAGTTTGGATAGGAAATGATAATAATAGTCCAACCAATAAAATTACGGGTGGTTCATTGCCGGCTGCTTTATTTGGAAAAATTTTGCAAAAAATAGATTAAAAAATTAGTTTTTAATTAGTGATATATTTTACTTCCTAATTTTTCTTAGAATGATTAAGTAAAAAATACAAAATTCTATTGAAACTAATTTTGTTATCGCAAGACCTTCAAATAGTGAGTGGTTATCAATTTTAATATAAGAGATAAGATATTATTTTTAGTGAAGATTTGATTTTTTTGTCAGGAATTTAAACGTTATTTTTGTGTTTTGTGGAATGAAAAAACCAACAATGTTATTTTGTTATATAAAGAAGAATTGGT
>Ga0194115_10007236_pt1 | contig 11045 bp, 9 predicted proteins | sample TA2MahsurfametaG_3_FD_148656 | JGI IMG/M metagenome (GOLD analysis project Ga0194115, IMG submission 148656) | Freshwater microbial communities from Lake Tanganyika, Tanzania - TA2015002 Mahale S4 surface | ecosystem: Environmental > Aquatic > Freshwater > Lake | place: Tanzania: Lake Tanganyika... | reverse complement strand
TTGAGATCCCTATGAATTACTTGATTCTAGTGCATATGACTGATGCCTGCCACTATTTGTCTCATGATATTCTAAAACTATTAGATTGCATACCTTGACTGCTTTAGGATCATAATTGTTCGTCTTTCTTATATATTTCCACAAGTCTTCATCCATAAACTCGAAGATCAGATGAAAAGTGTGCCCCTATTAATCTTGAACTATTTCGAAATCTATGAATCTAAATTATAAGAATCCTTACTAGATGATGTTTGGATGCTTTAGAATTTTTAAAATTGCTATTTATCTCAAAGTTGTAGGTGGAATTCCTTAGCCGTCCAGATTCGATTAAATCATCTTGACAGCAATTAGCTTTCCAGTTGCCTTTTATCTGGCTTTGAACACTCTTCCATAAGCTCCCTGCCCTATTTGTTCAAGAATCTAAAAGCTGTGGTTGTCTTGGATCATCCAAAAATAATATTGATTTCCTAATGAATTAATTTTCATATCTAGGCTAACTAATTTTAGTCTAAATTTCATAATAGCAAATAATTAAATTTAGTTTATAAGCAACTTTATATATTTTCATCGAAATATTTTAAAAATAAATGTATCATGAATCATTTAATCATTTGTAGTTTACTACTGGAATTTTTACTTGAGCTGATGGTGGAAGGAACTCTCCAAGGAAGGCTTTTTAGCTGTTATAGTAGGCTTTGATTTGTGGAAGTTTGAAGAAATTTTAACGAACTCTGTATAGACTAGGGAAGTTCTTGACTTGCTCAGGCACTATAGCTTCTAAATAGTGGAGGTCCTCAGCAACAATAAAGTCAGCCAAAGTAAGATACCCAATAATGAATTAATTGTTTTGAACAGCTTTTTCAATTTGTTCATACTTAGCTTTGACCTTGTCCCAGGCAGCTGCTCCTTCTGTGGCGTAGTTAGGATTCCAGACAAGGGCTCTAATAGGTCCAGTAGCATCTCCCCACATGGAAATAAAAGACTATACTCTTGCATTATCTTGATGATTTTTTCCTAAAAGGAAAGAGGCAGTGTCCCATTTTTCAATGATATATCTTTGGATGGCTGTAGATTCTGTCAAAAAGAAATCTTTGTCGACTAAGTAGGGAATGTTAGGGAAGCTAAAAGGAAGATTTTTCTTGTCTTAATCGAACCATTTCTAACGAGCCGTGTAAAGGACATCTTCGAATTAGACATTCAAATATGACAACAAATGTCTGTTGGTTTGAGCTAGACCTCTGATGCCCCAGTATCCTAATCTAACCGTTGTGAGTTTAGGTTGAATGACTGCTTTCGGCCATAAGAAAGGCAAGACAAGAGCATCTGGTCTCTTGTAGTAGGCCTGAACTCCTGGAGTTGATTCAACGTTGTTTCTGATTCTGTTCAAGAAACTATATTTTTGGACTTCTTTTCCCCATTGTCCCTCGATGTAGTAAAGAAACTATGCGATTTGGAAATCAGCCAAAGTTATGTATCCTAAAACAAAATCTTTATCTCCAACAAAGTCTCTGAGCTGATCAAATTTATTTTCAACTTTTGCGAAGGCAGCCCCTCTTGTTTCTTAATACTTAGGATCGAAGTATAGACCTAATAGATCTTTGATAAGATCTTTAAAAACTCCCAAGACTTAATTAACAACAGCTCTATCTTGAACGGTTTTTCCAAGAAGCTCAGTATGTCCTGATCGATTTATGATGTATTTTGCAATGGCACTCGTTTATGAGAGCTTGAAATCTCCATCGATCAAATAGGGAAGATTGGGATAGTCCAATCCAAGACTATTTTTCTCTACCCCGAACCATTTCTCAAAGTCACTATGCTGAACTTATTCAAACTCAGTGCCTGTGTAGCTCAACAGATGTCTTAGAGTTTGTCCAAGTCCTCTTATTTTCCAATATCCTAACACTACTTTGCTCATTATTTTATTGATATATCTTATCAGATATTTAACAGCATATCAATATATGTTATCAGAAATTAAAAATTTAATAGAGACTTTTAGTTTGTTTGCTACAAATGAATATTAATTCATCTTAAATATATCAAAATCATATTTTTTAATTGCTAACAGTCGGAGGGGCATCAACATACTTCTATCCATTTTTTTGTTTGCTTTTCTTTTTAGATTGACCAATAAAACCACCATGTAGAATCAAGATAAAGATGCAAATCATCGAATTCTGATGTTAATTTTTAAAATATACTTATTTTTTCAATAATATCGATAAATAATTGATATTTATAGGATCATTTTTGCACTTAGTTCTTTTACTTTTATTTGTTCTCGGCCTCCTTCTTCATCTACTCAATTATCATACTCTTTATCAATTAGAAATTGCCCTGTCCTATACTCGAAGCCAGATTGCTACTGTTTAAGCTAGTCATTCCGTTCATGCCTCCTCCGAGAGAGCCAAGGCTGCCATTCCCAAGAAGCGAGGAGTTATTGTTCATCATGTTTATGGGAGTGTCTTGACCTTGAAATTAGCTTCTATTTTGGCTAATATGAGGATTGAGATTCACCTGATTGCCGAATAAATTGTCTACATAACTAAATGGATTACTATTCATCATATTCAGTCCCAGCCCGTTGCCCATCCCTTGAAAACCTAACCCAGGCATGTTGTTATGATTATTGGAGTTGTTCCAGCTATTAAGGTTCATTCCTCCTAAGAAGTTCAAATTGGACATTCCGCCTGCTAGGCCTCCGAATGGAATTTCGTTGTGGGAATACTTAGGCTGCCCGATGCTGCTCAGACTATTGATGTTAGAACTGACATTATTGCTGGAGTTTTGTTGTTTGTAGTTGATGTCTCTGCTCAGAAGCTGATTCTGGTAGGTGACCTGAGAGAGTAGTTCCTTGTAAAGACCTATCTGCTGCATTAGACATATGATCGACTGCTGCTACTCGTTTTGAAGGGGAAGTCGATTGATCTACATCATTTTTTGCTGCTGCTAGCTCTGGATGTATCTGTCTGAGTTGTTTTTGTGCAACAGCTGATCGGTCATGCTGTTGTTGCTCAAACCGTCAAACAGCACGTTGTTGTTGTTCTTGACAGAACCTAACCAGTTGCTCAACATCACGTTACTGTACATCAAGTTCTAGTAAACTGAGTTGTTGAAACCACCATTTAGATTAGAGTTGAGTCCGTTCCCACCCATATTCAATAAGTTCATACTGTTTCCAAACAAAGGAGGTTGGCTCGTAGATTGATTGTTGATATTATGCTGCTGATTGGCCATATTCTGATTGATAAGTACGTTTTGGTTGACTCTTTCGTTGCTTTTGACACTCTTTGATTTAGTCATTTATTTGATCGGCTCCTCGTTGAAACTAGGGTTGATTAAATTACCTGAAAAACTTTTGTTTAACTTAGTTGTGTCAAAAATAGGATTATTGTCATTACTTACTATAGTAAAGCCTGATGTTCTATTCGGTGTGGGTTTCCTTATATTGTTTTAGCCAGCTTAGTTGAAGAAAACGGGGGCTTAGAATTGAGACTCAAAAAGTTCCTACTTTTTCAAAGCAGCTTCCTCTTTGTCTTTGCCATTATCAGAGACAGACTGGAATTTGCTGCTGGTTATGATTGCAGGTTTTGATCTTTGGATAGGTTTTCCATTATCCAGGAACTATTTCTTTATCTTCTTAGAAGATTGGTTGGATTACTACTGATTCTGTTCGCTGTAGTAGTCATCTTCACTTTACTCCTGATAAGATGGTTCATAATTTTGGCATATGTTCATCAAGTTATCGTAGGACTCCTTGTATGCTCTTTTCAAAGCTTATATATTGTCCAAAGGAACAAAAGATTCAGTTAGCTCTTAACCACTACAAATAATTCCAATAAATTCATTCTGCATAGTCTCAATGCTCTCAATCACTTTCTTTTTCTTCAAAGAATCATTTACATTAGAAATGACAAAAATAAAGTGTTTATCTTAAAGGTTGGTAGATGTTTCATTCTCAATTTTAGGCTTGCTTTTCACCTACTTCAAAAGTTTTCCCTGAAGATTCTACAGGATATCATTTACCTAAATTATCTATTAATTACCTTTTTCTATTAGATTGTCTTACAGTTGTAGAGAATTTTTACGCAATTTGAAAATTTAATTGCCAAAAAAACAGGATGCTTAACTTTGTGTCTGATGTTAGGCGCTGTTATGTAGTTGTAAAAGCCTTCAGGATCATTTTTTATCAACACCTAGTGCTCATTTTTACTTTTGTTCTCCCTCTTAATAAACTACTTATCGATGTTTTCATATCCGAAGGGCTCAACGAAGGAACTAAATTTCTTTTCCTGATAGTCTCGGGCTGACCTTCTTGAGTCAACAAATATGGGTGGACTGATGACTGAGGTTAAGATTTTAGGTTTTTCAAATTAGCCCTAGTTGATGTAAATTACTATCAAAAGATTGAAGTTGATGCCTTCGTTATTGTAAGTGGTTGATGAAAATTTTATTGCGCTGAAATAAACCTGGCCGTCTATCATCTCCATTTTGCTCTATCCCCGTATCCCCACGTCGATCAGCGTCATCCTATCATTTTTCTCATTTTATGTATTCTTCTTTACTGCAAAAATTTGAGCCTAAATAGTCTCAAAAATTACGTAGAGGTTCCTGGGCGATAAGAGAAAGTCTCCAGTGCCTTAGTCTTTGATCTGAATCGATTTGAAGTTACCTATAGTCGCAGAGATATATTCGGAATATTCCAACTTTTGTGCCAGTTCCATCCCAAATCATTGGAATACTGGAGGGACTTTTCAGTATCGATGTAGAGACGTACGTTGGGCCCTGAAACCTCAGTTGAAGGATTGGTCAAAATGATGTTGGGCGTCAGATTCCAAATAGTGCTCTTCCTGTTTGCTTCGAGGGTCTTGAGGTAGCACTCTATGTGGGCCCAGTCCCAGTTGGGCTTGTCTCTATCGTTATGTTTGGTGCTCTTTTTATCCATTGAAATATTTTAATTTTTATTAGATGTAATCTTATTACACAATATAAATAATCCAAAAAATCTTAAGATTATGACGTAGCATACTATCAAATTAAGCGGTAATTTACTAATTGAAGTTAATCTGAAAATCTATAATTTTATTAAATTATTTTTATTCAATAAAGTTATTATATATTTTTGATTTTTGACATATATAAAAAAATGACTTATATTCAGTTTAATTTGTTTTGATAATGTAAAATTTCTACTTAATCATAATTTTAATGATAGTTTGTTTAGTCTTAGATATTAATTAAAATTGTAAGTTTATACAATCAAACGTAGTCACCTCGCTCTAAATACACAAACATGAAGGTCTTCAAATGAAAAATGGATGAAGGTACCTTACTAATGAGTCACGTAAGTTCCAAAGTTTTTACCGCATATTACGAACCACCCGTTTCCTAATTTAGAGTCAAGTTATCTCTTGATGATGCCTGCCATTTTACTAAACTTCTGGGTTTCGAAGATGCCCTGGATGTCTGCGACTTCCTATATGGCAGAGTTAGCGGCACTGACTATCAAGCACTACTAATCGGGCTGCATGTCTGAGTTCCTTATTAGAACTTGTTTGGAAGGTCTTTAATCTTGTTAGTTATTTTATTCATCGTATTATTCTTCCTGGCTCGCCATTCTAAAATATAACTTAACTTAATATTATAAAAATAAATGGCATTTCATGAAAAATAATATTCTAATATACAATCATCGGATAGACTTAACAGAAGGGTTCTTCTTATGCGCTTTCAACTTCTATCTTAACATATTCATTTCCTATATCCTGCCCTTACGATGGTTTTCAGCCAATAGTAAGAAGCCACCTATGAAACAATATATGCTGCAAACGATATGCATTTTGCTGATTCCAAGAGAAGGAACTATAATCAAACTCAAGGCGCAGCAAATCAAAGAAAAGCTTTCGGTAAGTGCTATAATTGCAGTCTTTCCGTTTTCATACTATTGGACTTACTTCTGATTAGACAAGTAGAGAGGAATTACAGTGTGCAATAAATTGTAAGGCCCGCCAAAGAACAGACTGCAAGTTATCACAATCACAAATATCTAGGTCTAGAAGATAGCTATATGGAACTACTACAGTAAGATGAAGCAAATGGCTGCAGCTATCATCTCCACTGAAAAAAATATATAATTGAGGTTTTTGTTGAGGTGACTGCAGATCAAACCACCTAAGATGATTCCTATGGACCAAAAGATAGAGATAATGAAGGCTTCAGTACCCAAGTCAATACTGATCAGGTAGTAGACCATCCAAGATATAATGATGGCGTTTACGGATTTAGTGAATCCCAGTGCTAAAGTATTCAGGGCAACTCCAGGGAGTAGCCACACCTCGAAAATACCTACTTTCTTAGAAGATCTCTATGACTTTGACCTGGATTATCCTTTGGTTTCAGATTAACTGCCTGTCTAGCTATTTATTTAATCTAAGTTTTACTTTTAAATCCCATTATTTTACTTCTAAGACTGGTTATGTAACTTTTACTACGAAGTTCTATGCTTGTGGGATACCTTATTTTATCCTCCCTCTTACTCCATCTATAAATATTTCTATTTTATTTATTTTATCTTATCTTAAAGAGTTTTTGGGTTTTCGACTTCGGGATAGTTGTCTCGGATTACTATCTATTTTTTGAAATTATGGGGGATCATGAATATAGCACAGAGCAAGATTATCAGTATGTATGCACCTTCAATGAAAAAGGACGTCTGGGGCGGTAATTAATTAGAGTTAGAAATTACGAAATAAGTAATGAGAGCGATGAATTAACCGATTTGAGTTCCACTGTTCCAAAGGGAAAGATATATCCGATCATTTTCGTTGAAATAAAATGATACCATCTTGAATAAAAACACTTGTACGTAGAGACAGGCAGGCCATGCCAGAGAAGATGTTATTCCTACTCCCAAGCCGTAAAATATTATGTAAAGTGCTACTGCTGTGAGATTCAGATATAGGAAGATACCTACGACGTTGACCAGCACAAGTAATACGCCCAAAATTATTACAAGAGTCTTTTTGGCACCGAACTAATTGACCCGATGACCAAAGATATTCATGAAGAGGCCGATGAGGAAGAAGATCATCATGTCAATGGAGCCGATGACCCAGACCTGGTAATTAAAGGGTGGAATGGTGAGATTACTTTTGATAGAAGCCCATAGGGTTTTGATGGAATGGACGAGGGAGAAACTGATCAAGGTGATGAAGTATATTTTCCATTTTTAGTTATTGCTATTCATTTATTATATTTTAAATATCCTTTATAGTTGATTTATTTATCTTAGTCTGCAATACTACTAATACTATTTAAATTAATTTCAAAAACTAAATTTCTATTGTAATATTCTTATAGAAAATACATGATTAGAGCACGATCTGCCTTCATCAAGAAAGTAGGCACCATGGACAACTAACTAGAACATCAAAATCAAAAAAACAAAATGCTCGAGGAAGACAGGAGACTGTTTCTGAGACAGGCTTAAGAAATCAAAGAAAAGTACAAGGAAGAGACTGAGAAATTGAAAAATTAGAACAAGAAGCTCAAGGCAATTAGGGACGAGTTCATGAATAACAAAAGAGGAAAGAGCCTCCTGCAAACTACAGCTTACGGCTCCACAAGCGTCTTGAACCATAGACTGACAATAACATCTGGAGATTAGAATCACCTTAGGATAACCCTGGATAAATAAAAAAATCAAACAAAGGTCAAAAAGAACATGCTTTTCACCCTGCAGGACAAATTGAAAGAACTGTAGTAAAATAAGATCAGCTTGATTTAATAGAACCCTATGATGAAAGCTGCAAGATTACTATAGAATAGGCTGGATAAAGTGATGATCAAGTATAATTAGGCACAGTCCATCCAGCAGACTTACGAACAGGTCGTCAAAAGATTGAAAGAATAAAGAGTAGGTTATGACAGTCAGCTTGCAGGAATAGAAACTTGTCTCAAAGGCAAGGAGAATGACTTCGAAGAATTGCTTTTGTTGGCTCATGATGCTACTCATGCCAAATAGGCAGCTTTTGCCTAATTCAAAAGATTTTAGCAAAGAAGAGCCTCAGTTCAATAGATGAGAATGAAGTACGTAATGGACAAAAGATAATAGTGCACCAAGGAGAATCCTCAGCAAGTTTAGAGACCGTCTAAAGGAGAAAGAAGCTCATACAACACAAAACAAAATCAGACAAATAATACGAGTTATAAGCATGATGAAAACTATCAAAGACAATAACTGAATGATTACGAATAGGCCTTTAGAAAGTTAAAGGAAGTGACTGGAGTTATAGATTCAAATGAAATCATCCAAAAATTTAAGACTCAAGGCTTGACTACTAACTCTCTCGAGTAACTTCAGGCCAATTACAACAAGAAGATAGAATCATTGAAGGAGCAGAGCGAAAAATTAAAAAGATAAATCGAAGACAAAAAGTTTACAAAGAATAACAACGTGCCTTCAAGGAGAAGATTGGATGAGATATAATCTGATTTGGCCAGAATGAGCAACAAATACGAAAGATTCAATTTGAAGCACACTAAACTGTCCCAGTCTATGATCAATATCACTTCGGGAGTGCAGCACTTAAAAGACTTGACCAAGTATTACACAATCGATAACCAGCTTCAAGGAGATTCCTTGGAGGAAAACCTGAAGAACTTGGACAACAAGATCAGAAAGATGTACGACATCGTTAAAATCGACCCTAACTACATGCGAGACAACTGCAAGGTGACCTCGACTGCAGTCAAGGCTGTGATGAGCGAACAGAGCATCTACAAAAACTACGAAGCTCACACTCTTGAAGACGATTCATAGTCAGACAGATAATGATTTTTAGATATTTGTATATTCATTCATTAGATATAATTATACATTAATCGATTGATTAGATATTATTATTATAAGTATTGAATAATCGGAATTGGATGATTCACGGTGCCAAAAAATAGACTAAGGTAAAGACTGAACAGCAGATCAAATAGGAAAATTAGTTGTCCTAAAAAATCAACAATAAGTTGAGATAGTTTTTTGATATTCCGAGGCACAATATCAATGTACAAAAACTATCAGTTTATTTTTAATTTACAGCGCTGCTCATGCAACTGACTTCAGATATTCCTACCATTTTCAACTTTAGAAGAGAACTGATGATGAAAGAAATCTAGAACAAAACTGATGTATAAAAGCAAAAGATATTTGGAGGTGAGATTAAATTGACAACTAAATTGATCCAATCTGATCCTAAATCCTATACGATTTGGTCTTATCGACAGTGGCTAGTAAAGTCTTTGTTTGAAATAAACCCAGCTGTTATATAGGCTGAGAAATAGCTCATCAAGATGCTGCTCATGAAAGATTAAAAGAATTTTCACGTTTGGAATTATAGAAACTGGCTTAATTCTATTCAGGCATTTATTGATCAAGATCTCATCTTTACTTAATAAAAAATCAAATCAAACCCTTTCAATTTCTCGCCTTATCATTTTAGAACTAAGTTTCTGCAGCTCAAATACGAGAAAATACTCGAATAAACTGAAGATTAGTCGATCAGAAAAGAAATAATAACATTCGGGATGACTAAATAAGTGTTAGAGGCATAATTTTAACGTGTCAAGACTGCAATATTTTTGAATCCCAACGAAGAGGCTCCTTGGACATTTTACAACTGGCTACTCAATCAGCTAGTGCCAGGATTTATCATCAGTAAAGAACTGGTAGATGGCAAATGGATCATTCATCTGAATATGAAATCTAGTTCTTTTGAGTAATCGATACAGGTATAGAACAGAAGCTTGGTGAGTTTATCTGCCAAAAATAATAGTGATGCTTGGTCCTTGGAACTCAATTAAGGTATTCCACTGGAAATAAGTTCATCATTTGAACAATTTAAAAAAATAAGCTTCTAATCGAATAGCAAATTATTCCTAGCAGATAAGATCAGTCGCTAATGGATCGACTCTAATATTAAAAGTATCCTCAATCGTTAGATACAATTCATCAATGAAGTGATAGAAAGTTAAGAAGAGACCTGCCGATTTGCATACCTCCAAAGATCTTACGTCTGCAAATTCATTCTCCAATGCGGAACAACCAGTCAGTAATTCTAAACAGTTAGTAGTGTTGGTTTTTAGAGTATGTAAAAAATAAAAGACCTCCCTAAGGCTCAAAAGTTCATCCAAAAGCAGTTATCCTACTGGACAAAGATAAGAAACGGATAGCTGAGCAAGACATAAACCATTTTAAAATCCTTGTATGGCTGATTGATCTTTATATGTATAAAAATATCTTATTTATTGACGTTGATTATAACAATAAAAGAATTAATTATATGGATAAAGAAGTTGGAAACAAGTTAGATCTCATCCTCAACGTCAATATTCCTTTTGAAGATAATTTTAATATAGAGCATGAGTATTATTAATATGGAAATGTGTTTTTAGGAGGAGTTGATGCTTTGACACCATAAATCATCCATGCCAAAGAGATTAGAGCTATCCTGACTGTCATGGACATCAAATCCTACGAAAAAGACAAGGTCAAAGCCAAAGTAAACTAGCTTGGACTTCTGTAGGAGCATTTGTTGATAGACATCAAAGATAGCGCAGATTTATCAATCAGGCCTTACTTCGAACAAGCCATAAACTTTATTGAAAAACAGACAGTTTAAAACAAGAATAATATTCTTGTGCATTGCAAAGGAGGCAGGTCGAGAAGTGCTACCATCGTTACTGCTTTCACTATGCAAAAATATAAAACAAACTTTGCTAAGACCTATGAGTTACTTCAAAAAAGAAGATCTATTGTAAATATTAACGAGGGCTTTAAAAAGGAATTAAAAGAATATTAGGTTACTCTGAAAAAATGATTCTGTATTTAATTATCTTTCTGCTACAACTATACTTTTACATAATGATTTGTCTCAAATCAAATATTAATTTTTGATTTAAGCACTATTTTTAAAACAAAGGCGAGTCATAATATAAAATAATGAACATCAATTTCCATTCATTTCCATCCTCAATACATACCTGATCCT
>Ga0194115_10007233_pt1 | contig 11047 bp, 6 predicted proteins | sample TA2MahsurfametaG_3_FD_148656 | JGI IMG/M metagenome (GOLD analysis project Ga0194115, IMG submission 148656) | Freshwater microbial communities from Lake Tanganyika, Tanzania - TA2015002 Mahale S4 surface | ecosystem: Environmental > Aquatic > Freshwater > Lake | place: Tanzania: Lake Tanganyika... | reverse complement strand
AAAAAATCAATCGATTTTCTTTATCGTATAACAGAGCTATAACTTAACCATCATGTGCTTCCTTTTTCCACTTCAGCTTACAATCAGAATCATAATGGAATATCTAACCTTTAGAAGTGCCGATAGCGAAACCATCACCGAGGGCCAAAGCAGATGAAATCTCTTACTACTAAGAACACAAAATAATAATCTTCATATTTTTTCCATGTCTTATATCAATTTTCCTTACATCTTTCTTGGTAAACAACCAAAAAAATTCTTCTTTCTTGTCGTAAAATTGGTATAAAATAGTTGGTTTTTAGACCTGATGCGGCTAAAAATTCTACAACTTTAGGTAGTTGATTCTTGTGTCGGAGTAGTAGAGACGATTTCCAATTAATTTGATGTCGCTGAGCCATTTTGAGATCTTAACCGATTGGATACATCGCATGTAGGTCAACTACCAGATTCGGATCTAGCCAATATCATCGCCAGTGATCATCAGCGTGTTGTAGTTGTTGGAATCTACACAGGTCAGGATAGATCTATGTCCGTGTAAGGTTTCTTTCAATTCAACGTAAAATTATCTGCCTACGATTGTATAAACTGGTAGGCTATTTGTGTAACCTAAAGGAATCAGACTTTGAGTCAATATGTTATAGTGTAAGGTATGACAGCCCGCGTTTCCTAGGTTTATCTTAGCCATCAACTTACTTTCGTTGTATATCATAAGTAACTTTTCTTCTTTTGAGGTTTGGGCAGATACGCATATGCCTTTGAGGTGGGTTATGTAACAAATATCACTGATCATGACTGAATCTTTAACTTTTAGAGAGTTGATAACTTTTTATTCTTTGAGGTCCCAGAAATGCAGGCTATTTCGGTCGCAGGTGATCCATTAATGGGTATGATCAAGGTAAAAGATCTTATCCCCGTAATTTTTGTTCGCTATAATCTTCTCAGTCGTATAATTATCAACTCCTTCCCAAAAGATCATATTGTTATTGGTCAAGATAACTCCAATTCTATGATTACACTAACTGTAAGCCATAGAAATTATTCCGATATCTTTTTATAACTCTTTGCATATTTTAGGTTTTATCATTTGAGGTTGACATAATTCATCGTTATATATGAAAATTTCACTTGAGAGGACGCCTGAAGTTATGATTTGGTTGGTCTTTTTGCAGTAGAAAAAATTTGAGATGTTTTTCTTGCCTTAGAGTTTTTTGTTTTTACGAGGGCAGTCTTTATTTATTTTTGGGATTTAGAATTACACCTTCGTGTAGATATCCGTTTGAGGCATGCTAAAATCATGACTATTTTCATCATTTTGATCATCATCGTTTTTTAAATTTTACTGTTTACATGAAGTATAAGAAACCTCTTTATTGATTTTTTTGGCAGGCATAACAAGATCCAAATCTTCATTGGCAATTTTCTAAAATAGCACATGTCATTACCTCGCAGAGATAGTTGGTGAAATCTCTAAACTCTATAAACTCGCAGTTGGAAGTTCTCTCCAAAACATCAGCAAATAATCTTCTCAAGCTGATCCCAAGGTACAAAGTTTAATCCTCATTATGTTCTATCCTCAGCAGCATGAATTTGATGAAATCTTCTTCATTGAATTTTTGGTTGAGTTTCACTTCGATCGAACTTTGAAGGGAGAGGATGACCTTCTTGTCGAAGTAATTTAGGAAGAAGGAAGTCGAATATTTCTAGAGGAGGTTGTTGTTCTTAGAGGAGTAGGTTATTATTTTATTGATTAGGGCTTCTGCTTAATTCATCATGGATTAATATTATAATTTCTTCCAATATTATATAGAAGGTAAATTATAAATGGGATAGAATTGAGAAAATATCTTCCATTTTTATAAAAATGTAAAATTGGTACAAAAAGATATAACAAATCTTTATTAATGCATTTCTTTTGCAATACGATACAACAAGCCTACCATTTATGTAATTCTATCACTTTATATTTATTAATCAACTTTCAATTGATTTTAAGAGGTATATTTCAAATGATTTGATGTGATTTTATGATAAGTTTATCAAAATGAACACTCGTTCTTCATCAAACTCAAATTCCAATAATATTTTCAGCAATAACAACTACTCAAGTTCGAATAACATATTCATGAACAACAATAACAGCAGCAGAAGTTCAGGCAATATCTTCAATAATTCCAATAACAACACTTCAGGATCTAATAACAACAATAACAGTTCTGGAAATAATATTTTCAATGGGAATAACAATAGTACAGGAAACAATATTTTCAATAACAACTCAAACAATAACAATCAGTCTTCTTCCAACAATATCTTCAATAACAATAATCAAGGCGGAAACAATATTTTTAATAACAATAACCAAGGGGGTAACAATATTTTTAGCAATAATAACAATAATCAAAATAAAGGCAACAACATATTCAACAACAACTCATCAAACACCTCCAACAATCTATTTAATAACAATAATAACTCAAATAATAACTCAAATAATAACAATTCCAACAATAATTTATTTTCCTTCAACAATAATAACAACAATTCAAACCAATTTAACAACAACAATAATCAACAAACCAATACATATATCTCTTCAAATTATTTTTCCAACAAAACAGCAAACGACGCCCAAGCCATGCACATCCTAGCAAATACCAACATATCTCAATTGACTCCATAACAACAGCTTAAAATTTTCTAACTGTTCAGTAAGGATTACATCATCAGTACCTTAAATGAATGTAAGAAGCATCTGGATGTTAAAGAACTAGAACAGCTGTCACTTCATAGGGAAAATATACTAAAAGATCAAAAAATTAGTAAAATAGCATCTGAGTTCAACGGACTGAAAGATTATCTAATAATCATGAGAAAGGAGTAACCCATTTATTTATTTTAGATTGAAAAACAAGATCTTAGACCCGATCAAATAGCTCAAAAAACGATAGGCTTAGATATAATCCATCTCTGAAAACTTCACATAAAAAACGTTAGCAAAACTGCATTCCTATAAAGTGAACCTGATGCAATCGATTTCACAGACTAAGATGTTGGATTGCATTAAAAAATAAATTGATTAGTTGGAAGATTAAATCAAATAATTTATCAACCCTATCTCCAAGGCTTTTTAAAGGAATAATAGTTCACAGTCAAATCAGTTGAATGGTCAAAGACAAAATTATAGTTTTAATGATCCTAACGAGTTTTGCATGAAAATATCGAAGAGAATTTTAGCGAATATGATTAAATTGGATCAAAAAATGGATGAGTTGCTAGCCTGCGAGATATAGTCACCCGAGGATAATGAGACTGAATAGATAAACTAAGCATAAATAATATAGAATTTGATTGAGTATTATCAAAGAGTAGCCCTTTCTATGAAGGAATTTAGTGAAAGATATAATAAGATCCGAGAAAAGGCTCTGAAAAAAGGATATTTCAGTAAGAAAATCAGCTAAAAGGCTGCCTCAAAAGTAGCCAAATAATTTGAAGCATATGAATTAGTCAAAGAGATATAAGGTATTTTAGATTCTAGAGAAAAATTATTGAAAAAGAACAGATATTTTTGATATTTATTATTTAAGAAGTTTAATGCAGTCTATATATCTTTAATATGAATTAAATTATGTGTACTTATTCATTGCAACTAAATATACGAAACTGACTTTTTCTTTTTCTCTTCTTGAATATAAACTCTCTATTCAACATAAATAATTCTTTAATATATTTCCAGATAATAATAACCTCTAACCCACACGAGATGATAGTTATAATTTTATAATAATTTAAATGGCATATATTAAGTAGCTGATCGATAACCTTTTCGACGAGTAGACCTAGGGAAATATATAATCATTCAAAAAATTAATATACCTGGCTGTAAACTAAACCAAGACGTTTTCTACCTATGTTCTTGATTTAGCCAATATGGTATGTCCAGCCCTTCATTGTATCTAGGACAGCACCACCAAGATATACGCGTTGCAGTTGCTGTCTGAGATCGCAACCAATTATAAGAATTAAATCAAGCCTGAAATATATGACTTTCCGCAGATCATAGGACTTCTTTCTGATTAAAATGTATTATATGAGTTATAAAGGCTGAGGTCCGCAAGGCTTCACATTACTTGATACTAATCTTCATAAAAAAATACTAAAAAATCGATGAAATAATAAAAGCATACACGTCTAAGATAAAGTAGAACCCAGATCAGTGGAAACAAATCCAGAAGATCATTCATTCATTTCAAAGTCTTCTTGTGATTTAGCCAAAATGTATAACCTACAATCAGAATGATGCGCCTCTCAATGATTTTTTAAAGATGGTCATAGCGTTTAGAAATCACCAGCATCAACTGATACAGAAGGCTGCCGATCAAGTATTTTTCATCATAAATTTAGACTATTAATTCCTTTATTAAAAATGAGTATATTTCAAGGGTAATTCATAAAGTTGAGAAGAATGTCAAGAAAATATTGATGGAAATGGCAGAAAAGCTAAATATCAATATAAATTAAAATTAGGCTTAGTATTAAGATGATGAATAAAATAAAGATTTTTATAGAGGACATGAAAAAGATAAAGATGAATAGGGTCAGGAATAAGATGAATAAGTAGATTTAAAGATTCGATAAAAAGATGATAGGGTAATTAAAAATCATAATAATAATAAGAAAAAAAGAAACGAACTTGAATAGATGTCATAAACAATACAGTAGGAGTCGGATTGGAAAGTAAATATTCAAAATAATTTAGATAAAATCAGAAGTCATATAAGAAATTTCAAAGCGCATCCAATCAGAATCAAACCTAGATATCACAGACCCCTTCATAGATAGAATCCTAGACTTCACATACGACTACAATTTCAAAATATGCATAACCTCCATGAACATCATCTACACGATAATTGTGAAATATCCCAATGAAATTTCATAAAAGATCAGAAAGATAGAGGATATTATGATCGAAAAAATATGTGATCTAAAGATGGCGGTCAGACAGATAGCTTGCAAGATCTTAAAAAAGATATTTTCTAACGGGAGTAAAGAATCTGCGAAGAAGATCTTTGCGAAGTTATCAAATTGTTCAGTTATCGGCAAGGAATAAATCATAGGTTTTGTCCAAGATTACTATACTTTGGTGAAACCGTTCGATATGAATCAAGTTTTGAGCGAAGTAGCAACTCAACTCTCAAATTAAAACACAAAAATCAAGATCAAAACTTTAGATTGTTTGGTCAAGATAAGTCTCAACACGAATTTATAAGAATGCAAGATAATTTTACAGAAAAAGCTGAATAAAGTTTACTATGACATGTTTGCAGACAGGCTCAAAGAAAAGACTATGCCAGAATTTAAGGAGTATAAGCAAGATCGATGGGGTTAAGATTAAAAGGGTGGCAATTTCAACAAAGGAATGACTTGGCAGGCTGAAAAATCGCCAAATTATGTGTAAAATAATGATAAATTTCTGACTAAGGTAGAGTTCGCCAAGAAGACTTAGAAGAATAATTATTATCATGAAGATTTAATGGATTCTCACTATGAAGTACCTACTTTCGGTGGGTTTGAAAAGAAAGAAAGCTTGCAGAAAGGAGTAATGTTGTCAAGCCATACGACTAATTAAACATACTCCAACGATGATAGGATTTCAGGTTCTGTCGGCAGTAAATTTTCAAAAAAAAGTGTGGAAAGTTGCCGAGTAAATATACTTCCAAGTTTTTAAACAGTGCCTTAGAAGACATACGAGGAGAAAAAGTTACCTTTGAAGCCAAAACCAATCAAAAAGATATACTCAACGCACACAGAAAACGCTACAGAAGAAAGTTAGCATTTAGTGATTCACTCTAAGGAATATATTGAAAAAAATTAAGAAGCTTAGGAAGAAAAACCTGTAAAACAAATGAAATTGAAAAAAGCCAAAGAAACTAAGCTAGAAAAGCCGCCCTCTTTTGAATAACCATCAGTAGAAAAATATAGTAACTAACCCTTTACTATTAAAAAATCAGCCACATCTACCACGACAACAGTATTATTTCATTTATTTAGAAAAAGTAACATCAAATCGATTACAAAGCTACCCAATACGTATCGAAAGAAGAACTTGCTCCAGTCGGTCAGCCAAAAGAATTATTGAAAGATATAACACTCAACCTACCCAAAAATAATGATTGGAGTAAACAATTCGACTCTTTAGACGGTTTGAGAAGGTTGATCAAACATCATTAGGAGATTTTTCCTTTGATTCATCAGAATTTACCAGCTATAGTACCTTAGGTTCTGAAATTAGTGGAGTCTTTGAGGTCGAGTCTTGCGAAAAATGGAATGATTACCCTTGCAGAGATGTGTGAGGCTTTCAAGAAAAACATGGACCCGTTCCTGGATGCAATTTTCATAAAACTCTTCAAAAAAGCACAAGACACAAACTCCTTCATCCTTGAATAGGTAAACAAATGCATAAAATCCCTCTGCAACTACTGCACAGCGTCTAAAATCTCAACAATCATAATAAATAACAGCCAAGCAAAAGCAATCCCAATAAAGCTGAAGGTGATCTACTCAATAGATAAACTTCTAGAACCAGACTCCTACAATATAAATCTCCTGCGTGAGAATCCTAAGTTGGTAAGTGTTATGGGAAATTATATATTTGATGGGTCTGTGGATGTTAGGAGCACTACTAAAGAGATATTTATTAATGTTTATGGGAATAATAATAAGGGAGAGGTTTAGAATGTTTTTAAGAAAGGCAGCAAAGAAGCTTGGGAGAAGTGGAAGAATATAATTGACAAGGAAATTAAATGATATTTGCATAATTTTATTCGTATAAATTTGGGTCGTAAGATAAGATTGCCTAAAATCAACTTTCTTTTATTTTTGTCTTTTCATTACTCATTCAGAATGGCTACACTTTAGATCACCCCTTCAGAATTCAGCTGAAGAACATGCAAATTATCGTACCAACGAGCAATAGGATTATTTTTTGACAACAAAAACTCACTAAAAAATACGTTTCCACCATGAATGACAGGATTGAACTCGCCATACTGAACACCCAAACAAGGATATTGTCTTCCTAACTGGACAAAAGAATTATTTTCAGGCCTGAATAAGTATACATTTGGGCTGAGTTCTCGATCCGTTGATCTTTTGTTGTTACTCATGTTTTCTAAGAATTTCTTACCACCTAGGAATAAAATATCGTGTTAGTTTATCTGTACTGTTGAGAATCCAGAAGCGAAATTGAAAGGATTTGTTAAGAAATTACTTATATGGATTTCTTACCACTCATTTGAAGAGATGTCATATTTTTCGATGTTTATCTTCTTGTTTTCAGGAATGGCGAAACAATAGATGCTGTCCTTGAAAGTACAGGTAGATTGATGGGGTTTTATATTGTTCAAAGGTGAAATTTAGGTCCATTATTTGATATCTAAAGAATATCTGAGACATCGACGGGTCCATTAACTCTTTTCAATCATGCCACCGATCAAATAGATAAATTTATTATGATAAACCAGACTATTTGCTGGGTTGACTCCATAGGGCAAATCTGTTAATTTAAAAACTTCCGAAGAAGAACTTCGAAAAACTAAATGAGTATTCAGAATAATTTACTTCTTCTTAACCCCACCAATTATATGAATGTCGCCGTTAGGAATAATGATAGTTTTTGGGTAATCAGGCAAATAATCCAAATTATTGAATTCCTGGATCTCGTAGGTTTTTGCCTTGAGATCAAATAAATAACAGTGAGTTTTCTTTATAGGAAAAATTGGGATTTCTTTAACAGTACTCAGAAGATACGTGGGCTGGGTGATGGTGATGCCTCTTTTGTTCGTCTAAAGGGATCTTGTGTAATTTACAGTCGAGATAGAATTGCAAAGGATCTAAGATAACTCCACAAGGATCCTATCATCGATTTTTATATTGGGGCAACTAGGTATAGATTTTATCTAATTGCTTCGGTTATTGAATTTATCCTTGTAATATTTGACATCTTTCTCATATTAATTTTTTAAGTATTCTCGGATGATCTCCTAATGAGAAGCGTCTTTGAAGTTATGGTGAGATGTGAAAGGTTTTATAGCCCTTTATAAATCACTTATTTTCTCCATATTTTCATCAAGACTTGAAAACTTCTTGAGGTAGACTTCCCACATGTTGACCAATTCTAAACTAATCTAAGAAAAAAACTTCTAAACGACTTTTAAGGTCTACTTTTTCATGAAGCTAATTTCATCTAGTTGTTGCTGAAATCTTTACGGATGAAGTTTGTTATTATATTACTCACGATCAGAGTTACCTTATTTTTAGGATTGATGGCGAAGATCTTTGACTTTTGTTATCAATTATGACGCATTTTTTTAGACAAATCGAACAGATTCTTATAGTTCAAGGATGTTGTGACCTTTGTTTGATGAGTTTTATTGGGCATGCTTCATGGAACATTGGAAACAGAATAATTTACTGCACTTGAAACAGGTTGCTTGAACTTTTCCCTTGTTCATGCAGTTTAAATTATCGCAACGACCTACTTTCATAGATTTTTTAATGATTTTTATTTAGTTTAATAAAGTTTTAATTAAAAAAAGGCTTGAAATAAAATTATCTGATACTTTTCAATAAAATTCTAATCGAAAAACTTAAGAGCCTCAAGAATAACCAGATCATATGATTAAGTATTAAATATCTTTATAACTTTGAATGAAGTCTATTAAAAAATAAATCAATTAAATCATTTATATTGAATTCGTTCATAGGTCCAAAGGTTTGTGAACTTTTAGACTGTTCTGCTTGTTTATTTAATTCTGTTTACTATATCGATTTGCGACCTTTGGCAATTTTAATTCCTTATTGTCGTCATGCTTGATGTTGACACCATTTATCTAAAGACCAGATTTTGAAGAAGAAGCGATTTCTGATTTTTTACGTTATCGAAGGATCAAACTATGCTTGCTATCTTTACAAACTATACGATCTGAATTTTATCCAGGGACTATCTTTTTTTATTTGTCTAAACTAGGTAAGCTCTCTACTTATTGAACTATATTATCAAATACATGTACTTTGTCTTTCTTCAAGACTATCTATAAAGTTTTTTATGCCTCTTGCTTTTTTTACTTTTATTGGTAGGTAATTAGATTTTGGGAGCACATCTGCTATGGTAAAGATGTTATCTGCTTTTATCGTTTTTAAAAGTTAGGTTTTTTAGTATTAGTCGAAAGGGTTGAATTTTATTTTTTTGTGGATTTGAGGCATAGCTAGGATCTTCTCACAAGAAGGACGGATTTAAGAGTTTGTTTGCAATAAAAATCTAATGACAGTACTCAATTATTGAGAGTATTCCGAAGGCAAACGTTGATAAATGCCTCTGGTGACTTTTTTAAACAAACCTTCCATGTCTTCAGCCTTGAAAGGTGGATTAAGTGTGATAATTTAATACAAAACACATCCTAGTGACCAAATATCTGATTTTTCATCATAAGGCTAGTCTTTCCATACTTCAGGACTGGCGTAGTAAGGGGTTCCGGTTTGAGTCATACAAAAACCACGTTCAGTTATCTTGCTCACATTCATATCGCCTAACTTAATAACTCCTCCTTAATTGATAAATACGTTTGCGGGCTAGCATATAAAAATTGGTACTTTAATGTCCCTATGGAAAATATTTAAACGATGTAATTAATTCAAGCCTTTCACGATTTGAATCAACATTTTCCAGATTTGTGGCTCTGTGAAATGGGTACCTTTTTTCTGGTGCTAGATTATCTTATGACTCAGATCACCTTAACTCGCATATTCCATGACAATACTTTGTTAAAAAATATTTACCATAAAGACTTACTACTTTAATCGAAAAAAGCTTCCTTGTAAGCTATAATATTCGGATGTCTTATGGATGCTAAAATTCGTATTTAATTCAATGCATTTTATTTTTATTTTGGGCTTAGATTCATTATCTTGACCCTTTTCAAGGCGTATGTTTTGTTATCTTCTGTGCGGATTACCTTGTAGACTGTACTGTAGGCGCCTTAGCCTAATTTTGAGAGTATTTGAAAATCCTTTATTGACATTATCTGTTATGTTATTATTATTGATTTTTTAATGAAGTTAAATGAATGTCATATAATAAAATTATTCATTAGAAATAGAATTGTTAAACATATTTAATGAATATAATAATTAAATGACAAGAATCATTAAACATTCTTTTTTTCATAAAATTTAAAAGAATTATTAGAACGAATGTGTAAGTCTACTCAGACAGACGCTAGCAGTGAGAGCATACTTTGAAATACAAACACAGTCTTGGACATAATCGACTTCGTTTGTGGGATTTCCCTTAGCAACAGCTCCAACTACAAACACTATAGGCTTTTTTATATCTAATTACCTTACTAATTTGTTCATACTGATCAATCTGCCATTGACCTCCATAGCTAACTTGATACTTTCAGGTGGCAAATGTAGATTTATTGGGCTTTTTATTACTTAGAGTAAAGTTTCACTGCTTTCCTATGCACGAATGGAAAGTCTCTTTAATAATTGAGCAAATAAAGCAGCAAATCGTTTATAAGTCCTTGGGATTCTAGTCTTAGGATTAATTTTGATAACTTGATTCAGAGCAGTTGTGATGTATACTTGTAATTTGCCAGCCTTGCTTAGTGGACTATCGAGAAGAGTCAACAAACATTGATGGGTTATATCCGGTCGATAATCCGATGGATCTTTTTTCAAACGATTTGTAATGTAATTTGCATGGTCATCACCGTTCAATAATACGTTCTCGTGTTTTTTTATGGTAGCCACCTACAAACTAGCCTTTTCTAGGACGATTATTATTTTTGATTAGTCTTTTTAGTCTTCTTTTATGAGATGAACTTTCTTCATTAAAAATATGTTTATAGAGAAACTATATTTCAACAATCAATTAATTAATTTGTAATACAATCTATCATTTGTTTTGCGGCTTTTTTAGAGAAACAGTCTGTGGCTAGAAATCTAGTTTAGCGAATCGAGTGAGTAGCTCTCCGTAGAGCCC
>Ga0194115_10007232_pt1 | contig 11048 bp, 13 predicted proteins | sample TA2MahsurfametaG_3_FD_148656 | JGI IMG/M metagenome (GOLD analysis project Ga0194115, IMG submission 148656) | Freshwater microbial communities from Lake Tanganyika, Tanzania - TA2015002 Mahale S4 surface | ecosystem: Environmental > Aquatic > Freshwater > Lake | place: Tanzania: Lake... | reverse complement strand
AACTAATGAAGTAACCATGAAAGCTTCTAGCCAAATAGCAGTAAATTTCAAAGCGTTTTCATATCTCATTTCACTTTCAATAAAACAATTACGAGGCAATCTTTTTTTCTTTTCAATTTCACGATCAATTTGATCTGGTGTGGATACACGATGTTATTAAGCTCTTGACCCTAGCCTTGATGCTTATGAGGAAGAAGGTTTCTTTGTTTATAGTTCATTTGATTATTCTTGTGATCCTTCTAATGCCGGTTTTGGTAATTCAGTCCCAGGTTCTTCTTCTTCATGATAAAATGTTTCATTGGGATCTTTTAACATATCAACCCATTTATTTCCAAGTGTTAAATTCATTAGAGACTTTCCAAGTTCATTCATATTTTTTGCAGCCATATTCATAGTATTAGTTTTCTCGAAATCAAGAAAATAATCGAAAATGAATGTTTAAAATAAACGAACGAAATTTTACATTAACCAATGAAGATCAATAGATGGCCATTAAATACGTCCTGCTTTTTATTCAATCTCATAAATAAGAATAGCTTCACTCATTAGATAATTTGTGGCAAGTTCCAAATCTTTTAAATATTCTGTTAAATTTGGAGGTAAAGTTCTAAGCCATTAATTAAAAATAGCTTTGGGATTACAATTCTCTCTTCTATGTAAATTAATCAAACCACATCTTGAGACTGTAGCTGGCGTAACATTCTTGAGATGATTAGTTTCAAGAAGAATTGACATTCCTTCAGACATTTTAATAGATTCTCCATTTGGAAGGGACATTCGTTTATTATCATCTAAAATTGAGTTTAAATTTTCAACCCACATATAATCTATTGGTCCATCAAGTAAAATCCATTTTTTCTTATCATCTCTGCTAGCAGAAAATTCACGATAAAATACAGTGAAAGCACCTTCGTGCCATTCATGAGACTCTTTATCGAAAACTCCAAACATTTCATCAATAGTCATTCCTTTTGGATTTAGACGACGTAAAGCAACTCCCTTCACTGTCAAATTTTATCTAATTAAATCTAATTCTTCCTAAGTTAATTTTGTTGTTCGATACAAATCTGACCATTATGCGAAAAGCCTTTTTTAAGCAGCTTCCTTATCACCTTTTTTATTTTTCTTTTTTATTGCTCCTCCAATAACTTCAGGTTTTTCAGAACGACCACTTTCTTAATTATCTTATAATTAATCATTTATCATTTATCCTTCTTTTTCTTGTGCAAGAAGAATTAGTCGCTCACGTCTTTTTTCAGATACAGCTAATTTAAATTCATTTAAAGCTGCTTTATTCAAAGCACTTTATAATAAATAAATTAAAGTAGATTTACCAGATTAAGGTTCTCCAACAATTATACAACCATGTTTCGATCTTAAAATCTCATAAAATTGTAAAGCTTTAATTTTAAGATTTTAAGCATAATCTATCTTACATGTCTAAAAGCTTTGATGAAGAGCTTCTTTCAAGTTGGTATAATCTTATATTGGCCTATCTATATCAGGAACTGAACCCTAAAAAACATCTTTTATTGCTCCTTCAATAATAATATGCTCTTCAACAGCAAATTTAGAATGATTGAAATCTCTAACTGCTTTTAAAATTATGAATTCTTCAAGTTCTTCTTCAGTGTATTCTTCATCTGGATCAATACCAATTTACCTATAAACTGTTCGTCTTTGGCGTTCTTAAAATTTAACTCTATTCCAAACTTTATCATAAAGTTCTCCTTTTAATTAAGTCATATCATTCGCAATTTCATGATTTAATTATCTTCCAGAATTATTTTCAAATCTTTATTAATTAATTGAAACAGTACTGCTTCTGACACTCTCTAAATTCATTGCAGCATGCTAATCATCTTACCCTCTTCTGCTAATTTCACCTTTTGATGTTTCTGTTCGATGGATAGCTTAATGTTAATCATCATCAACTTCATTTTATTCTTCAATCTTTACGAGTTCACCTACGTCCAAGCGACCAGTGGCATTAACATTACCCTTGACATTTCCTGATTTAGTATTTATACCATTAACATCCATTAAAAATTTTATGCCTATTTTTGTTTGAACCTTAATCATGATTTCTCGAACAATTTGTTCTGATTTATAGCCGATTTATTCTAGAGTATAATCATCAATAATCTCAGTTAATTCACTCTCTTTTATATCTTAAGCATGTAATTTTAATGTTTCAGCAATACCTATAATCGCTTTGATAGATCGAAGACCAAAGTCATGAGCTATTTCACTCTTTTACATAACAACATTTGCTAGATTTTACACTCTTACAATTTTCTGGGCGAGTTACAATGCACCTACAAATCCAGCAGAGTAAAGAAGAATTTCAGTGATGAAAATAGAGTCTGGTACTACCATGGACACAGATCTAAAAAGAGTTTTTAAATTTATCGGAAGCTCAGAACGCCCAGCATAACCAGGGTTAAGTGTTATAAAGATAGCACAATCAGATTTTAAAATTACTTTTTACTCTTCTAATGTGACATGGGTTTGCTATAGTTTTAAAGCTCCTTGAATTGTAATAATTACTTAAGAAATAAGAGAAAGCATAGATTTTTCCATTCGATTAAATTCATCGAAGACACACCAAGCTCCACTTGCAGCTAAACCTTTAAAAAAACGACAGACATTATTGTATTCATAATTTGCTGAACAATTCAATACAAAGCAAAGTTTAGCAACTTGCTTGCTCAAATCTTTTGTTGTTTCAGTTTTTCCAGTTCCAAATGGACCCTCAGGAGCTCCACCATAATTGTATTAAAGAGCAACAAGAAGACTTCTTTAACACCTTTCAGTTAAAGGTGTAACAACTAATCTAGGACTGTTACCAAGATATTCCCATCCGTAAGCTCGAGTATTCCCAAAAACTTCACATTCAACTTCAATTTTATTTGTTTCAAGTTTGTTTGGATTAAAATTATCATAGGCACTTTTATAAACTGCCTCTTCCAATTTTTTCAAAACAAATTTAAACTACATAAGCCATTTAAACTCATCTGCTCTTGTGACTTTTGAACGCAATAATCCATCCATAATATCTCGCAAATTTACTTGGCAAGTGATTAAGGCTACTGTAGAAACTCTAATATTGTTTTTCAGTCGTTTTCTTACCATTTCTGTAAATTTTAAAATTGTTTAACTGATCTACAGTAAAACTTTTTCCATTTATTCAACAGCAGACTTTTTAGGATTAATTCTGAATCTTTATTTTAAACGAAATATTTTTTCTAATTGAGCTTTTTCAGGACAGAAAACTTCATCTTTTTAAATCTAACGAAGTACATTTTCTTAGTAAATTCGTTCATCTTCTACATCAGGATCTTTTGGAACAAAATATTCTTGATTTTATTAGTCACCTGGTACTTATCCTGAAGGGGGAGAAAATTGTAATTATTAAAAGTTACTAGGGGCTAAATTTTATTCATCTTCATCTTCTTCAGAATCGTCATCAACTCCATCAAGACTTTATTTTAATTTAATTTATCTTTAAAGCTCTGTTGCACCTGCAAGTATTGCTTCAACTTTGAAAGTAAACCATATTTAACTAGCAAGAAATGTAGCTTAACCAGGCCAATTTTCAACCCATTCTTAAACATCTTGCTCACCTTGATTAGCAAATGCAAAAAAAACAGAATCTTGAACAGTAAAAATCATGGATTTTTCTAAAGATGTAAGCCAACTATCAATTTAAATTTATCTTGTTGGGACCTCTCTTTTTAAATGTACTTCTTCGCCTTCTTTTGACATCATATGGGTAATTTCTTAAGTGATAGGATGAAATTTAACCATATCTATGCCTTCAAATAAATTATTTATGAAACTCCTTGATTCATCTTCAATTATAGAATCAATTAGATCAGGACCTTTACCGAAAATATCAATTAACTCTTCATTCGATAAAAAGAACAACCTTGGGAATTTACCTCTCTTTTTTTCTAAAAATTCAGTAAGTCCAGCTTTAATTGTATCGCTATCTTAATTAGCTTTAGCCAAAACTGTTGAGAAATTTTCCTTAAAATTAATTCTATAAACTTAAGGTTAAGATTAAAAACCAGCTGTCGTCTGCTGATATAGCTATTGAATACTGGTAAACATTTTGAATTCTAGCGTAAGGGACTTAGTAATTTCATCCAAACAAAAGATACCATTTAAATAAACAAAGTTCCTCTAAAAAAGAGACCATTCATTGACAAGCTCTATCACATTTTTAATAATTTTCTCTATTTCCAAAAGTTTTTCTCTAAAGTTATTTATGTGAGGATTTGTTTTAAGCACACTAGCTCTCAAAAAAAATTCTTCAAACATTAAAACAATGTCCGGCAATTTCAGCACAACATAAGTCTCTCTATCTGGCTGCAACTACATTTAAAATTCAACACTTCGCATTTCTTTATCTAAAGTTTCAAGAGATAATTAAACCGTATATTCTTTGGTCGCAATTTCACAGATTTATTTGATTGTCTTTAATTTTTCTTCATCATGTAATTAAAGCTTTATCAACCTATATAAAGTTAGTACTTATGGATCAATAGCTGCATCCAACTTTTATCCAATCATCTTCCAATGCCTAAGAGCGAGACCTTTGGTACGTAAAGTACGTAACATTGGGCCATACCTTTTAAAATGGTTGAGGGAATCAAAGATAAACTTTTGAAGCTCTTTTTGTTTCTCATTTTAAAGAACGAGTGGAGTTTTTTGGAGACGCTTCATCTCACCGACCCATTCATCAATTTTTGTTTCAATTTATCCTGCATCTAAGACTTCAAACTTACCTTCGATCCAAGTAGGAACAGTCTTAGCATATCGAGAAGCAACTAACCAAAGCTCGTAAAGTGGTTTGAGATCGTCTTGAATAGTTTTCAATTCAGAGAATTAAGTTTTTTGAACACCAAGCAGAGTTTCTCTTTTATTTATCAAAGTGGTTGCTCGTTCAACTTCATCAAATTCTTGCTTTAGTCTCTCAATTTCTTGATATACTTTTTCAATTATATCAGGATCGAAAGTCATATGATCAAATTTAATTTCTTTTGCAAGCCAAGTAAATGTTTTTCCTTCTGCTTGCTCAAGCTCAGCTTAACGTTTAGCACGAAGTTCATCCTCTTCATCAGCGATAGCTTCAGCTGGTTTATCACCCTAACTTCCTTATGAATCTCCGACTGAACCAAGGTCTTCTTAATCATATTCAAGAGCTTTTTCTATTAGACCTTATTTCAAAACATCTCTTATTGTTTCTTTAAAGTTTTCTATCTTTGCGAATACATCTTAGATCTCCTTATTCATTTCTTCATATAAATCATCTTTTTTATCTAAAAGTTCCTTTTTACGGTCTTCGATGTATTATCTAAAAGTACGAGGCCAGTTTCGAATTTCTAAAAATTCCGCAAATTAATGTCCAGGAAATTTTATATAAACACTTTCAATATAATCCATTCTCTTAGAAAGTTCATCAATTTTATTTGAAATTTCTCCTATAGTATTATCTTATTTTTTAAGTGAATCAATATAGTCTAAAAGCATAATAACATCATCAATACTTTAGACTTCCATATCAAGTTTACCTCTTACTGAAATAATGTCCGCCCAAATACTTTTTTATTTATTTGTAAAGTCTAATCTTACGTAAGATTCAAGATGATCAATTAAAAACCGAATATGACCAACAATTCTATCTTTGAATGCCACACAATCTAAATAAACTATTCCATAGTCATATTAATTATGTATATTTTCTAAAATTTTCCAAATAAGTGCTCTTAAACCAAACAATTCATCTCTCAAAAGTCCATCATCAATTTCGACTGATTTATAAGCCATATCATTAACTTAGTTATCTTTATCACTGTCTTCATCTTCATTTTCAGCTTCTTCACTTTCTTCCTCTTCGCCTTCTCCTTTTTCATCATTAGTTTTTCCTTCAATTTATTTATCTTCTCCTTGATCGTTTGAAGGTTTTGCTGCTTCTTCAAGATCAGCAAGCTCTTCTTCACCTTTTAACTTTTCACCTTTTTTACCTTTTCCTTCTCCATCACTTAATTCCTATTGTAATTCAAAGCTCCTTTTTTTTAACGAAATTATCAAATTATCAAGTCTTTTGTCAAAAATATTCATGTAAGAGTTGACATTTTAAAGTTCTCTTCTTGTTGATTTCAAAGATTATTCAATCAATTTCTCAGTAACCCTAACATATTCTTTTAATTTTTCATTATTGTTTACATCAGGGACTACTAAATAACGATCAGGTAAAATTAGCAGAGGAAAGACAAGCTTGTCAACTCGATCGACTTCCTTGAAAGCATCATGCATATTTAAAATTACTGAAAATAGCTCATTTGTCACTGATTCAAGGTCAGGCTTTGTAAATACTTTTTGTTTTTTATATAACTTCCCAACAATGTCAACATCTTCAATATGTAGATGGATTTGAATCATAGGCTTAATTTAAACTGGAATAAGATCTACATCATTGACTAGTTCACCTTTTTTGTAGCTGAGCTTTTAGGCTTTATGCTTAAACCGTAACCGAAGATTTTAGTTGTATTTTACCTCTTCAATAGCTTTACATTCTTTTAATTCATCGTCTCTTAATGAAAAGCTCAGCAAAAACCAAAGATAGTCATGTAAAGCTTCTTCAAAATATTCAAACATTACAGTTTACATGTATAATTTTATTTAGTAAAAGAGACGAAGTAAGACTGGATCAATTTAATCTTCTTAAAGTTCCCTACCAATGTCAAATTCAAAATCATCTTAAACAAAGGACCATACTTCTTTTTGAATAGTTTCTGCCCAACGATATTTTGCAATTGTATGGAAATATTTTGACATAGCTTTTTGAGCTATTACAAACTTACTGTGCTAAAGAGGAAATGTATTTACATTATCATGTAAATCCGTTTTTTTCATTTTACGGAATTCTTTTACATTTTGAGCCAATAGTAAGCCTGTGTCAAATGGAAAACGAAATAATTTATGAGCACCAATTGTTCTTGAAGTTACTTAATTCAAAAAAATTGGCAATTTAATATATTTTTCATCACCAAGTAATAAAGAATTTTAACCTAATTCAATTTTAGTGGCTTTAATATCAAAATATTCAATTCCAGGTAAATCATTCTTTTCTTTGTGTCTAGTTTTAAAGTAAACTAATGCAGGTGAATCAAAAGGGATGCCATATTTGATAAGTAAGCCTTTTATAAAAGGATCATTTTTTTAACTAGCTATTGTTGATTTTAAAATAGAAAATACATAAAGTGCTTCAACTTAAATAATAATTTTTCTGACTGAATCTAAATTGTATTATAAAAAATTGATTCCTAATCTTGCTTAAATATTTGCGAGCAATTAATTTGATAATCTTAAATAATCAAAACGTTTTGTAAGTTCATTTTGAATAAGTCTATGAATTCTCAAGTATTCTAAAGATCTCAATTTTTCTTAGAGTATTTAGGATCGGAGATTTTCAAGTTCAGGTCTGGAATCACTTTCAAGCACAATAAAAAGTCTAGAACGCCAAGTCGCTATTTACATTTCTTTATTTGCTACCAAAAACCTAGCTTTTAGGGGATCATAACTCATCACTTCACAATCAATCGGTTTTCTAGTTCCATCAGATAGAAAATATATTGTCTCAGCAGGTATACCAATTTTTTCGTTTTCATCACGTAACTCATTTATTCCTCTCATCTCATAACAAGCTTTTGCAAGGTCTTTAATCCAGACATCAAAATCTAAAAATAATTCAAAAGTTAAATTATCATCTTTAAAAACAAGTTAATCCAAATGAGATAAATGATGTCTCTAAAAGTCTATTGCAACTTTAGAATCTGCAAAAGTCATCGATTAAAGATCTTCATGTGCAATTTTACTATAACTACGGACAGCTTAAGTTTTCAAAACAAATCTTGAATACCATTCTTTAATATCACGATTAATAACTAGCAACTATAATTATTTATATGGAGAAGGATTATGAACAGATTAAACAGTAAGTTCATCCAATCTAAGTGGTTTCTTTTTAATCAAAATATTGTTATCAATTGCAATTTACCAGTTTATATCTAAAATTCCTGGAGCTGCTTCTTAACCATTAGTCAAACGTCTGCGTTACGGAGATGACAAAATTTTTGAAGCTTATGTGAAAACATTTCTAAGCCAACGGTCAAAAATTTTGTTGGCTGCAAAAACTGCTTCCTAATCAGCTTATTCAGCAGCAGTAAAAGGTCGACTGGAAGCAATCTCAGAAATTGCTTATTCTAGCTATTTCTAGCTAGCAGCATAACTTTATTGACCAGGCACAAGATTTGACAATTATGAACTATTACGGTCCTAATTCTGCATATTTTCATATTCCTCACTTTTTAACTGATCCATATTGTACTCTCCTTACATATTATAATTGCCATAATCTTCCATAAAGGATTTTAAAATCTCTCTTTGTTATTTACGAACTTCCTTAAAATTTGGACTGACATTTAGATTCAAATCTTTGTCATATTTTGATAAAGAAGGTTGACGAGCACCCCCAACCTCATCATTAAAGTCTTACGAGTATTTTGTTTTATTTATACTCGTAGCTCTTTTCATCGCATCTTGCATATTTTTGAATCGATATTCTGACTTATTATCCTATCATAAAATTCCTGTGGATCCTTTTCCGAATTATTTTTCCTCAAAAGAGGAAGGTAATCTTTTGTTATTCCATTAATCAAGTAAAAAAGGATACACTTCAAGAATTGTATCAGTGACTTCAGTACTAAATTTACTTATTTCTGGTTTGATTATTGAATTACCAACATGAATTGTAGTACCTTTATTAAGAGATAACAAAGCACGCTCTTCATCCGTTACATCTTTTTCTGCATCCTTAACTACATAAAGTCTATAATTTTTTATAAAAATTTCCTTCCTACAGTTCATTTCTTTTTCTGTTTTCACAGATCGCTTATAAAACTCTACTATTTAACGTAATTTATTTTCCTCTCTTTCTTTAGCACCTAGAATTATTGATCTTTCAAGTAAATCTGTTATATGAAAACTTGTTAGAGCTGGTGCTAAGCTTTCTTGAGTAATGGAGTGAGGACTTGCTAGTCCTGCTTGAAGTCTTTAATTTAATGTTAAACTAGGCTAAATATCAATATAACTTTTATTTTATACATTTTTTGTACTGTTCTAACTTTAATCTCCAAAGCCGTTTAAAAATGGGTTGCTATCAGGAGGAAAGTTTGTTGATCTATCCTTCATTAAACTTATAAAACTATTCGGATTATTATCAATTGTTCTAAAAGATTTAGCTGCAAAAGGAGCACCTTTTTTCTGTTTTGTCACAGAACTTTAAGAATGGATTCCTTAAATCAAATTTTGCAAAATTTCTTTTTGAGATGCATCGTCTTATTTTATTTATTGATTAGATTTAAGATTACGGATGTCTGGTCCTATGGCAGAGCTTTCTAAAAAATCAAGGAAAGACTTTTCTTAATCTGTTTGAGCTTATCCTGGTCTTGTAAGACTTTTTGCTATAACTGATTGGCTAATACTACTTTCCAAAGCTACTGCATCGATATTCTTTGAAAGTTGATAAAGTACTAGTTAACGAGGAACATTTATTTACATTTTTGGACCCACCGCCCCAGGATAGTCTGGATCGTCAGTGTTTTAAGTTGTTTTATCTAAACCTGAACGCTTTCTTTAGGTTTAGAGTGTTTAAAAAGAATTTTTAATATTTCTTTGACGTTGTTAACTTTCACGCCCAGTCACAGTACCAGAGGTATTTTTTCCTAATATAAATTATTCCATCAATTTAGAAACTTTTGAATAGTTGTTTCTTCTCACTTCTTCAATCAAAGGAGAAGTATCACCCAAAGTTGCTCCTGAAATTTGACTTTAATCAATACTCGGTCTAGCAGCTTTATTAAATCCGATTCCAGATTAGTTTAAATTTTGTTTTCCCCAAAGCCCCAAATTTCTGGCATCATCTTAAGATTAATTACGATCATGTAATGTAGTAAGCAAGGAAGATTTACCTGCACTGTAATCCTTTGCATTGTTTAACTGTTAATTGACATTTTAATTTTGAGTAACATTCCAAATAGGTCCAAGTGCTAATACCTTATCGACATAAGATTTATTTAATTTCGTTTATTCATCAGAATAAGCCAATGGTATAGTATTAATGATTCTCTCCTAACTTGTTTATTCTTTATTTTATGAAACCAAAATTTTGTATGAAATTTGTGGTTTAACACTCGAGATTATGTCTTTAATATTAAAAGAATCTTTCTATTCATCTTTATTATAACTCTTAGTATTAATCTTAAACCCCATATTATCATCCTAATCAAAAGTATTGGAATCAGTCCTTATTAGCTAAGTTAGGTCCTAAGTATGCATATGTTCGGTAGGAAAATTCACTTATGAAAAATCTACTTCAACGTTTGTTTAATCACTAATTCTTTGTTTTATTTTGTTGACAGGAACTAGTTTTCGGTTCATACGAATTGCGGAACTTTAGATTTCTAAATTTAAACTATCATTCATTTTTTATGACGAGTGATCTTGTGATATTTATTTGTCTTTTTTTTTAATAGTTTAATCTGTTGAGTCTTTTGCTTAAGAGTTTCAAATTTTTTAATCATTTCTTGCTTGAATTTCAGAAGGAGTAAAACCTCCATCTTAAGCAGAGATAGCTGGAGTTCGATTAACCATACTAATTGACTTAGGTGATTATAAAATAAAAGGAATACTGGAATCAATTTCTTTTTTTCCATTAATTTCTCTTTCATACTCAGTAGCTTAGAAACTTGATTATTAATCTTTTTGATTTAATAATTCTTAAGCTTCAATTTGTATTTGAGAATTTTAAATTTCTTATAAAGATTTTTAATCCGAAATTTCTTAAAAATTTTTTTATGAATTCATTTCTTATAACTGTTTTTAATTTTGAATATAATTAAATTATGATTTAAATTTAAAAGATTGGTCTTTAAAAATTAAAAAAATATTCAAAAATATGGGGTTTTGGGGTTTTGGGG
>Ga0194115_10007231_pt1 | contig 11049 bp, 8 predicted proteins | sample TA2MahsurfametaG_3_FD_148656 | JGI IMG/M metagenome (GOLD analysis project Ga0194115, IMG submission 148656) | Freshwater microbial communities from Lake Tanganyika, Tanzania - TA2015002 Mahale S4 surface | ecosystem: Environmental > Aquatic > Freshwater > Lake | place: Tanzania: Lake Tanganyika... | reverse complement strand
CGCACCTTGTAAGATGGTGATAAAGTCTAAAGCTTCAATACTGAATTCTCTAGCTTCGATCTTAGAAAAGTCGCCGATAAAATCAGCAACGCCTTGTTCAATCGCCTTGCCCCAGTCAACTTCAGAGGAGAATAAAGAAGTTGATAAGGAAGCCATGATTTCGTTTTCAGTGGCAGTTTCATAAGTCATTGGGTTTAAGATAAATCGTTGAGCTGTTGAGCTAATCGTGGAGAAATAAGTTTCACCAGTCGAATAGTTAACTGCCTTGGATTGTAATGGTTCCCAATATGCAAATAATGTTAAGTCATTTGCAACCGTTAATGGGAATTGTTGAGCTGCTGGTTCTAACCAAGTTAAACCAGGCTTACCTCTAAACCAACCCATGAACCGATATCCAGCACGCGTAGGAGTGGCTGGAGCAGCAAGGGCGCCGTTTTTCGCGACGCTTGCTGGCGCAACTGCAGATCCACCTCTTGCGTCAAAGGTAACCACAACGGTTTCTTGACTCGAAGGCGTGACTGAAGTTGATGCACTAGAAGAACTAGTAGTTGTACTAGTAGTTTGCGATGAGGCTGACGATGATGGTGTCACGCCGCATGCGGAGAGAACAATGGCAAATAAAGTTAGGAAAAAACTAGACTTTACTTTTGAATGCATATAGCACCTCCATATGAATCGAAAATAATTATACATAGAAAAGTAAAAAAATGTAAATAAAAAAAATCTAATAAACCTTGAATCTGGTCATTCTATTAGATTTATTGTGAAATTATTTCGTATTTATCGAGTGTTAATAGAAGCCTCTCAACTGTAATGAAAACGCTTTCAAAGACTTAAAATATTCATGAAAATTCAGTATTTTTCGAGAATAAGATTGAAGGTTTGCTACTTTTTGCAACATTGATGCGGTGGGTGTTTGCATTTGCAATTTAACTATTTATCAATGATAATGACATTCAATTTAATAAGGAGGTCTTATGAAGTTAAAATCTTTAAACTCATTTAGTTTTCTTATACTCGTACTTGTTGCATGTGGGGGTGGAGAGGTTTCATTTGTCAGTTCTAATACTTTAGATTCTGTTACTTCGGAAAGTGAAGACTCAACGTCGAATCTTTCATCTTCGAGTGATATCACTTCGTCAAGTGAGGAGGTTTCGTCTTCAAGTAGTGCAAGCACAAGTTCCAGCAGCACTGCATTGACGAGTTTAGATCGCATTAATTTAGATCTCGCTTCTTTAAATTACACCTTGGGTGCTGTTTTACCTGTAAGAGGACCCAATCGTTCTAATATTACGTGGACTTCATCGCATCCACATATTATTTCTCCAGGTGGTGGACATATTGAAATTCCTGTTTATGGCCAATCAGAAACGGTTACTTTAACAGCGACCGCAACCCATGGTGGTTTGTCTGGAACGCGTTCACTCGAAGTCCAAGTGAATCCAATTTCCTATCCAATCTTAAATCGATCAGTAAAACTTCCTTTTGAAAATACCTCGGAAGAATACTTAGTCACCAATAAACCCGAAGTCAATGTTTATTTCTCTGAAACCGGAACCATCCCATACATGAACCTAGAAGATTTTATGGGCATGGTCGATGGTGCTGTAGATTTTCCCATTCTTCAATTTGTGGAAGATGGTGATTTGATGGTGGTGAGTTACCGCTTGGAAGATGTAGACGATAATAATGAACCCATTTTTTGGGATTATGAAGCCTCGATAGATTTTCAAGCGAATACGATTACCGTTGATGATTTCAGTTTTTTTGGAAATTATGTAAAATCCACCGAAACTAATTTTTCCGATGGATTGGTTTTTTTAGGTGGGATTGGCGTGGATGCGAATCAAGTGGTGATCGATTTAGATGATTACAGAATTGATTTAATTCGTTACAACGGCATGTATTTAGCACCTGTCTCTATTCTCAATTTATTTTTCTTACACTCTCTTTATTACGATGTTTATTACAATGGTGATAAATTAATCGGCTTTGATACATTTACAGCGCTTGATAGTTCCAGTCCTGTAATTGGGCAAATGAAGACGAGTAGTTTTAATAATCAATCCATGAATAAGGATGTTAGGCAATTAACTTTCCACTTCTTGGCGTTGGCTTTTGATTATTTTTATGGTTTAAAAGCTTATAAACAAATTGATAGTTTCTATGATTATTTAGCAGACTTTGCGGATCAAATTCTAACCGGTAATGATCAAAAACTTTACCAAGGTTTGTTTGACTTTGCTTATGGGTTAGATGACTTGCATACATGGCACGAATCACCTGGATTTTATGAATCACCAACTTATTCAATTACTTTAACATCATTAGATCAATTAGGACCTGGGACTCAAGCATTCTATCGTGGATTATGGGCAACCGAGGATTTAATTGATGCCGCCTTTGGTGTTGGTAAGATGCCACCCAATTCACGTTTACTTGATAACGACACCATTGCCGTTATCTTTATTAGAGGATTTAATGTTGATACTCCAACCTATGTCAATGACATTCTCGCCACCCTCCCTGAAACCGTGGAAGATGTAATTATTGATTTATCATTCAATACGGGTGGTAACGTGGGTGCCGTCTTTAGATTGCTTGGTTATATGACGGAAGATTTGATTCAATATAGTTCCATGAATCCTGCAGATGGATCTGCTGCTACTTATTTCTATGAAAGTGATTATGTTGCTTATGATTACAACTGGTATGTGATGACATCATCGGTGACCTTTAGTGCCGCTAATTTAATGGCCTCCATGTCTAAAGAAATGGGTGTTGCAAAAATTATAGGTACCAAATCATCGGGCGGCGCGGCTTCGATTGGATTATTTGTGACGCCAGATGGAACCTTATTATTACGTTCCACGAATAATGTGTTTGCCAATGTATCGGTCGATGAGAATGAAAATCGTACCTACACCGATATCGAAGGTGGTGTGCCGGTTGATTACACCTTATTGAATACATTTGATAATGCTGCGATTGTGGCATTAATTAATCAAATAAGAGCTGAAGTCGCTTAAGTTAATCCTTGAGAGCATTGAAAACGCCCACCATTTAAAAGCTGTGGGCGTTTTTCTATTAATTCGTTGTAGAGTAATTTACAAGAGGTAAATTTATGAAACTATCAAAATTGATGTCGGTTGTGATGCCGTTATTTTTAGTGTCCTGTGGGAATGTATCTGAATCCACACCAGCTTCTACATCCGAAGTCGACCACACGATTACCGTTTATTTTTTAGCAAATAGTCCCGAAGTCGATTGGGTCAGTGATGGTGAGTTCACCTATCACATTCATTATTGGGGTAATGGAAGGGCGTCCAATTGGAATGCACTGCCAACCTTAAATGAAGTGAGCGATGGTGTATATTCTTATACATTCCAACCAACTGAACTCGATGACTATGCCCCAACATCGTTGTTGTTTTTAAGAAAAAATCAAGCAAGTCAAATCGTTAATCAAACCAAGGATTTAGTCTTTGTAGGCAACGAAACTTTATTTACCTTAACCAGTTGGACAAGCCAAGATGCTTGTGGTGATTGTGTCCCGAGTACCACCAAGTCTGATGGTACATGGTCTTTTTATCAAGCTTAATTTCCTCACAACCATTTCACTAACTCAATCAAGCCTTTGTACTTTTTCCTCAACCTCCATTCGTTACGTATAATGAATGCATGTTAATCAAAGACAATTTAACGATTAAAAACAAGATTCTTCAATTGCTTAAGGTTCATCATTTTAATATGAATCTATCTGATGCATTGATTAGCCTATTTTTCGATCAAACTTCACTTTTAAATAGTTTCCTTGATCAAGATAAAACAATGAATAAAGGAAGCAAATCATTAGGAATGATGAAAGCGTTAATCCACTCAAAACTTGCTTTAAGTCTGTCCAATTCGATTCAAAAAGACCTTCTCAATCAAGTTACGAATGCAAGTATCAAAGAACTCCAATTGAAAGACTACATTGGTAACCCTTTTTATCAATCCATGAAAAACTCATTAAAATCATCTGGAAAATGGAAATTAGTTCGAGATTCATACAAGCCATTTCAACCGGTAATTTGTGGGGATGTGATAACCCTTGAGCACGGTGACTTCCTTGATATAACCCCGATTGGATATTTCATAGAAAAATTTTCTTTTCTTGCACTAAAAGAACGTGATGTAACTTGTATGAGCATCACTCCTTTTGAAATCGAAACCATGGCGGCACCACTGGCAAAGGTTAGGGGTACTGTCGTCGCATTGGGGTTGGGATTAGGTTATTTTGCTTCGATGGCGGCAATGAAAGATAATGTTGATAAAGTCATTGTCGTTGAAAAAGATAAGCAGGTTATTGACCTTTATCGTAAACACATTCAACCTTTACTTCCCCACCAAAACAAAATCACCATCATTCATCAAGACGCATTTGATTTCTTAAATCAAAAAATAAAAGCCAATCAAATTTTTGTTGATATTTATCGAACGGCCCAAGATGGATTACCTTTATATGCAGCCTTTAAAAAACTAGAAAACCAGATTGGTGATATTGAGTTTCACTATTGGCTTGAGGATTCTATTTTAGGTTTATTGAGACGCTATTTAATGATTTATCTAGAAGAACAACTCCAAGGCTTGAAACATGAAAACTATCAATCGCCAAAAACTATAGAAGATAGAATCCTTTCAGAAATTCATCGTCTTAATCACCACACTAATATTGAAAACATAACGCACCTTCAATCCTGGTTAAAAAAAGAAAATGTGAAAAAAATGATTGTCGATATCAACTTTTAAAAATAAGATACAAATTTATCTTTTTAAAAACTTAGTTAAATAGGCTTGCCACGCTGGCGCATTTTCTTCTTCAAAGAATTGCATCAAAAAATCGACCATATATTGATGTCGTTTTTGTGTGTGGTAAGAATCTCTTTGTTTCATTAAGCATCCATCTTAAATGATGATTGTATTCATAAAGGTAGGCTGGTTTGTTTAGTAGGTATTGGTGCCAAATGTTGTTGATACCAATTAATAAAAACAATCGATCTGGATTGATGGCAATCGTATCTTGATGCCATCTTAAAACCAAGTCGTGGGTGCGATGACCACTTATGCCTCGATTGATTAAAATAATGTTTGGATAATCACACTTTAAACTTTCTGCAAGCCACTTTACATAACCCTGACCTACGTCATCACTTAACAATCGGTTACGATCGGAATCGGTGATCGAATCCCCTTGAAATAACCAGCGTTGATTCATATTAATTCTTCGTCTGTGTAAAGATGATCATGCCTTTACCATGTAATGAAAATTGATGATGAGTGCTCGTAATGATGAAATGATCTCCTTGGTAAAAAGGTTCATGTCCAATCCAAATGTTGCCTTCAATCACCGTGCCAAGTCGATATTTGGTTAAAGGTAATCGGATATCTTTTTTTTCATTAATAGAAATAGACTCAATCATGTAATGAGAGTTTTCAATGAGCGTCATTAATTGATGATGCACATTCCGGTTTAAGATTGTTTGTTTTGGCGGCACAAAAGGAACCGTGGTAACCTCAATTGCTTTGGATAAGTGGAGTGGTCTTAATTGTCCATGTTTGTCGCGCCGATCATAATCATAAACGCGATAAGTAACATCAGACGACTGTTGAATTTCTAGGACCATGGTGCCAGCACATAACGCATGCAGAGTTCCTGGGGCAATATCCACCACGTCATCTTTGGCTAAAGGTGAGTATTGTAATAAAGTTGCCCATGATTTGTCCTCAATTGCTTTTTGAAAGTCAGCTTTAGTTTTGGCGTGATGACCAAGTTGAATGCGCGGATGGTCACCTGTTGCCAGTACAATCCATGATTCGTGTTTACCAAATTGTTGTTCGTGCTTTTGCGCATAGGCATCATCAGGATGGACTTGCACGCTTAAGTCTTCTCGGGCATCAATGATTTTTACAAGGAGTGGAAAACTCGAGGACTTCGCACCATTAAACCAATGTGGATATTGAGCATATACTTGACTAAGGGTTAGGCCTTTTGCTTCAGTATTGGTCACAACCGATTCACCTTGAGGATGAGCAGATATACCCCAGCACTCTCCAATATTTCCAGCAGGTAAATTTGAATAATATGGTTTAAGTTTTTGCCCACCCCAAATCCGTTCTTTAAAGGTTGGAGTAAGTTTTAATACGATGGGTTTTTGATTTTCCATGATGTTATTATATCAAGATTAAAATAACCAAAAACAATGTTAAGAACGAAGGAAGGTTGTTTAGAAGTTTGTTATAAATACTTTTAGTTTGTTATGTAGAAAAGATGACGATGATTGCATACAATAAATTTATGAATTTCAAAACTTACTTTCCTTCCATCACTCTCTTTTTATTATTGGTGGCTTGTCAAAACTCAAGTTCTAACTTTATTTATGAAGACGATCTTTCTATCTGTCCAGCCACCACCGCCACTTATATTGATGATGTGATTCCAATTCAAAGTTTGACCATTCCAAACGGTGATGTCCTTACCAATCCTCATAACTTCATTCAAACGTGTGAAAGCGAACAAGAATATCCTCTTGTTTTAGCGGAAACGGATGCCATCAATCATCAACTTGTCTTTCGTTTTGATGCCATTTATCCAATTTCCCGAATTGAGATTGAACAACAATCCATCAACATTAACCGGATCGAAAAACTTAGTGTGGATTTTTCAACCAATGGTTTAACCTATACAAGGATCCTTCCCAACATCAATGTTTTAGATGAGGTTACATGGTTAGAAACGAATGGTTTTTACGCTCAAGCGGTGAAGATGATCTTTCCTGCCAACGCCCCAAACTTAGGATTTACAGACATTCGTTTTATCATGGACGAAGGATTTATTGCTCAATACGATAAGACTTATTCAGATTATTTTTTGAGAACTTCAGGTTGGACCGGTGCCGATGGCATTTTTACCTACGATTTAAATCATGGAGGGGATGAGATTGGTGTCCCACACCAAACCACTGGTTTTGTTTTTAGCGATACTTTTGTTGGGGAAGTTAATCCAGAAACTTATCGAAGGCAAGCACCTGTTACCCTTATTAATAATTCCTTTGGTTATCTTGATCATGATGTTCCAATCAGTGAAAATGCTTTTAGTTTTGATTATGATCTCAATCAAGGGTTACCCATATCACCTATAAAACCTGAATCCTACATGGGGCATCAACCGAGGAATCTTTTAGATGCCGATGGTTTCATCTTTTCCCAAACACCTGAAGGAAAATTAACTAACCAAGATCTAGGAATCAGTTGGTTGTCTACAACCATCCCGAATGCGATTACTTTAGATTTTTTTGCCCCCCAAGCAATCGATTCGTTATACCTATGGAATTACAATGCCAATCCCTCTTATGGTGCAAAAGCCATAACAGTCTATGCCGGCCTAGCGCTTGATCAAATGGTGCTCATCGAAGCAATTACCCTTTTGCAAACATCCGGAAACAGCCTTGAACCTTACACTCAGAAAATTTCATTTCCTATGGGCGAATATCGTTATGTAAAAATTGAAATTCACTCAAGCTATCACGAAAGTTATGTTGGTCTAGGGAAGCTTCTTTTTTTGGATCGTAATCAGCAATTGCTTTATGCAAACATTCAAGCACTCGATACCATTGTCGACCAACCAGATGCGGTGCAAAAACCAAGACTTTGGCTTCAAGATGGATTTGTTGCAGAGGATCATTTATATAATTTTCCATTATTAATTAAAAACGCAAACGGCTTTTTTACCGTTAATAGCGTTGGCATGATTGCCGTACCTATTGCAGAAGATCGCTTTCAATATCAGGACACCACATACTTCAGCACGCCGTTGATGACACGAAGCCCCGACAATGGTGTCATTTACTTTGGCGCAGGCGTTATGGACCATCGTCCTCATGACGGATACATCTATGTCTATGGGTATAAAGACTTACAAGGACGTAATCTTGTTGCTGGTCGTTTTATCCTTGAAGATTTGCACAACTTTAATGCATGGGAATTTTATACAGATGAAGGTTGGCAGCCAAACATACATCGCGTCAAGACGATTAAATCAGAAGTCAGTGCCGAGCTTTCGGTAACACGAATCGGCGAAGGCTATTATGCTGGCAAATATATATTAACTGTCATGAAAAACACTTTAAGCGGGACCGTCGCTTATGCGATTGGCGATAGTCCAATCGGGCCTTTTGGGCCTTATCAAACTATTTATCAAACGCTTGAACATACGCAATTTAAAGGTGGGTTTACTTACAATGCGAAATTACACCCAAATTTAAGTACCCATGACAAAATGTGGATATCTTATAACGTCAATTCAACCGATTTCTCTTCTTTAATGGACGCCAACATCTATTATCCACGATTTATTTCAATCGCTCCAATTAAATCAAAGTAAGAACAAACTTTTTAAAATTTTATCGACAAAAACGAACATAATTATAAATGTTATATATATGTTATAAAAAAGTATTGACCTTTGAATTATGCTTGAGATAAAATATCACTAAAGATAAAACATATGGCATATGTCACATTCAAAGACGTCAAGAAAATTTTTCCTAACGGATTTCAAGCAGTCCATCAATTTGATTTGGAAGTCACCGAGAATGAATTTATTGTCTTGGTTGGTCCATCTGGCTGTGGAAAAACCACCACATTACGCATGCTTGCAGGTTTGGAGACTTTAACTTCTGGTGAAATTTACATCAAAGAAAAGAAAGTGAATGACTTAGAACCAAAAGATCGTAACATCGCAATGGTGTTTCAAAACTATGCATTGTATCCTCATATGACCATTTATGACAATCTTGTCTATGGCTTAAAAGTCCAAAAAGTACCACAAAAAGAAATTGACATCCGTGTCAAAGAAGCCATTAAAATTCTAGGATTTCCTCAAGAATATCTAAAAAGGAAGCCGGTGCAGTTATCGGGTGGTCAAAAACAACGGGTTGCGCTTGGTCGGACCATTGTCAGACGCCCAGCGATTTTCTTAATGGATGAACCGCTATCCAATCTTGACGCTAAACTTCGTGTCCAAATGCGTTACGAGATCAATCGGATTCATCGAGAAGTCAAAGCCACCACGATTTATGTGACTCACGATCAAGTCGAAGCGATGACGATGGCAGACCGCATCGTTGTCATGAATGAGGGGGTTATTCAACAAATCGGTACCCCCGATGAAGTCTATCGCTTCCCATCCAACGTCTTTGTTGCCACTTTCATTGGTGCGCCAACTATGAATTTAATCAAGGCGAAGTACATCAAACAAGCCATTGTTTTCTCAAATGGTTATCAAGTTGCGTTACCTAAACCACTTGCGTTTCAAAAAGAAGACATATTGGTAGGGATTCGTCCTGATGATATGGATGTAAAAAAGGTTGATACACAACATTTACTCAATCTTGCAGTTGAAAATACTGAGTTACTAGGCCACGATTCCATCCTTTATGGGGATATCTCTAAAGAAGAAAAACTTGTTGTAAAACTACCGACACATCAACTTAAAAAACTAAGTCTCACCAAGAATAAGGCCGTTGTTAGTTTAGAGTTTCAAGCGGAAAACCTTCATCTATTTGATCCGGAAACTCAACAAAGGATTCGATAATCATGCGCATGTCAAAAATTCCTTTATACCAACAAATTCGATTAGATATAGAAGAAAAGATTAACAATAAGGTTTGGAAAAAAGGCGAGTTAATACCAACTGAATTAGAGCTTGAAAAACTCTATCGCGTTAGTCGAATTACGATTCGTCAGGCCTTGAAAGCCTTAGAAGAAAAACAACTGATCAAACGCACACCAGGTTTAGGGACTGTTGTCGATCAATCAGATAAAGAACGCCTAGATTTCTTTTACACCCAAAGTTATACCAATGAGTTAAAAGAAATGCGTCTCGATACAAAAACCTTAGAAGCTGAATTGGAAAAAATAGTCGCGGATGCAACCCTAGCAAACATCTTCTCAATTCCCCTAGGATCGCCCCTTTATTTATTCCGTCGTTTGCGTGGGAATACCGCACAAAGAATTGTGTATTCTGAAACTTATTTGTTACCGCTCATCAACCTCACTGCAACCAAACATTTACTTTATGGTTCTTTGTATGCTTATTTGGTTGAAAATGGTATTTACTTTACCAGGCTTGAAGAAGCCATTTCTGCAAAGGTTGCCAATCCCTTTCTACAAGAAAAACTTCTTCTTAATCAAGATCTAGTGGTCTTGATGCGCACAAGACGCGCATATGATCAAAATGGGAAGCTGGTTGAGTACACCCTCAATTTTTACAACCCTGCATGTTATGAATATCGCAATATTATTGAGCAAAAGAGGCAACAAAATTGAACTATCAATCGGTTAAAGGTGTCTTGGATTTTGGTAAATTGGTATTTCTTGGCAAGGCTGCCTATCGAGGACCACATGCAATCACGTTGATGTATTCCCCTGACTTAGTATTTTGGGTCAAAACTAATTTAAAAACCTCGGATAACATTGATTTCAAAGGGTTGTCCGTTCGTTATCTTAAACTTCAAACCCAAGGAGATTTTTCTCTCGATGTTGAGTTTGTTGATGGGTATATTGCCCGTGAAGACCATGAATGGTCACAGCTATTTAAACAAAGACAAGGTTGGACGGGTGGCGATGGCTTGTATACCTTCAATTTAAAAGGTGGTGTTGAAGCCTTAGATTTACCAGACCACATGGTGAAAACCTTAATGGTCTTTGGTGATACGCTTGTGAGCACCTTACATCCAAAAACCAATCAACGACTTGAACCTTTGGTCATGCCAAATTCAAGTTTAGCGATGATGGAAGGTAAAACACCAACCCCATCCTCTATTCGATTCTTAGTCAATCAAAATGAAAAAGGCCACATGATTTCATTCATGGAACCCACCGTTGATTTAGCATATCAAGGCACCATTGCCGCACATCTTACCCGCGAGGGGTTTGATTCAGGATTAAAAAACCCTTGGGTCAGTAGTTATCACCCCAAACAAAATATCATCCTTTATTTTGATTTGA
>Ga0194115_10007229_pt1 | contig 11056 bp, 10 predicted proteins | sample TA2MahsurfametaG_3_FD_148656 | JGI IMG/M metagenome (GOLD analysis project Ga0194115, IMG submission 148656) | Freshwater microbial communities from Lake Tanganyika, Tanzania - TA2015002 Mahale S4 surface | ecosystem: Environmental > Aquatic > Freshwater > Lake | place: Tanzania: Lake... | reverse complement strand
GTAGAAACGTACCAGGTGCCTACACAACGATTTATTTTTTTTCAGCGATGAACCTATCCTTTTTGGGATAGGTGGGTCTCCGCGGATGTCGGTTAGTCTTTCACGACCTGATCTGCAACTAGCTACAACGTATAAAAAATTCGATCAGGAAGCTCTATCCCCAAAGCTGATTGATTTGTCCATCGATGCCAGCCCTGGGGCTGTTGCTATACGCACATTGCGTGTCTTTCGAAATTCCTGGCACATTTTCTCCCAAGCGAGCCATAAATGATGATATCTCCATCCTATGTCAGAGAACGTGATCAGCATGCAGTGCAGATAATGACTCTTCGGCCAGTGGTATGATCATCGACGACCGAGCATCGTCGTAGGAATCCCAGAAGATGGAACTCGGTTTCTTCAGCAGTTGGTTCGTCAAACATTCATACGCCCTATCATTACCGCATCGACGTTCCAGTCATGGTATCATTCGCATAAAGGGGTCACCCAACTATCGCATGGTCAAGAAACTGCAGTTTCACTCGGCAAACCTTTCGATTTTTAGGAATTTGGACTCGACTTCCTCCTATGGGACTACACGATAATGAAGTTGGGATTCTCAGCCGGCGATGTATGACCTTGTCAAGAACTTCTCAGAGACGCCTTGTGAGAGAAGCAGCGAGAGCGAGATACTCGGACCCAACCAATGCCATGGGAATCTGATGTTGAGGTCGTCATCCCGGTCGCCTTCCGTCCTGATATCGTACGGGCAATACCCAGTAGTAGCTATGGTGATTCATCAACGTTCTTCCTGTCGTTGTGTAGAGTGATGTGAAACTCTGTTAGACTCAGGTGGAGAGACCTGAACAAGAAGGGGTAGGAGTCAATCAGATGCAACATCGCCACCGTCCATAAAGAGCTCGAGTTAAATTCTCACGACGAGATGAGAATTCGATATCCGATACGGTCCTAGCGCACCGCGTACAGACGCGGCCCAGCCACGACCCACAACCAAGATTGCACGATGTACCACAACAACGCAACCATACGGACGGACATGGGCACAAAGCCTCTGCTCGCGAAAAAAACCGCAAATCGACTTAATGTGAGCATAGTCATTCGATAGGAACGGGATGTTCCCAAGACCTACAGCTCAAGACAAGATCACACAAACTAGATTCGTAAATCTCGAAGAACGCTCACAAAAATTCATTTTGCGCTTGAATGCTTTTCGCCAAAAGTACCCCCAATCCTTCCCCAAACCGTCACCGAGACACGTACACATCTGCTATGGCTCGCGTCTCGTTCTTTCTCCACAGTCACTGTCATTCCCTCCTGGATTCAATGGATATACATACAGACGTAGGGTACCTATATATACCTATGCATACACATATCCATAGCCTAACCAAGACTCGTTTGTACGGCGTCGGAGAATCCGAGACCTCGCAAGAATTCGGAAGCTGCTTGCACTCTCTGTCATTGACAATGACATAGACCATAATCGGCTTAAATTCCATACTTTGCATAAGTTAAGTCTGGCTATCGGTTCCGAGACTCTCGATCCCCACGGCACGCAATGCCGAGAGGACGGTCAAAGAATTTGAGGGCCAGAAGTAGTCAGCGAGACCTGATACAGCTCCGAAAATCGGGTATGGCACACCAAGAGCTTCCAGTTGAATTGGTGTCATCACTTTTTGAAGATCCGGCGAAGTATGAGCCGTACCTGGAGGGTTTGATTGACAAGCTCGCGAAACGAGAACGACGATTAGGACGATATAATCCATACACGTCCTTGGGATATTCATCTCTGGGAGACGCCTACCGGAAATTAAAGGATCCTCGGGCGATTGCTATGTATCGATCTGAATATAGGATCCAAACTATCCTCTACGGCTGTAAAACCAACGGGCCAATCTCCGGGATTTTTCTTCAAGTGCTTCAAGGTAGGCATCTCTCCGACTCGGCGATTCTTGGTATTCAACAAGATATCGATGATTCGATTCAGAATGAATTGGAAGGTGACTGGTTCCGACGGTATGGGAAAAGGCAGGATGCCCTCATAAAGTATCACGCGGCTGCACGGATTGAGGAATCGTCCTTTGGCCGGGACAATCCAGACTTGACGTTTCTGTGGCGAAAAATGGCATGTCTGTCGGCAATAAATAAACGCCTCGACAGTCATGATGAAGTAAATCTTCTCTTGGATTTCGAAAAGGCTGATCGAATAGGAAGTGAATGGATGAAGGGAGCGCACAAGTTTCTTTCGTCTGGACTTTGTTCCATCATCCGTAAGGGAGATGAATACTTTGGGATGCTATTGTACTCTCAGGCCGTGGGAGAGTACTTCAAGGCAAGCAGTGGAGCGCTGGTGGCCGTCTCACAGTACCATCGTATTGAGCCGGGGCCATCGACCAGCGCGACAATTCAAAAACCACGACCCAAAGAAACACCAGCAAACAACCAGTCATCCGATGAATGCAGTCAACAACAATCGAAACGAAAACAAGAAATCGAACGAGCAGATCCAGGAGAAGGTGGTAGCCAGGCTCAGGACAAGAAAAAAACCCGAGATAATCCTCCGAAGTGGCGATCTTACCTTTCTACGAGAGCATTATTTTCTTCGAGAGCAGTTATCGAATCAGATAAGCAGGTTTCGACTACAATGCCGTCGTCTTCCCAAAGGTTTGTCGTTGATTCGGAGGCCCCGTCAAGTGCACCGGATTTTAACGAAACTACCAAGACGGAGCCTTCGATAGACCCCACATCCAACCAGCGTCTGGCCGGACACCAAGAGAATAACGATTGCGATCCCAGCCCAGTGCCAAATCGTCCCAAATCCGACTCATATCTGTCAAAGATCCGTCAAAAGATGGAGCGAAAGCCACGGAAGCGCGTCAAGACGAATCCGGTGGGACCCGGTGGTGGGAATGCGTCCTCATTGCTGGAGGAGTTGTCCACTGGATTGACTGTGAAAGCTGTCCCGGCTAGCCCTGCACCGACTAGTCAAGACAACCAACAAGGAAATACATCGCCGTATAGTATGATTCCGTCACAAACGATGACTCCGTATGAGCCTGCGCCCTTTCCATCCGTCAAGGAATATCTTCGAAGCTACCAACAAGACAGCAAGGATGAAGGGCTTCCTTCGATAACCTATTTCGATGCCTTCGATGAATAGATAAATTACTCGTTACGACGATTTATTGGCACGTTGATTACTTTCACCATAATGTTCACCCCAGTTCCCAGTCAAAATGACCATGCCGTCCTCAACCCCCTGCGGCCTAGTAGTATGGATAGTAGCAGATAGAGGTACCATCTGCCGGGCAGTCCATGCAATTTTTTTCTCTACCCTTGCACGCGGAACACATTTCAAGTTGGTTTCTTGCAAAGATGTTCGGTGCTTGCATGTCGACAATACAAAGACCCCCGTTCCGTCCCACTATTGCTATCAACAAGATCGAAACGCATGCCAAAAGGATATTGACAGTGACACCAACAAAGTGATACCCTAAATGCACAAGGTGATCCTTTTGGGCTTGCCTCAAACCCCGCCGCTCCCGCAAAAGACGAGTCTCGCGAAATTGGCTTTTGTCCACAGGATAAAGTTCGGTCTCAATGGCCATGGATCCTGAATAGCTCAATTCGGTTTCCTCATGGAAGCTTGAATCGTCCAAATACATGTCACCCTTCCCATCGAGAGCGGTTCCTGATTGTTTACGTCGTTTTCGCCCTTCGCATATTGCAAGCAAATCATGGTCGGCCTGGGCGACACGCATATCTCGCTGCTTATGCCATCTGACCTTCAGCCGGTAGATGACATATTCACATACCACGGTCGTAAATTTGATACCCCACATAATGTATGCAACCGTGATTCGATCATAAAAGAACATCGCGAAAGTTATAAAGAAACCAACGAGAGGATTGAGCAAATTCAAGGGAAATACCTCTCTCATAACTGGCACGACTTCCATCAAGATCAAGCCCAAGTATGCATACACCGTGATTTGAATAGCAGCGCCCCAGTTCACATCCTCGTCGACCATCGACAAAATCGGAACTCCACAACAAAGTGTCACTCCCTTGTACGTTGCCAAAGAGACGACTCCCGTCGTGAAATCCAAGATAAGATACAACCAATTGAGAATGCGAATGTATCTCCTGATTGGCTTTTAATCGTCATGGGGAGGAAGAATCCGAAGGTACCGCAAGATTTGTTTGCATAGCGGTTCGTGGTCACCTACCCAATCAGCCGTCAATATTGATCGGTTCGAGTCTGATCTCCGCAGTGAAAACCGACGATCATGGACTCCATTAGGGATAGTGGCTCCTTCAGGTCGACTCGGTACCCATCGAAAGGATTGCGTCCATCCTCGCATGGAATGTTCCGACTCACTGGGTTCCAATCCTGGCCTCTTTGTACGAGGTTTCGCAGCCCTTAACGGACCCATCTCAGTATCAACCAGCGCTTTGTTTTCGTCGACTGAATCCATGGTGTAAGGGAGAAGTCCGACAGTAATGCTGCCATCGGGATTGATACGTTTCGCACCAGTCGCTCGTAGTTTTGATTTCCTAAGGATGGATGGTTTGTTTTGAACAATACGGGGTGCAGCATCCTGCCCGAACTCCTCATCGGAGTCCCCCGAATCTTGGTCATCGGAGTCGTCGACTGAGAATGATAGTTTATACGTAGATGGGTTGCTATGATTTGATGATACCTGCTTGTGATTCGACGATGACATTCCAAAGATGGGCCTTGCCCCTGGCGGTGTAGGAAGATTTCGATTCGCTCTGGCGCTCTTGCTGAGTACCTTCAATCCCCTGGCACGTACTGAATGCTTTTCCCTGGCCTGTAGCATCTGTTGGTATCTATTGCTTGATCCTTGAGAGGCTTCACGTGCTAGATCCCGAAGGCTCTTCGGACGAACTGAACCTAAGAGATTTGGGCGCGTATCTCCCCGACTCGGATTCGACGAAGTATCTTGAGGTCCGGAACTTTTGCTCCCGTCGGTAGTTTCTGTTCGTCGAGTCGATGCTGTGTCATAGGATAACTTTCGAGAACCGATCACTCCCCTTGGGCTTGGTATCGGTGAAGTCCCGGGTAGTCCCCTCTTCTTTGTAGGCGACGACGTGGGTCGAGGACTCGGACGATCCAGGGGTTGGATGATGTAGCGTGTGGACGTGCCGGAAGCGTAGTCATGTATGCCCGACGTGAAGACAGATGTTTACTTTCTGTCGATGGGATGATGCATCTCTCTAATGACGGCTTCGGCCTGGTCATTAGTTTCCTCTTGCTGATTGGATTGTTTTTCTGTTTTCTTTCGAAGGTCGTTGATTTCTTAGGCGATTTCGGATCTCCGCTACCAAAGGTCTTCCCAGCTGCCTTCTTGGGGTGCGTGAACTTCCTCTTTGGCGAAAACGCGCCATCAATTTCATTTCCAAAGTTCATTGTCAGTGGTCGGTACATGAGACAAAGAAAGTTCCCAACGACCGATCAATGCAAGTCGTTTCCTTTCGAACCAACTGTGCGCCTGGAAAGTACCAACCGATAGTCAAGAATCTACAGTGATGTGATTAATGGGTCTTTGTCACTTGTACATTCACGTAGGGCTTGGAGGAGCAGAGCTATGGAAAGCTGCAGGAAGAGCCTCAAGGGTTCGGGATTCCGCCGAAACAAAATTGGTGTGACTATGGGGTGACGCGGTTTGGTAGTACACAGTATTTTGCGCAGCAGTGGTGCATCGAGAGAAATGGGAAAACAAGACGTTCAGGAACGAGAGGCGAGGTATAAATGTTACCCCATCCAATGTCCCGTCCAAGCTGTACTTAAACCGAAAAGACTCAACAAACAAACGAATTCGTCACTTGAGAGACTCATAATAGCCCTTGAGGAATTTTGAAGCATATATATATCCTGATCAGATTTGGTTGACGGACACCAGATCAGCTCCCGTATCCCGGGGGCGCTATTTTCTGCTCGCAATTGAAGGACGATATGCTTTCTATAAATGACGGTGTTTATACGTACCGCCGAAAGAAGAAAGGAAAGAGTGATTCGCATATAGGAGCAAGACTGAAGTTCTCTCTTCTCTATTATGCCTCGAGAAAAGTGAGGGAGAGGTCGTTTCCGGGAGAAGAAAGGGGGTGATGTCCTTGACGACGTCATCAACGGTCGACGGAGAGGACAATCGAAAATGACCATTCGGAACAGTCCACAATGACCGGTCTTCGTTTGCCTTATCCCTTCTTTACCAAGGAGAATGATCATTTTCGATGAATCTCCTCGATCACGAGTTCAGACAGCTACTTTAGAACACAAAGTATCATGATTCGACCATCTGTCAGCGAAGCTCGTGTGGCAGCTGCCATTAAGGGTGCCCTGTTGGCTGATGCTGCGTCGATGGGATGTCAACATGGCAGCGGCGACCCAGAGGCACCTGAATTTCAAGACCCTCCCGCTCCTGAGGGATACTCTTCCGCCGACTTTCCGGGTCACTATGGCGCTGGGATGCTAAGTCCTTGGGGTGAACAGCTGCTTTTCGCCGTTCAGTACGTTGCCAAGGAAAAAGCAGTCAATGTCGGTCCGATGAGCGTAGCCCTGATGAAATGGCTCGAAAGTGACAACGTCGGTTACAAAGACAAGGGCTTGGACGAGTTCTTGACATGCATGAAAGCCGGTGACCGAAGTGCGGAATTATGTGGAAATGACGATAATCGCGGTACGTGAGAGACGACGGGCAAAGCCCGAATGTAGAAATTGACTGAAAGGGGCGAATCAACCCTTGCCTGTGTCGCGACAACGTATCTGTCTTCTAACTGTTCGCTTGTATCTGTGTTTGTGCATGATACGTAGTTTGCGCATTCGCCCGGATTATCCCAACGGTATGTCTTTATGCGGGAGAAGTTGACATGGTCGAGCGTGTGAAGGAGACGGTTATGGTCCATCAAACGAATCTTCGAGCGATTCGATTCTCATGTGCGATTGCCAAGATTTTGGAACAAATCCTATTGGGCAATACGTTGAACCAATCCTTGGAGGAACCTGTCAACAATGCTATGGGTTCCAAAACAAGTTTCACAACGGATGACTCTGAAATTGGTGATGCGATCCTATTCTCCCTTATGGAAGCCAAAATGAAAGACGTCGATCAATTGGTCGAAGCACTCAATGATGAGGAACAAGATCATGGTGGAGTCACGGCCCGCCTACCCTCTGCTTTTAGAATCCCCATGTTCCTTTTGTACAAGGCAGGATGGCGATATCGACGAGGCTGCCTTTGTGAAGGCCATTCGGAGCAACATCCGCCTAGGTGGTGAGACTTGCCTTCGTGCCATCGCCTTGGGCGCCATTTTGGGTGCTGCCGCTGAAAAGTCCCAGAGAGCTTTGTGGAAAAGTTCCCCAAAGAGACTATGGAATCGGTCGACAAGACGATTGCGAAGATCTGCTCTCTATTGAACTAGGTTTACGGTATTCATCGGATATCATAATTTGACAAACTAACGGCATCGATCAGATAGGAAGTTTTCCTTGCTCGCGTAGGTGGAGCTTGGCGGCTTAAAGGATTCTACGTAGAGTCGTGTGATTGTGCTACAACGACCTTCTCATAGCCTTGAGATAAAGGAGGGTGAATCAATAGCATTCGGTTGCTTCGAATCTTGTTGACCACATGGACCAAATGTCAAAATGGTTCGCAGGGTCATTACCAACGACTCGTACGACTACAGATGATATCCATTCGTGACTCGTGACGCTTTCCAAGCCGTCGATCGATGTGACTCGGAGAATCAGGTCAAGACAGATGTATATGCGCCCACACCTCGGGATGACTCGGAGAATCAGGTCACAACAGATGTATATGCACCCACACGTAGGGGCAAAAGCCTCCCCATATACGTCGAAAGTTGCTGACTGTGAGTGGGAGGAACCATCGCCGAAATGAGAAGCGACCCCGATGTAGTATTCCAAAATGACCAGGCCCAACGCAAAGGCCTGAGGTTGACAAGCGACCATCTATGATACGTGAACGAGGGAGCCCGCGACGGTCTCGTAAACGTCGTTCCTCTGCTGCCCCTGCCCAAATCGTCACTTCCCCGAGGTCTTTGGAGGACGTCCTTCTATGGAGCTTGGGATTGCCCGTCATATCTCCAAGGCCTGGTCAGACGGCAGATGATTGCTCCTAACACTTTGGTACCATCTTCGTCGGCACAAGGTGGTAATGGACTCGCACCGGCAGAAAAGAAACCTCCGAAAAAGATATCAAGGAAAGCTAATTTGAATGGCATTTCTCAAGGCTCCACCAGAGACCTCGACGTCGGGCCGAATCGGAAACCGCCAACTCGATCAAAGTCAGATGAAGGACCTTCACTCATATCGCCCTCGGGGCCGAAGAAGAAGGGAGCTGTCGTTGGAGGTGAAATGCCTGAAACGAAGAAAAGTCTTTCCACTTCCCAACGGAATTTACCATCCAAAGCACGTCCTAATTCCACCGCCCCATACACTTCGATTAGTGCCGCTGGGCAACTTGACGGTTCCTCACGTAGTGCCATGATGGTCCGATCGAAGGCTGCCAGTATGATGCATGTCGATTCCCCGACGAAACAATCGGAACGAAAACTGGTGCTTCCCCGACCACCACCCACACGGACACGATCTCATGATGATCCTGATCATGATAGAGAATCACCCAAGAAGCGACAGGCTCCACTACGATCAAAGTCTGGTGATTTAGAAAATCTAGATGCTTCTACCGTCAAGGATCAACGAACGGGGATCCCCCCGAGGACCAGGGAGACTTTGAGTCGAAGTATTTTAAGAACTTCGACCCATGGTACAGGCGCAGGCGGAGGAAACAATCGACAAAGGCAACCATCCAAGGCTCGGATCATGGTTCAAGACAATGATCTCAACGATGACTCGTCGATTGAAGTGGGATCCATCAACTTTAATGATGACGAAGGGAAACAAGAAACATCCAAAGCTCCACCCACACAACGGGCCCCACGACCGGGCATGTACTCAAGGCCGAGTCTAGTCAGTACTCGATCTGGTATGACGAAATCCAATAAAAGTCTTATGGATCTATCTGGTCATTCGTTCAAATCGACTCTGGACCTCATGAGCAGTAAGGATTATGAAGAACTTTGGCCGAATGACCCCATATGGAAAAAGGCATGTCGGTACATACGTCTTCTCCCCCCCCATCCTGAGGAACGTCCCGACCGAAGATGGATTCGGATCTATACATGGACAGCACTCCTATTTGATTTCGTAGCTGCCTTAGTATCGCTATTGACCTACAGTGGCGTTGCGGAGTGTTGTGGAGTACCCATGATATCCTTGATCTTCCTTAATTTCAATTGGAAAAAGGTCATTCAAATTGTGACGTATATTTATATGGTTTTGATTTTTGTGGAAGTTCTTCCAGTTGTCCGAGAAGGGATGCCCTTTAACTTGCTGAATCCGTAAGTTTACAGTGAATATGAAAAAACAGAAACGAGGGGAGAATGCGCGATTGACTCAACTATTTTCTTTTTTTGATCCTGCTGTTTATGCCTATATACATCTTCAACTCCACCCAAACCAACAAACAAAACAAACCCAAAAAAGGCTCGTCGGATTCGTCATCACCTTTGCAATGTTCTTTGATGATAGTCTTATAGCGGCTGTCCTTATGTGGGTCATCGAAGCTGGATCAGTCTTCTTTGAATTCCGTGTATTTCGTCTGCAATCCAGGTTGTACCATGGAGGATATGACAAACTTGACGAGTTAGAAAAGAGTTTGACTTCGACTCGACTTCTTCGTGCATCCAGTCATCATCGGGTGTCTAGCGTAAGCAGCCTTGATATTTCGGTTGAGAATGATGAGGAAGATGATTCAGGCAACTCGTTTGGAGAGGACGATGATGACGATGAGGATAATGAAAAAGTCGAAGAGGGACGGTCTGAGGGGATGACGAAAAGTATCAGCGGGAATAGTAGTTCGTCAGGAACCATCAGCAAAGGTTCCAATCCTTTGAATTCCTCAAGAAGTGCTATCGATATCAGTTCTGCCTCAAAAGGTCCTGGAAATTTCAGTTCGGCTGCATCAAGAGGTTCTACCAATTTAAGTCGCGCAAAAAGTTCTGCGAATATGAGTCGCTCCAGGAGTACAACGAGTTTTCAAAATGCATCCAAGGGAAGTTCAAGAAATTTCAATGACTCCCGAAGTACACATATGATGAATTCCTCAAAGGCGAGTTCAAGAAATTTCAATGAATCCCGAAGTACGAATATGATGAATTCCTCAAAGGCAAGTTCAAGAAATTTCAATGACTCCCGAGCAACGAAAATGATGAATGCATCCTACTCTGGATCGACGATGAATCTAGATACGAATCACAAATATCGGGAGGCAAAGTTATTACGAGAACGAAGACAATTACGTCTCAAACAGGCTGAAGAACGAAAGAAATTGGGTTATCATCTTGCGGGGGTTATCATCAACTTATTCTTGACGGGGTTATCATTGATTCTCATCGTCGTCATTGCGTCGAGTGGTGGCTTATGTCTACGGAACGATGTCAAACCAAAGATCTTTAGTATGAATCAGTTGGGAATCTGTGACAAATGTCCTGGAAAGATTGAAAATGGTCTATGTGAACAGTGTGACAACTTTCCTGAGGAATATCAGTGTTACTTCCAATACTAAGCTGGGACAAGTATATCGGCGAATCTCTCTGTCTCTCTGACTTTCCCGCTTTACCAATGCATACGGTTGGAAAAACCTTGATCTCTCCCAACCCTGCCGTCGCCGGAACCACACACAAAGAACAACCAGAAACAATCCCGTCATTGGGAGAAAGACGTTCTTCATGAGAGAAGATGGAGAGGATTTGCCAAAAAAATCAAATCAAAGAAAGAAGTCTTCCAGGGCTTTCTTCGAAGATCGAATCATCATCTACGAAACCCAAAAGCAATTCCATTGGCCAAAGTGAAAATATGTTTTCAGATACGGCAGCGGGAAGTGACATGGGGAAACATCCGTGGGAGTACTTCAGTCTTTTGTATGGTGGGGATGGGGTGGGAGGGGGG
>Ga0194115_10007225_pt1 | contig 11065 bp, 9 predicted proteins | sample TA2MahsurfametaG_3_FD_148656 | JGI IMG/M metagenome (GOLD analysis project Ga0194115, IMG submission 148656) | Freshwater microbial communities from Lake Tanganyika, Tanzania - TA2015002 Mahale S4 surface | ecosystem: Environmental > Aquatic > Freshwater > Lake | place: Tanzania: Lake Tanganyika... | reverse complement strand
TTCACTAGCGCCATGGCCTTTTGGGGGTGATCACCGCATCGCTCCCGGGGGTGATCATTGCGTCACTCCCTCCCCCTTGCTTTCCGGTTGTGGGCTTCCGCTCCGGAGTGGCTCGCCTCTTTTCCCCCTTGGAAATTGCAGTAGACCACTTAAAATAGAACTTTATATTATATATATTTGCAACATGACCTCTTTCTGCCTCTAGTTTGCGTTTGACGAAACAGATATGCCCAGAACGAAAGAACCTAGTTTTGAACTCACATAGTCACTGTCAAAACTACGAAGGAAGATATTTTTACTGGTCATGTTTTTTCGAAGTTTCCCCAATACCGTACCCAGATATAGTACCTATGCTACGTCCAACGCAACTCCCAAATTCGAACTCCCTCAAACGAAGTAGTCGGATGGATCGAGCTGCTATCCTCTGGCGCGTCTTTGGTCGTAGGAAAGATCCATGGTTGTCCCATCGTCGAGAGGTCAACAATGAATTTCACTCATTCAAAGACCAAGGCCTTTTTCTATCATACCTCTTGTGCATCTTCGACGTCAAATTGGAAACAAAATTGAGCGACAAGGCGAGAGGCTGGACATTTAGTAGACCCCGAAAGCAACGACAACAACAACAACCAATGCCTTTGTGTCGTGTTTGTGTTCCATGAACGTATCCGCTGAATGCGAAAACCTCGCAGTGGTGGATCGTCGACGATTCAAGAGGAAGGAAGATATTGGAAATTCGAGACAACATGAAAATCCAAGACAATATTATTCGAAGCGACAAAATACGAGACCTTCAAAAACAACATCTTCATCATCGCAACTACTATCTCTTTTTCCATCGACACCCATGATCCTTCTCATTACTGCCGTGTTGGAAATTGTCATCTATTTCACATATGTGTACAGTGATCAGATTTTATCCTTGGACACATCTCTCAATGCTTTCCTATATCCGGAAAGAAAACGACGTATCATTCGAACAGAAGATCATTTACAGGATATGGCATCAATCCTGAATCGAACATCGTCTAGTTTAGGATATGGGGATATCTTTGAGGCAATTCAAAAACAGACACCTACGGAAATGGGTACCAATTCACAGAAATATCATCATTTTACAAAAGAGGAATATGGTATCAACTATACACTACTCATGTTGGAACGAATGGGTATAAATCAGAGTGAAATTATTCACCGTCAATTATTACCAGTTCTCCCCCCATGGTGGCAGATTCTTGAAAACTATGGAAGGAATGCTACTGTTTTAGGTGTAGAACGTTGTCAAGCCTATCAGGAACGTGTGATGATTCGACATTTGGGTCCAGTAGGACTCTTTTCTTCGGGGACGAATTTACTTCAACAATTACTGTATGACAATTGTAAGTCGCCGATTGGAGGACAACGACGAAGACTATTCACCCTATGGCAATCACCATGGGGGAAACATAATCCTGCCTCTCTCCGTCTGAAACATATCGCGAAACATCAGGAACCTAGGAATCAATCAGCTGTCCTACCGATAGTAATGGTCCGTCATCCCTATACCTGGTTGTTCGCACTCTGTCAATCTTCATATTCACTCTTCTGGACACATAATCCAGATGATTGTCATCACTCATTATTTCTTCAAAATCCTGTACGGGCCATGTTCGGTTCACACTTGCGGAATATGACGTATGATTCCTTGATTCATGTTTGGAGGGATTGGAATTTGGATTATTTCAAGCAAACAGATTACCCCATGCTTATAGTACGGATGGAAGATTTAGTCTTCCGACCCATGGAGGTAGTGAGACAAGTTTGTCATTGTGCCGGGGGGAAACTTCAATCGGAAATAGATCCGATGTATCCCTTCATCTATACTACCACAAGTGCGAATCTTGGAACAGGTCATGGGGATCATCGGAGTGATCTATTGTCTTCTTTCATCCGCCAAGGACGGCCGCTCAGTTCCTTTCGCAAACTCTTTATTGACTTGGATTGGAGAATCGTCAACGAAACGCTAGCGGATGATCATGGATTAATAAAGACCCTAGGTTACAAGCTCTAAATAGGGATTCCGCCACAGGTAAATGTGTGAGTCCCGTTCATTCCCCCAAACCCCAACTCTTGAACGAACAGACCGAGTAGATAGCGGACTGGCCTTAGAGATAGTCATTACAGCATATAGCGTGTCGGACGGGAGACTGACCCCAGAAGATTGTGACGTGGTAACTTGTGCTATGACTTTGGCAATTAACTCTATCTAGACGCACGTAGACTTGTCTAGCAAAAAGCTGAATGGGCTAAGACGCTATAATGGGCCGTTTATCCCGGGAGATTAAGGTAATGGACCCCGCCTCGCACGTTCATGGCTTCGTTCGTTATCTACCAACTACCTGTATCAATTGATTCCGATACTCGAAGGCCGGCGGAGCACGACTAGTATTTGCTTTTCATTCCGAGTGTCAGCGCGACGGGGAACCGCATCAACGCCGAATGACACGGCTGGAGATACGGAAGCCTTACTTCTCCATCATCCTACAATAAATAGCTCATACTCTCATGTATATTTCAACTACGAGTATATTCCTTAAGCAGAATAAGCGGCCCACCGACGTTCAACTGGCGTCCGGTGATTCCTTAGCGATTCTTGTCGTGCCAGTGCAGGAGCCAAAAGCTTCGAAAGTGCCAGCGGTCGTGGGACTACGCCGCCGGAACATTGATCCGCACGAGAAGGACTCCTTGGAATATTATCACCAACTTTCCTTGAACGAAGGGGACTGCTCGGCTGAGTTGATAATGTCTCGGAATATCCCGTAGCCCATCGACTTGTTGAGGCGAACTTTGCCCGAGAAGAACAAGCTTGTTTATCGTAGTCATATGAAAGCTGTTGAGTTGGTCCACTTTTCCTCGATACTACTTGAGAACTGGACGGTCCATATGCGTTGTCATCGATGATAAGCACATCGCAACAAGAAGCACCGCGAACGAGGCCGCTCATGAAGCTCTGGAGAGATGTCCGAGGTTCTTCCATCTCTTGTGTTGTGTCGCCGTAGTCAATACTGGCACACGCACTGCCATTTTCTGAATGAGGATGAAGCTTGGAATGTTCTGTCTCGCGACTTTTAGGAATCACTATCTGAGAATGCATGGGCGGGGTTGAATTGGAACGACGCATTTTTGTGGAGAGTTGACTGACAGTGAGGCGTTTTTTGTGACTACTGAGCTTGAAGGCAGTTTGCGGGCAGAGCGCGACTGACAATGACACGGTTCGGATTTGTAGGCTGTGGGCCGTAGGCCTCGTACTGTTTGTTCTGACAGCGATTCAAATTTCTGTTACTATGGTAGCCATCGTTATGTCCAGATAACTCCGTTCGAAATGGATCAGATGCTTGATTTTACCATTGCTGTTCGCAATTCTCTTCGTCCTTTAATCATTTCGCTACGCCCGAAACGATGTTAAATCTTTTTGAGGATCGCGATCAAGCGAACAACAATCGTCAGCAGGTGTTTTCCCCGAGCGTCCCTGACAAATTGTCGAGGACCTCAATGATGTCGTTTTTGTTTCATAGATGAAAATCTCTCATGGCCCTTATTGTGGATCTAAGTGGATAGTCCCATAACGAAGTGCAATTCGAAAAACCAATCGAAATGATCGAAGGCGGTGTAATTGGCGTCTCCGAAACGTTATGCGGTTTCGTTTCTTTGTTGGAGCTCAGTCCCGACTTCTCCGATTGTGGAGAAACAAGCCTTACAATCCGAAGACTTCACCTAGAGAGAATCTTTTCTCCGGACAGTGAAAAGAGGCGCTTTGCAAACACGTACGTCACTGCCCGTTTGCGTTTACCATCTTTTTTTTAAGAAAGTAGAGTCCGGGGAAGTGGCGGAGGGAAATACGTCCAGAATATGTTCTTGTTCTCCTCTAGGCATCAATATCGTTCTCCAAAGCGTGCCGGACAAATCTATGTTCTACGTCATCATGACCAACGATAGCTTCTGGACAACAATGGAGACAATATGAGACCAGAAGGAAAGTGGTATAAACCCTTTATTTCCCATATTGGAGGGTTAAATACAGGAATACTAAAGGGGCAAGAATCAATTGGCAATCCAATCGATCTACGAAGCCTCCATGTCCCCTGAAGACGCTTCCGAAATCTTTTTCCATATAGGCTCGTTTGATGAGGGATGCCAAGAATCCTCCAAAGGGTCCAATCAAACTAACCACGGAACCAAAGACTAAGGCATCCTTTTGAGATTCTAGCATGTAGTATGATGCTAGCAATGTTGAGAAGGCTGCACCAATAAAACCTTCCCATGTCTTGTTGGGGGAAATGACAGAAAGGATAGGATGACGGCCCATCGTTTTACCAAAGACGTAGGCCATTGTATCATTGATGATCACCAAAAGGGCAGGGATACCGACCCATTTTTTTCCAAAATTTTCCATCGTCGCAATCCAATAGGACGAAGGGAGGACTACCAGAGTCTATATCATATGCAGTCAGATGGGTGAGTGGGAAAAGCGAGATATCATACGACGTGAGAGGACGAATCCAAAAACCCCAAGGCCATCCAATTGCCTTCTTTGTTGGCATCTGTATACGAGGAAAAATTGACGTACCGCTGAAAGGGATGATACGGCTGCCTGTCGTAGATAGTCTCTAAATTCATCTCCCTGAGCCTGTTTCCATTGGAATTGAATAATCGATGAGATAATCCCTAACATTGTCATCCCCGAGACGACGGCAGCAATTTGAGTTGACCACCAGGGCATCATTTGGGGACCATTCCATGCAATACTCGCAATGAGGAACCAATACCATCTATATAAGCCATGTGCAAAATCTCCACCAATGACTCTTGTCGTTTCTCCATACATCGCTACCTGGACTAATAGAGTAAAGTAAATTAGACCATCTTCCTTCCCCCAATGGGCGATACCACCCACAGCTGCTAACATGAAGACTGCTGGAAGGACACGATCGGCAAGACGGGTAAATAATGATGAAGATGGAGTCTTCTTGCTCTCGTTGGTATCGGAAGATATCGCAGATTCAAGACTACCGTCGACAACTTCTACATGGAGAAGAGTTTGTATTCGGGAGACTCAAGTGAGGCATATGGAAGTCGACATGTGCTTTTCACTCCACAGATAACAGCAAACTTAAAGGAATACCTTGATGGGGTGACGACTCATCGAGATCAATCGTCGTGGGATTCTCGTCCTGTCCACCTCGCAGCAGCAACGGCCGCCACCTTCCCTCTAGATTGGATAGTGGAGCGAAACTTTGAGAAATTCTTGAGGCTATGGTAGTAGTGGTAGTGGTTGATGCTGTCGTCGTCACACTTGGGAGATGTAGAGAAGGAGGACTATGATGGTAGTTGTGAATATCTTGATGCGTAGAATGGTCGGCCATACACAACAGGGAAGAGGGGCTGAGTGTCACCACGCATATAAGGAGGAAGCTAAGACCATAGGACCGACATGAGTCGATTGTTGTCGTCATGATGATGCTATACTGCGTTGAGCAAGGAAAGGGTGCAACTAGATTGTTGCTTGTATTGCCAGGATGTGATTTTTGGCTGTGAGTTGGGCTGTCAACCTCCTCGGATGTCGTGTGCGTGTGGATGACATCATGTTGTTCAAGGTTCAAGGCAGATATCGCTGCTTGAAAAAATCTTGTGATGCCAATGATTAAGAAATAAATGTATATACGTAGCTACGCATCATTGTATATCATCATAAGTTGTCATCCTCATGCACTTCGCGCCCAAAATGGGAACTTAAATAGTCTCCATTTGTCGGGAATTCGACCCAAACAATGCCGCCGCTTTTCCCTCGAAAGTGGTCCTCTGTTCAAAAACGATGATGGAAGTACCGTAGCTCCGATTGACCCCAGCACTGGCAATATCAAAGCCCCTATTACATCGTACTGTATACAACGAAGATCAATGAAAATCCAACAAACGGATACAAACAGCCATGTCCTAGTGACTGTGGACATGTATCCTGATTTCAAATGGGATGAACGATTGGTTTGGGCACCACTTCAAATTGAATGTGATGAGAATCCTACCAATATGGACTTTGAGGACAACGCCGGAGTGACGACAACGACGATGATGATGATGACGACGAAATCAAAGTCGACTATCCATGCAGTATGGTGGCCAGCCTTGGTATATACTTCGATTGCTGATTTTGATAAATATCATGGCCATGTAGAAGATAAATCTCATCGGACCAATTTATTGGTTCGGATGTTACAACGTGTCCATCTCTCTGTCCCAGACGTATATTGTATTGAATTTTTGGGTCGACCATTGATGGATGTTCAAATTATGGAAGAGAAAGATTTCATTTCACAATTTGCTGGTGGACATTTAAGTCATGTATTACATGCCATTTCCTGTCAACCACAATACTTCGTCGAAAGACTTCCACAAATGATTGTCCAATCGACGTATCATGACTTCCATCGTGCTATGGACCTTGCCATGCACCTATTAGGACAACGAGGCAATAATGCATTTCAATTACATGGACAAGAGAAATGGAAGGAATGGGAATCTAATCAACAAGAACAACCACGACACCAACGACAGTTATCAATACAAGAGCAACCTGTTCAGCTACCATCTGTACAACAACGGATTCAATCCATTCAGGGAAACACACGAAGTGAGTCCACCGGTCGATCCAGGCCTCCTGCAAGTCCCAGCCATAGTGTGACGGCTGTGTCCATCGTTGAGGAATCCACGGAATCTACCCCAACGGATCCACCTGTAACTCCAGCGTCTACCGTGGCGACGACGGATACCTCGCACCCCTCTATTCGTACCTACGGGGATCAAGATCCCTCATCACACCCGATCATATTACCCACGTATCATGGTTGGCCGGATTCCATGGAACCCCTAGGAGATATTCCCTGGAAAGAAGCTCATCCTCAACTCTTTATGATGGGATGGGCTCGATATCTGGACGAGGATGGAGTCCGGTATCAGTTTCGAGGCGAAGGCCCATCTCTAACTTTATCTCAAATACAAACCTTGGCCAACGAACGATATGGTTGGAGATCATTCCCCATTGTACGGGCAACGACAGCTGTTGCTCCAACAGCTCCTCGCGGACCCCCTCCTCCGCCACCTACCCTAGAGGCGACTCAACACTACACTCCATCACCGTCGAAACACGTCCGCCGTCGTCGAAACGCCTGTGAACCACCATCGACGAATGCACGCAATTATTCCTTTGGATTCCTATGGAAACACAAATTACTTCCAGAGGGATGGAAAAGGATCCCACCGAAGGGAGCCGATGCTAAAATCTTTGACTTTTATTATCTCCGACCGCATGTCAATCAGGCAAGGCTTGCGGAAGTGACAAGGGGTGCTGATTACTTTGATGATCACTGGGCGGTTTTGGATTGGTGTCGGAAGCAGGAGGATTTTTTCCGGGGGTTAGAGTCTTCTGCTTCGGAAGCAGAATCGGTTGCGTCGACCGTCGCCGATGATCCTTCGACCTATCTGGAGGGCATGGAAGAACATGAGGTTGAAAGCGACGACGAGGACGAACTGCCTGTCGCTCCTACTGCTACTACAGCTTCTCATGTTCCCAAAAAGAAGTGCAAGAAATTGAACAAGAAGCAAAAGTCCAAAATGAAAAGCAAGAAGTCCAATGCCTCTCAAAAGAACTATTCCTTTGGCGTTCTGTGGGCTACTCACTTGGAGCCCCAAGGATGGACCATGCCAAGGGCCAAGCGAAATTCACTCATTGACTATTACTACGTCCGTCCAGATAAATCCACGTCTGGTATTCTGGGCGAAGACTACTTTCAGTCAACTGATCAAGTCTTGGATTGGTGTCGCCGGAATAATGACTATCCGCCGTCATCATCACCCGAACAAAGTCACAGTGGTACCCGCTACAGTAGAGACGGAACGATCTCCTCTCATGAAGAAGATGGAGATGAATCAACCAAACATCCCACAGAAACCGAAGACGATCATACTATTGGAGACCAGACAGAATATTCGACTCCTGGTAACCGCACAAGGCCTCAAGATCCGTCTCGACCTTTGCTTCGAGAAGAGGAGGAGGATGAAGGAACCGCGCCCTTGACGGATGAGGAAAAGTATAATTGGAATAACCTATGGCCCTTTCTTCAAAAACTAGGATGGAGAGTCCGCAAGGCACCAAATCCTTTGGATCACTGGCACTATGAACGCCCAAGGCGACTCAGTGATGATTCCGGCGAAAGGATTCGTGGGAAGCACTACTTTACAACACCTGAAGAAGTCATAGCCCACAATAGGGAAATGGATCGACTGGAACGCATGGGAATTTCGCATAGTGACTGCGAAGAAGAATTGCACACTCACTCTGTGGCTACCAGGATTGGTGAGACGGTCTCTGAGACTCGACCGACCAAGAAAGCCAAACAAGGCGTCAACAGCATTCGAGACGACAATGAAATTGTGAGCAAGATGGCAGCCCGAAAAAAATCATCCAAAGCTCAAAAGCAATCGCTCGAGGACAGAGCTTCCGATGTCTCCAAAACCAACAAAAGACCCTCAAATTTCCTTGAGGACAAGCGCCCAGTATGGCTCAAGATAAGGGTGGATATCGAGCCCGACAAGAATCAGGCTCGTTGGGCGAAGTACTCGTTACGCAAGGTCATGACGCACAATCTTGCACTACAAACAGGAGGATTTCGCTATAGTGGCTCGAGGTACATGCTACCAGGCGATGCGTCGATTGGTTTTGAACATTTCGATGAAATCATGAAGTACTATGCCCGATTGGGACCTGGAAACTATTACATCTCTCCAAAAGCCGAACCAGAGGACAAAGAATTCTTTGTCCGTTTGGTCAACAATGCATTTTGTCCGGGAACAGATTACGAACATTGTAGGACTCGACAGCTGGAACAGTCTGAAATCGAAGCTTGCCTTACGGAGATGTTCTATTTTAAGAAAGATCCCGTCGATGGGCGGTGGCATGATACTCGAGGATTTTCCCGGGGGGAGAACCTTAAGGCATCTTACGACTCGCTTCCTTCATTACTTCGCGATCTTCGCAGGATCGAGGACTTGGACGGAACAAGTTCTCTTGGGCGCAAACGTAAGCCCATGGGCAGGGAGGCTCTCGAATTCGTGCAGAAGGAGCGTTTGTACATGGCCTTTCGGTTGTCCATTGCGGACGACGCCGTAGTCGACAACTTGCATTTGACTAGGTCACATGACTCCGATTCAGGCGCCCCCGCCCCGAAGAAGCGAGCAGCTTCTACCTCTAAGCCTACAGCAGGTACCCAAAAAGCTTCTACCGAGTTCCAGCGTGAAAGTGGTTCAGACAGTTTGGACGCTGGGGTACAACTGAAGTCCACGGAAAATGGTACTATCGAGCTCAAGAAGAAACGCCCATCAACTTCAGTGCATAAGAGCGATTCAGCGAAGAAGCGCGACTTCAAGGAAGCGGAGGCGAAGCGAACGGAGAAATCTATCAGGGAGAACACATTCAGACCATTCAATAAAGGTGACATGCCGAACAAGGCTATTCGTGCTTTGGTCGAAGTACCGGATTTCATGTGGGACGTCGCGAAGAAACTTGGAGTTGTCTACGTAGGCGGGCTCTACCACCTACCGGATCGTCGCTACGGGATGAACTATCCAGCTGGATTGTCCCCTTCGCTCAATTCAACGGACAAAGTGTTTCGGCACCTTGGAACTTATGGTGGATATGACCTAAAGGATCTAAGTGAAGAGAAACGACTCGCCGCAAAACTAGAAATCGCTCGTGCAAACGTGACTGGAAAGCGAAGTGAATGGAAGGCCTACAGGTTGATCGAAGAGCACGAAGCTGTCACTTTCCTTCACACCCTCGGATTTGAGCGTCCTGTTTCGGGTGCTGAAGAATGGGTTGTTCCCGATCGCCTTTTGCATTACACGAATCCTTACGTTCAAGGCCAACCGCCTCTATTGAAGGAAAAGTACGAAACTACAAACGAATTGAGGATTGCGTTGCGATGTTTCCCAGATCTTGCGTATCAACCTGGTGAAAAGAGTCGCCGTCGTGAATCGACCTTGAACAATCATTTGATGACATCGTTGCGACTTTGGATTGCATGCGGCCCTGAAGGGCCAGATGCGGTGACCTATGACTCTCAACCCTCAGGGATTCAAGGCGATCAACCTGTATCACCAGCATGTCCATCATCTCCAGGATCTCAGTCGATTACATCAGAAGTCCACGAGGAACTCCCGAGTCCCATTCGACGTGCAGACTTGTTCACGCAACCCCAGGATTCGGAGGACGAGGGTGAAAGTATTCAGGAAGCTATTGCGGACTTGGGGTTTGAAAGTCCTAATCATGGTTTGCTGACACAAGCTCAGGAGAGCGACGAGTAAGCTCATGGTGATACAACGCGTTGTAAACGAATGAAGAGAAGAGTACAAAATGGGGTCTAGTACAGAATCTTTGAACACTGAAATCTAAGTCGCAGACGAAAAACCGCCGTCCACTTTCGTCCAATTGCGCTTTACGATGAGCGTCCGCCCTGTATTCGTCTGGACGACTCGGTGTTCTTTCCGCCGGTGCTTGTAGTACCTTTGTTCTTCTTGACGACTAAAATTTTTCGGGTCCGAACAACGACGGCACCATCATCTGAGCATTCACTAACAGCATCGTCATCGCTAATGCCTCGTTCGTTTCCCTTTCGTCCATCCATTCGTCCTTGATCGTCATCTAAACCCCGAACAGAAGTTATCTTATTACTGTCATCCAAACTCCAAATGGGGAAACCATCAGCATTGACTCTTTTCAGGACTTGACGCTGACTACTATGGAGGCCTCCTGTCTTTGTGGGAGAGAACAATTCCAAATGTTCTTCCAAACGAAAGGGAGTTTTCCTCCTCCCCCGACTACTAGATCGACTCCTTGTTCTACTTGGATCGGATTGGGAAGTCTCGTGGCCGGTAGTAGAAGACGTCCTTCTAGTATTCCCCTCGGTAGATACAGTCTCTCGGGAACGACCACTCGTATCTTGCTGATAATCTATTTCCTTTCGTTCACTCCTCCTCC
>Ga0194115_10007222_pt1 | contig 11067 bp, 9 predicted proteins | sample TA2MahsurfametaG_3_FD_148656 | JGI IMG/M metagenome (GOLD analysis project Ga0194115, IMG submission 148656) | Freshwater microbial communities from Lake Tanganyika, Tanzania - TA2015002 Mahale S4 surface | ecosystem: Environmental > Aquatic > Freshwater > Lake | place: Tanzania: Lake Tanganyika... | reverse complement strand
ATTGATAAGCTCGATCGTTGGCTGGAGGAAAATGCAAAAGAAAACAATACTAATGCTATCAGACCATCCGTGAACAACTACAGCTCAGCGGATGTAAAATTGGGTGAATTGCTGGAAAGTCATGGAACTAACACCACAACGCAACTGGAAACGGTAGACGTGAAGGTTTGAAAAGTTAGAACTATATGACAATCAGCAGCCGAGCTCCTGGGAAGAAATTTTGGAGAAGGTTCAGAGACTACGGTCAACCTAAATCGAAAGACATGGTAATGATCCGACAGCGCCCAACACCAATTTGGTGATGATATAGTCCAAACTTCATAATAAGTGAGCACGTCGGGCGTCGGAACCCAAGCTCGTTGGTTAATTAATGGATTAATCAATACAGGGAAATATAGTTTCAAGTGTTTTGGCGGTGCAGTCAAGCACGACAACTACGAGACAGTTGTAGTAAATCCAGACTTTATTGTCAAACCAACTGATGGATTTGGAGACAAAAACCTGCTTAGAAAAACATTAGCCCAGCTAAGACCAGATGCTCTCTTACTATTTACTGACCCAAGATTTTTTATCTGGGTTTGGGAGATGGCAGATGAGATCAATCAAATTTGTCCGATTGCATATTGGCACCTCTGGGATAATCCACCGTGGCCTGACTTTAATAGTGTTTTGTATGACTCGACTGATTTGATTAACTGCATCAACTATCCCACTTATGAGATGATTAAAGATCACTTTCCAGAAAAGACAAATTATATTCCTCACGCAGTGCCACAAGAACTTTTTAAAGAATTACCCGTACAACAAATCCAAGACTTTAAGAAAAAATTGTTAGGCAAAGAGCGTCTAGACCACTTCACTGTCCTCTACGTCTCAAGAAATGCCAGAAGAAAGATGACAGCTGACATATTAAAGTCGTGGCAAATGTTCATGAAAGATATGAAAGAAAAACACGGTCACCAAAAAGCTTCAATTATAATGCACTGTGATCCACTCGATCCTGAGGGTACTAATTTGCACAGCGTGATAGACATGCTGGGAATTAAAGAAAATGTCGTCTTTTCAAAAGATAGAATTGCTTTTGAAGACATGAATGTGCTCTATAATATGACTGACACTGTTGTCAACAGGTCGTCTAATGAGGGCTTTGGGCTCCCTATTTTAGAGGCAAAAATGTGCGGCAAGCCTGTCATCTCTATAAAGACGGGCGGCTTAACTAGACAAGTTGAAGATCATTTGACTGGTGCGCAGTACGGAATAGGTTTGGATCCTGAAGTGAGATCCATGGTCGGCAACTTGATGATCCCCTACATCTACGAAGATTTTATATCTCACGAAACTTTATCCAGGTCTTTCATGGAGATGTACGAGTGGGGCCCAGACAAGCGAAAAGAAATAGGAATGAAAGCAATGAAGCATGCGCATAGAGACTACGTCTTAGATGACGTCGTAAAAGACTGGGACGCAAGCTTGACTAAACTTATTGATGCTTGGGGAAAACCTGAATCAAAGCCCGCGCTTTGGGAATTGAAGGTGTTAGATGTTTGAAACTAATTTTTTTACAAACTTCAATAAGAAAAAAGTGCTTCTTCGTGGGCCCGCGCTGACTCAGTCTGGATATGGCGTGCACACTAGGCAGATCGCACGCTGGTTGCTCTCTAAAGACGTGGATCTAAAAATTCAAGCTACGCCCTGGGGCACTACGCCTTGGTTGATAGACAGTAATCTATGCAGTGGATTAATCGGAGCTATGATGCAGAGAACCGTTGATCCTACTGATCAAAGATATGATGCAACTTTTCAAGTACAGCTACCTAACGAGTGGGACACTAGCATGTCCAACACTAACATTGGAATATCAGCAGTCGTAGAAACTGACAAGTGTAATCCTGCGTGGGTTGAAGCTTGCAATAAGATGACTTCGATCGTAGTACCTTCAAAGCACTGTCATAGTGTTCTTCTGCAGTCTGGCAGATTGAATGTTCCTGCGCACGTGATACCCGAGTCTTTTCCTGATGAAATTTTAAGAGAAAAAAAGACTAGAGTAACTGACCTACATTTTGAGACCAACTTTAATTTTTTAATTGTGGGTCAAATCACAGGAAAGAACGCAGAAAATGATAGAAAAAACATCTTCTATACAATTAAATGGATTTGTGAAACATTTAAGGACGACAAGAATGTAGGCCTGGTAATTAAAACTAACTCGGGCCGAAACACAAAGATAGACAGACACATCGTTGAGAATGTGATTAAGTCTGTTTTAACAGAGATTAGAAAGAAACCCTCACCTAAAATCTACCTCCTGCACGGTGAGATGACAGACGAAGAGATGGCATCATTGTACGTGCACCCTCAGATAAAAGCTCTGGTGTCACTTACACGCGGCGAAGGCTATGGTCTACCAATTTTAGAGGCAGCTGCATCTGGCCTTCCTGTGATAGCTACTAATTGGTCTGGGCATCTTGACTTCATGTCTAAGGGCAAGTTTATTGGAATTGACTACAGCTTAGACAACGTACATCAAACTCGTCTAGATGGAGAAATTTTCATGCCAGGATGCAAATGGGCGACTCCAAAAGAAGACGACTTTAAGAAAAAAGTTGTTAAATTTAGGCACTCAACTTCGACACCAAAACAATGGGCACTTGATCTAAAAGAGAAGATAAACAAAGATTACTCATTTGACGCTGTTTCTAAAGCGTATGATGAAGCTCTCGGTAAATTTCTATGATTGTAACTTTCATATTTGCTATCTTATTTGTCATTTCTACAACACTGTTAATTAGAACAGCAAGAAATAGCATACAGCTTATTGATAAAATTGACGACTTAGAAGAGCAATTAGGGTTGGCTGTTAAAATTCTTGAAGAGCGTCATAAGCGACTTGAAGCAAAATCAAAGACTGAAATTTTTTTTGATGATCCTGTAGTTAAAGAAGTTGTCAAAGACATCGCGGACTGCAGAGACGCTGTTGCAAAAATTATTGATAATTTTGAAAACAAAGAGGAACAAGACGAATAGACGCGATAATATAAGCGAAAATTAAGATTAGTTGGTTATTAATGTCAAAGAACTTAAAAAGAAAAAAGAAGACGTCAGGGTCGAAAGAAATTAAAAGACAGAGTCTAGATAAGAATATTATAGAAATTGATTTAGCTTCTAACAATGGAGCTGCACACCTTGACAAAATTAATGAAGTCGATGTCATCAATAACAAAGAAGAAAAATCTAACTTAAAACTCTATTTTAATCAAGACACACACAAGGCAATAGTAGCATTTCAATTAGAGCAGACAAAAAAAGACAGAGATAAGCTTTATGTAGAGCAGATAATGCCAGCTTTTGAAAAGCTTGTAGAGAATCTAATAAACATCTATAAGTTTACAAGCATGCATGATTCTTACGAAGACTTAAAAGTTGATTGTGTCAATTTTCTATTTGAGACCATACACAAATTTGATGAAACAAGAGGAACTAACGCATTTTCATATTTTAACGTCGTTGCCAAGAACTGGCTTATCATTAAAACAAAACAAAAATCTCAGAAGATGAAAAAACTTGTTAGCTTAGATGACCCTGAAAGTCTATCTAGCTATGACACGTGCCTGATAGAAGAACACAATTATCTTCCCTTCAAAGATGCTGGCATGGAATTTGCAAATCGCAAAGAGATAGTCAAGATGCTCTACGACATAAGAGCGAAAACTAAGTCGGAAAATGAATTGATTTGTATTAACTCTATCATCACTGTTTTTGAAAATTTAGACGATATTGACCTGTTAAATAAAAGCGCAATACTGCTTTATATGAGAGAATTATCGGGTCTCTCGCCCAAGCAAATGACTACTACGATGCAAGCGATAAAGAGTTATTACAAAAAGTTAAAGATAGAATCTGCCAAATCTCAATAATTGTTAATATGAAATCCATTGAAGATGCAGAAATACTTTTAGAACAAAAGACTAAAGACTTTTCAGATTTGCTCAATCAAATAGACGGTGTTTCTGATAAAAAAAAGAAACTGTGGAAAGAGATATACGAAAATGCAGTCGTAGACCGTCAGAATGCTTACTTTCTTTTTTGCGCTTTAGTGAAGATAGTAGAAAACGATAGCACAGAGCACGCAGTGCACGGCAAGACCTTGGCGTCATACATTGAAAAAATGGGGAAATCAAACGATCAGCTAATTAGATTGTCTGAGCTGATATCTAAAGCAGAAAAAGCTAATAATGAAATAGACCCAGAAGAGATATTTAGAAAAATAGAAAATCAATAAAAAGCAATGGGAATTAATCCAAGAGATTTCATACAGTCTTCTGATATAACAACTCAATTTGTTGAAGGTAATCTGATCAGTCCAAAGGGTCAGTTAGATTCTGCACCTTTACATAATCCTACTTTTAAAAAGATGGTGATACTTGACGTTGTGACGGACCCAATTAGCATTCTTGGGTCCGAAATGCAGACAATTAAAAAAATAGAATATTGGCGAAATATTTTAAAAGTAACCAATCTTAAATATGCAAATGTTTTACCAAGAAACACCATAGTAGGACATTTTATAAATAGTAATGAAAGTCCCATGTTTGCTTTCCCATTCTTTCCGTCGCATTTTTCATTACCGTGCAAACCAGGCGAAACTGTTTGGGTAATAATAGAAGATCCTGATTTACCGAAACCTGATATCGTCTATTGGATGTGTAGAGTGACAGAGCCTCATATCGCCGACGATGTCAATCACACCCATGCGCCTAGATCTTATGATATTTCATTTGCAGGTGTTGATAGATCATCAAAAAAAGATAGATCTGAAAATAATGGTAAAACCAAACCAGTCTATGAGCTTAGAAACGGAAATGTTCTTATTACAGGTGCAAATGACGAAAGAAGAATTGATAGAAATAATCTTCTAATAATGACTGCAAACGAAGAAGATTATTTTGAAAAACTTATAAGAGTAACAGATGCATCACAATTAATTCAGTACGAGGCTGTGCCAAGATTTAAAAAGAGGCCGGGGGATATTGTTCTTGAAGGAACAAACAATTCATTGATTGTTCTTGGGACTGACAGATCATCTAGTGCTGGTAAATATGAAGACACTGGCACTGTAATGGGACCTGTACCGTCCACTATGCCAGAAGATATGCAAGGAGGCGATGCAGGAAGCATTGATCTTGTCGTCGGCCGCGGCCAAACCAAAGAGACTTTTGGTGAACAAGTTTCTACAACTTCCATATTTGGTGCAACAAGCAGTACTGCAGGTATTGAAATAAAGAAAGAATTAGGAAAAGCTGAAGATCAACTATCGCTAAAAGAAGGTGATTTTGATCTAAAGAATGATAGAAGCAGAATTCAGATATCTCAAAAAACTAAGGTTGACACCAATTACGGATTATCTTCTTATAATTCATCATTTAGCGCAGGTAATCCTAGTCCTGGTACTCCCATAAAAGACGACGAGGACGGCGATGCTGCAATCGTCATAAAGACTGACAAGATCAGACTCATTGCTCGATCAGATGTTGAAATATTAGTAACCTCTTACAAAGACGGTGCCAATGCTAAAGAAGCATTCATAAAGAATGAAGTCGATGATACTAAAAAATGGGCATCAGTCGTGATAAAGAGTAATGGCGACATCGTCTTTAAACCTTCAGAGTTAGGTTACATAAAATTAGGAGATGATGATGCTAATCTTGGAATAGTCTGTTCGGATGCACCTGTCACACCTACAAATGGTACAGTTGTAGGTCCTCCCATGATAACGACTATGGGTGGACAGTTTGCAGGTTCAAAACCTGCTGGGACAGCAGCAAATAGTCCGTGTTTAGCACCAGGACAGGCAAAATACGCAAGTAAAGTGTTGATTAAATAGTGGAATAACACACATGTCAGAAAATAAAACAATTTTAGACCCTAGTGATGGTTGTTTGTTCCACGCCGGAATTCTCACTAAAGTCAACGGTGAGAAAAAGCTTACTTCGGGCTACAAAAATTCGGCCAAAGAAAAATTTATTCAAGAAGTAATAGATGAGATCACAAAACCAGAAGAAAGTACAAGCATAGCATTCCCAGTCGGTGCACCAAATCCTCCTGTTACCAATAATGAAGTATTTAAAGATTTAGCCGACGAAAATAAATTTAAAGCTTTTCACGAATTAATTTTAATTCAGTATCAGAACATAGCAATAAGTCTAGATGCTCCCTCTAATTTTGAAATAATGAAAAAAGGCTTACCCATAGTAGACCCAATAGCGCTTGCTAGTCAATTGGAAGTTAAACTAAAATTGAATAAATTAACCGATTTTACGAAATTTCTTGCGCCCAATCCAGCACTTTTAGCTTCAGAATTCGCTAAAGCAGGTTTAAAAGATCCCATAATTCCTGGTGGTAAATCTCCTATCACTCCCATAGGAATGCTAAAAAAGCTGACTGATTTAAAAAATAAATTACCAAATTATGAACCGCCTGTTCCTCCTATACCAACAACAGAGCCTCAACTAGCACCAAATTTAGTGCCTGATTCGTGTGGTGTTGCAGGTCCTAGTCTTCATGTTTATCAAAAAGCATTTGCAGAAAATATTGTAAAGTTTATGCCAAGGATGATCGTATCTGCACCTTCAATTGCAATACAGATAACTACGGGAGGCCCAACAAAAGCTATAAGTGCAATTGCAGGATTAGTTGAAAGTTCAGGTCTTGTTGGCGAGCCTTTAAACCATTCAAGCGGCGCGCCGCAAGATGTTCTCATGCGCGCTGTCAGAAAAGTGATGTGTAGAAAGATTGCTGAAATGTGCATGTTTCACACAATCGGTGTTACTTTAGGATCAAGCGTTAGCGGTCTAGTGGGGTTAATGGCAGGTTCATCTTCGAGCCCCGCCGACGCGGGCCCGCAGCTAGTTGGCACTTCTGCGGTTGCGTCAAAAGCTGATACTACTTTAATACCGAAAGGAGAAGAATCAATTGACGGCGTGCAGCTGACACCTCAAATTGATCCTACACCCATTACACAAGAACCAATGAAACAAAAGCCCCCCGGGGCGACCGCCGAGGAGCGCGACGACGGCGACCCCGGCATACCGCATGGCGGAGATAGATACGATCCGGAACCCGAAATAGACGCTTTAGATGAAAAAACAAAAAAAATAAATGGAATACAAAAACCAGAAGATCTCAAGAAACAACAAGAGAAAGAGAAAAAGAATTATGATACAAAAGAAAATAGAGAAAAAGAGCAAGCAATTGCTAAAGCCGTAAATGAACAAATTGACAGTGATAATGCAGTCGAAGGTGCCCCTCAGAAAGAAAAAATTGCTGAAGATGGTCCTCCTGATTCTGTCGAAATCATTGCACTCCCGCCGCCGCCGGCGGAACCACTAGTCGACGACGAAGGATTTCCGATCGCGGAGGGCGTGGAGCCGGCCGCGCCGCGATCATATGATCTGCCAGCTGACGTTGCAGTAGAAGTTGAGGATGTGCAAGGTGGTTCCGTGCGTGATTTAATAGTAGCTAAAGCGGAACAATCCGCGGGTCTTAGATGGAGCGCGAATACAAATGAGTATTCTTCTTGCATATTTTACGCAGAGTTTGCATCAGATCCAAAAAGAGCAATTGACATGGCAAAAGTTACATCAAGCTGCGGCGTTTTTGCGCGTGCTTGTCTTCAGGCAGCAGGGGCAACGTATTACTTAGATCCGAAAGATAAATCCTTTAAAGAAGCAAACACAAGTTTACCTGCTAGTAAAACTTATACACCCAAAGGCGGAGATGCTGAGATTGAAAAGAGCGTGGGTAAACAGACGCTGGCAGTTGATTATTTTAATGGTTTTTACTCACCAACTGGGTCAGTTGTCGCAGCATTAGCTAGAATGGCAAAGAATCGCGGGGCCTTGATCGGCGGCGGCGGGCCCTACAAATCTATGCCTCGGGTTAAAGCGGGAGACATCTTGATAATTGGTGAACCCGCTCACGTTATTGTGGTAGCTGCAGATTTTGATCCAGATAAAAATACAGTCATGGAAACAATAGAGGGTGGTCAACAAGATCCAGGGAATGAGGGAACAGCAAGTTATAGAACCACGCCGGGCATTTTAGCGTCAGCAATAAAAAGAATAAGACATGGTTATAAAGTGGACGTCGAGCCCGACGAGGGTGAATATAATTCAAGAAAAATAACCGAGGACCCATTGAAATTTGGTAAAAAAGATCTACAGTTTGCGATCGACTCTGAAATATTTATTAATGGTTCAAATCAATCCTAGTCTAATAGTTAGCGATTATGTCAGTCTATAGCTTTAAAAATGTTGGAAAAACAAAGCTAAATCAAGATGATAATTTGATTAAAAAAACAATCACGCCTTTCGGTATAAAAACGCCTTTGAAGTTAGGCAATTTTAGTGAAGGCTTGCTGTCAATGAATTATTCCCTGTCTGATCAATTTGCTGATAACTTAAAAAATTTACTTTTGACAAACTGGGGCGAGCGCCTGGGATTGTACGATTTTGGTGCAAATCTAAAGCCTTTGACAACAGAGTTAGTTAGCCAAGAAGACTTTGACAATGAGGCAATAATTAGAATAAAAAATGCTGTAGAAAAATGGATGCCATTCGTGTCCTTAGAGACCTTTGAATCTTCTATAGACAGAACAGAAAACAGCAGCACTGGTGTGATAAAAATTTCTATAACGTATCAGATTCCTGCAATAGAAGAAAATAATCGGTCTCTACAAGTTGTCTTATATGTAATTTAGTAGGTAAAAATGGCTCTTATTAACAATAAACAAGCACTGAAGTCGGTAAGACAGAGAAATTATCTTGCGAGAGATTTTGATGGGTTTAGACGAGTATTACTAGATTACGCAAGACAATACTACCCTGACAAAATACAAGATTTTTCAGAAGCATCTGTGGGCGGTCTCTTTTTAGATATGGCAGCTTATGTTGGTGATAATTTGTCATTTTACCTTGATCACTTATACGGAGAGCTTAATTCCGACACTGTCACTGAGTCTAAAAATATTGAGCAGATAATAAAAAACGCAGGCCTGCAAATTGTTGGAGCGTCTCCTTCTATTGTTAACGTAGATTTTTACATAGAAGTGCCTTTGAATAGCGGCGAATTAAATGTAAACCCAGACTTACTTCCTACAATAGTTGCAAATACTGTGGTGCAAGCAGAAAATGGCACAAGGTTCACGCTAATAGATAATGTCAATTTTTGGCATCGAAATGAAGTTACAAATCAGATAGAACAAAACTTAGACGTTGAAGAATCTAACGGTAGAGTTATGGGCGGTCGCATTGCTTCAAAAATATTAAAAAAGTCAGGTGTATTTATTTCAGGCGTTCAAACAACAGACACATTTCAAGTCGGCGCATTTGAACCTTTTAAAACTTTTACACTTTCTTTTCCTGATGTCTCAAACATCATTTCTGTAACTGATGCTAAGGGAAATATTTACTATGAAGTTGAAAATTTAACTCACGACGTAGTTTATAAAAATACTCTCAACACGTCACAAAGAGACAATGTTTTAGTAAAAGATTCTCTAAAAGTTATACCTGCACCTTACAGGTACGTAAAACAAACTTCAATAGAAGAAAGAACTGTTACACTAACATTTGGCGGTGGAACAGCCGACTCTCTTGATGACGATGCAATACCTGATCCCTCAGAATTCGCCATTCCTTTAAGGTATACGCAGACATTTTCTAGAAGAGCTGTAAATCCGCAGCGCTTATTGCAGACTTCGACTTTAGGAATTGGTCCATCAGACACTACTATTTCTGTGACTTATAGATATGGTGGCGGTTTATTGCATAACGTTTCTGAAGGAAGCATTAGAACTATTAATTATGTCGAAGTCGAATTTCCTCAAAATCCCGCGCTAGAAACACAACAATTAATTAAAAATGGAATGGAAGTATACAATCCAGAATTTGCTACTGGTGGCGAAGATGCTCCGACGATAGATGAAATACTAGCACTTGTTCCTGCACTAAAAAGCGCTCAAGAAAGAATAGTAACCAAAGAAGATTTATTGTCAAGAGTATACACGATGCCATCAAATTTTGGAAGAGTTTTTAGAGCATCTGTTTCAAATAATCCAAATAATCCTCTTGCGTCCCGCCTTCATGTCATCTCAAGAACACCTAACGGTGTGCTAATTCCATCCCCAGACACGCTGAAAATAAATCTAAAAAAATATTTAAATTCTTACAGGATGATATCAGATTCAATTGATATACTTGATGCAGATATAATAAATTTAGAAATATTCTTTCAAATTGTTGCAGATCCATCTTTTAATAAGACTACTCTGTTAAAAAATATAATAACTTCACTACAAACTCAAATGAACACCAAAAATTTTCATATTAATCAGCCTATTGTAAAGTCTGATATTGTAGGAACAATATACTCACATCAAGGTGTAATCGGCATAGAATCAGTTACAATTAAAAATCTTTTTGGCATCACAAATAATAGAGTTTATTCAGAAACTATTTTTGATGTCAAAGGAAACACCAGAAATCAAATTATTTATCCTCCTGAAGGTTCAATTTTTGAAATAAGATTTCCTGATGTCAATATCATCGGTAAAGTGGTGTCAAATGTATAGAAAATTAAAATCCGATAAAGACACTTACATCACTAACAAAGTAGTTAGTTTAAAATCAAAAGTGTCAGGGAACGTAGGATTAGCAGGCACATTAGATCTGTTTAAATTACACGATTTGGCTCCCGATAGTACAAATGTCACAAATGAGTTATCGAGAATATTCATACATTTCGACTTGACAGATCTAAGAAATTTAAGGTCGTCAGGAAGCTTAGATATAAATCATGAATCTTTTCAATGTCAGCTCTCTTTAATGGATGTTTTTGGCGGACAACCAACACCCAGCGATTTTACAGTCAGCGTATTTCCGCTTTCAGCATCATTTGAAGAAGGCTTAGGCAAGGATTTAGTTTATTATTCTGACGTAGATGCGTCTAATTGGCTTTCTTCTTCCAGGGGCACGCTGTGGAATTCTGAAGGCTGTAGTTCTGGTGGAGGTT
>Ga0194115_10007220_pt1 | contig 11073 bp, 5 predicted proteins | sample TA2MahsurfametaG_3_FD_148656 | JGI IMG/M metagenome (GOLD analysis project Ga0194115, IMG submission 148656) | Freshwater microbial communities from Lake Tanganyika, Tanzania - TA2015002 Mahale S4 surface | ecosystem: Environmental > Aquatic > Freshwater > Lake | place: Tanzania: Lake Tanganyika... | reverse complement strand
AGGTTTGGTCCAAGTTGTCAGAACTGCTTGAATCCAACCGTAGGGTTCGTCCTGTACAACGAACCGTGGCTACCGGGGCAACCAACGAGTTCCGTAACGTCAACGCAGCCCGCTGGGGATTCCGCAAGTCCAAGGACTACGACAAGTTCTACCGCTGGCTATCACGCAACAGCATCGCCGCTACCCTAGAAGATGGGCGTGAGGGTTACTTCACGGCCCTGATGTATTACGTCAGGACCAACTACAACGCTAACGAGCAACAATGCTTCGATATCGCCCAGCTAGAGAACGAGGCGTGGTGTCGTGCTGGTGCCAAGCATGCGGAAGGCAAGGGCAGGTTCGACGATCAGGTGCTTAACGACAAGGCCCGCCGTGCCGTTGAACGGGTCGAGTACGTTGAGCCCGAGGAGCGTCAAGACCCCACTGTTATTGCTCGTTCAATGTCTGATAGCCTGACTAACTACATCAGGTTCTCAAACGGGGCAAACGTGCTTGTAGGCAACTACGAGTACGTTGACGGGCTTTACAATCGCCGTGCTGATGATAGCGAGAACAACGACAACTTGGTTCGTCGTTTCTTGACTGCTAACGACATGGAAAGCTTGTGCCGCAATTCGTTTGTTGCTGAAGTACGTAAGCAGTTCCTGTACCTGCTGACAGAGCGTAACCCTTCAAACACCGTGCCTGACAATCACTGGCTTGACGCTAGGGAAGACGATACCTGCTACATCCCAATGAAATCCTGGCTTGTTGACGTAAAGAAGTATGCTATGTCCCGCGCTGACAATATCGATACCGATGAGTGGCGGCACGAGTTTACGCCTACGTACTTTACCGAGGGCAAGCGTAAGTTCGACGTTGACCCTAGTGCTGACTGCCCTACCTTCAAGTATTTCCTTGAACAGCTACTGCCAAACGAAAGCACTCGTACCGAGTTCCAGAAGCACGTAGGCATGATCCTGCTACCCCGCACCAAGGTCAGGGATCAGGTTGCGATGCACCTTGACGGTCCAGCAGGGGCAGGCAAGTCTACCGTGTTGAATATTCTGCGTAACCTTGTCAGCAAGTCCAGCACGCTACCGTACCGTCAGATGGTCGAGGGCACTCACAATATGCTGGCCATGCTTAACTCGGACCTCAATATCGACGGCGACGTAAGCTCAACGAACCTAGATATCACGACCTTCAACAAGGTTGTCGAGGGCGCAATAATGTCTTGGAACGAGAAGAACAAGCCCGTCTTCCAAGCCAAGGTTAGCGCGCATTGTGTAAGCGCGGGTAACAACTTCTTCAACCTAAGCCGGGACAAGGCTAGCTCAGGCTTCTGGCGGCGTATGCGGGTGTACCCTTGCTTTGCTACCGAATACATCCACGACCTTGACAACAAGCTCTACAAGGAGCTACCCGGCATCTTCAACTGGGCAGCAGATGGGCTGGCCGATTACCTTCATAATGGTCTTGGATTGTCTGCCGAGATGGAGCAGTTCATTGAAGAACAGAAGGAGAAGGATTCGGTACACGACTTTGTGAAGTCCGTGTGTGAGGTCGGTCCTAACAAGTACAGCACCAAGGGTATGTTGTACGATGCGTACACTAGCTTCTGTAGCCGTTTCGGGTATTACAAGCTAAACTGGGAGAACTTTAAGGCTCGATGTATTGAGGCTGGGTATATCACCAGCGACAAGATGATCAGCAAGCGTATGAAGGGTATGAATACCCCGGTAAAGGTGTTCGCGGGTATTGAATACGTAGGCGACCCCAGCATTAACCTAGATAGTTCTGACCTGCGTAGGGCGATTGAACTAGATAAGATTGATGCAACTTCCAAGATAATAAACCTAACGTTGTAGGTCTTTAATCGCTATAATAAGTAGAAGGCTCCAATACCCTTCTGTTAGACATATAAATCACCTCCCTCTACGCTATACCCTCCGGTTACCTTTCGCCGGGGGGTATGGTGTTTAGGAATAAACTGAATCAAGTTGTCGGTACAACAACTATAATAATAAGCAGGCGAAACGTGAGTAGCCTGTGTTGATTTCGAAGGTCAAGCTAAAGGCCCCTGTCAGTCACCGTCCCAAGCTAGTCCGGCTGACAAGGGCCTTTAGTGTTGTCTACTTCTTGTTCTTGTGGGCCAACTGCCACGCGCCTACGGCAGCGAGGAACGCCGTCAGGGCTTCTACGAGACCCTGGCCTACGGCTTCCTTGTCAATTGCCGTAATATCCCCGTTAGCTGCCGCTCCAGCAACCTGTGCCGCAACAGCCAGCAGGGCTGCAAGCACCCTGACTCCCGTACCTTGCGCTGGCCCCACAGGAGACTTCTTTACCGCCTCCGTTACAGCGGCAACAAGAAGGCCTTGAGCAGCGGGGGCGCTCAATAGCCCCTGAAGAACCTGCACTACCGGAAGAATCAACTGATCAAACATCTTCTACATCCTCCATTATCTTAACCTCTCGGTTTATACAATTGCGCCTAGACGCTTCAACTCTGCCTTGGTCATTAGGGGCAAGCCTTGATACTTGCCGTTCTTCTGCATCCACCACGTAGGCTTGCCGCCGACACGTACACGCATGTCGAGGTGTATAAAGTTCCTGCCGGGGTAGACCCCGACCCCACCCACAGCGGGTAGCTTGGATGCAATAGCTGCCACCTTGAGCATCTGGTCGTCAGGCACCGCGATATCCACGGCAATACCCGTCAGGTGCATTGACCCGTCTGCCCCGCCTACAGCCCTGTTGTGGGCCTTGCTACGCCAGCCACTGGTGACTTTGATTGGCTTGCCTGTTACGTCGCGAAGGGGCTCCAGCACCCTTAGGCATAGCGCCGTTAGGGATTCAAGAATATCTTCGCTTGGCCTGCCGGGGTCGGCGGTTGATACAAACTCGTTCAGGTGGAAGTTTGGTGACAGTTTCATTTACTTGTTTCCTATGCTGCTCGCTAGCCAGCCCATCAGCGCGGCCCACGCAGTCGTGAACAGCTTGTCTAGTATTGTCTTGACGCTTGCAGCCTTGGCAGCTTCAAGAACCTTGATACGGTCCTCAAGCTGCGACAGCTTTACGTCTTGTGCGATATTCAAGGCAATAAGCCCAATCTTCTCGGTACTGCCAACAACTGTGTCGTGAATACGTTGTAGCATATCAGCTTGTTCCGGCGTCATAAATCCCCCTAGTATGGTTCAGGTATAGCGTTAGACGGCACTTCCAATGCGCCCATCGACAAGTTTCTAATAGTCTCGGCGCAGTTGTTGCCCCTGATGGGGTCCATAAAGAAGAATACTGGCTGATTATTAAGCGAGTTAGCTCCGTTAGAATCGAACAGGTTAGAGAACGTTCCCATAGCCCACCTGTCGTGCCCAGCAGGAGCGTTAACATAAGAACCAGTTGTGGTAATGCCTGCTTTAGTAATGATAAGCCTACACCTGATTGTACGGACTCCCGCTACAAGAAAGTTCTGCCATTCAATACGATAGGTACAGAAAGAACCGTCGAATACAGTGCCGTTACTAGGGGTGACGTTAATTGACGTAGTAGCCCCCGAGCCAAGGTCTGCATTGTTCGCACTAAACAATTCAGCGTTTATTGTATGAGTACCCGCAGCATGAGACGAACTTCTAAACAAGAATGGACCGCGCATAGCGGCAAACCACACCGTGGCATTACTGCCGCAATCCATTATTGTCCAAGTTTGTGCACTAGGACTGTTAGTGCTACCGGGGACATAATGCTGTCTAGCGTCGAACTGGATATATCCGTTCTGGCTCATGAATGTCGGATATGACATACCGTTATCAGGATACTTAGGAGTAGATTTAGTATCGACATAAGGATTAGAGTGAAAGAAGTCGTGATCCTGACCAGCGACAAGCACGGAATCGGAGTACGTTACTTGCGCCCCGAATACTTGAAACACACGACTACCGCCTACGATTTCTCGTAGCTGTACCCTAAGGTCATAATCTGCTGCGCCATTAGCTGCACGAAACGCCGTAACAAATCTAGTCCATTCTGGAAAGATGGTAATCGTCTTGGTAGCCCTTGCGGTTGTTCCGTCCATGATACGCAACTCGCAGTTGAATCCCGAGGTTGAGGCGCTTGACTTGATCCAGATCGACCAAATTACAGTACGGTTGGTCAGCATTTCGGCGTTAGGTATAGCCTGCTCGAAGAAAGCGTTAGCGCCAACCGTACCAGTCCACGTCCAGGCGTCGCCAGTAAGTTGTGGGCTAGTTGTACGAGTAGTTGAGAAAGTCCCCGTGGTATACCACAAGCCTCGGGTGCCTTGTGTTGCGGTAGACTTGTCAAATCGGTTAGACCACGACAGCATATTATGCTCGGGTTGAAGCATCGCCAGAACATCAGGTTCGCGAGTTCTAGCTACAGTAGCAGTAGGTACATATCCGGTAGCAGTAGGCAGCTTCTCAAATTGAGCGCCCCATATTTGTAGAGTAGTTGGAATACCCCACGTACTACCACCTCCAATTTCTACTTGTATACCTATAGGTGATGCCATAGTTCTAGTAACACTATATCTTGTCCATGTAGTGGTTACGTTTACATTATTTGTTGTACTACCAACTGAATCGACTATTCTAAGTCTAAGTCCATTAAGAGTACCTGCTGTAGTTCTGATCCAAACCGAGAAAGTCCATAGTTCATTAGTTGAAACACCGAGTAAACTAGATTGAACAACACTACCGTCGAGAGTATTAGGCGTAGCTTGAAATGCATTAGCCCCACCGTCTGGTGCAGGATTATTAAATGAAAGGGTTGTTAGGTTAGTCTTCACCCATACGGCAGCATTATAATCTTCCGAATGAAGCACTCTATTATCAGTTCTCATTTCTACAATATGCCCGATATTAGTATCACCAGCCTCGGCGGTACCGATACGTTGCCCATTAGCTTCTTGGAAACCGACGCCAGTTGTAGTGCTTGTAGAAGTTAAATAAGTATAATAGGCTTCGCTAGCACGAGAGTTGTAAAGTACAGGCCATTCTTGATCGTAGGTTTGACGAGCTTCTTCCGTAATACCCGAGAAGCGGAACTTAGTGCCGTAGTATGAGATAAGGGTAGGTGCGGTAATAAGCGTTCCGTTATCTTCTTCAATACGTATAACGGAGTTCTTCGGCGGCACAAACAAACCGTCTTCTAGCGTGATTACTGCAACACCGTCGAATTCTGGGGTAGCCACAATACGGCGTGACGTAAAGCCAGGAGCTAGCACCTTCAAATAGAATGCCGAAGTACGCCCTCCCGTAAACTCGATTGTCATCACAAGCGGGCAAGCGGCGGTACCGGGGTTCCATATCTCGACCTTACCGCTTGTAACGGTAGGGGCCATAAGGCGGGGGCGCGTGGCCGTGGTCTGCCCCAGAACAGCGCCGGGAACGTCATGAGATACAGTTACTCCGAAGTTGCTATAATAGGTTGCATTAGCGCCGGAGATATCAGCTTGCGAGACAGCCTTCTGAGCGTAAGCCCCTTCCCATGTGCCGGGAACAGCGGTAGAAGTCATGGCGTAATAAAGCAGCTTGCTATGGGACTTGAACTCGGGAATCTCGGGTGCGTTAGGAAACAACCTGACGAACAGGGAACCAATCTGATATCGCGACACGGTGCCTGCGGTAATACCTGACAAGTCGTACATCCTACGAAGGCGCGAGTAGCCCTCGGCTTGACCGCCAAGCGCGTTGAGGTAGCCCGTGATGCTGAAGTCCTTGCTCGGCTGGATTATTGAATTAGGCGCAACACGATATGGCCCGCCGAAGGTTTCCTTTACAGAACCTTGTGGACGAGGCGCTGGCTCGCTGATACCGCTTTCTTCAGTCCACTTGAACTTGGCGTGCACACCGTCGTCTAGGTGAACGCTGCCTAGAAAGGGACCAATTGGTTTCGTCATGGGTTTACACTACTCCCTATTAAGCCGAATAATCAATGAGTTCGTAATCTGCTTCGAAGCTTTGATTGCCACCGCTGTCGCTAATGCCCCATACAAACAAGTTCTTTGACGTACCGTCTGGAAGGGTCATGCTTACAGTATCACCCGGCTCTATCGTCGGGTTCAAGATAGCTTTGATGTTATATCCCACCCTCTGCTTTAGATATTCATCAAGGTAACGCTCCGCAGTCTGGCGACACTCAGTTTGGCTGATACGAGTCAGTTCAATTGTCTCGGCACGATACTTGGCATTCTGGTAGGCGGCGGCATACAGGGGCTGAATGCGTTGAGCTAAAGCTGTCGATATAAACTTCCAAGAAGCAGGAATGCCAGCAGTCCTTTGCCAGTAGTTAGGTCCAGCCCCAGTAGACGCTTGGATAGTTGTAAAGTTTGTAGGTGCTGTTCTTGTAGTCGCAGGCGAGACTACGGTAGTATCGTCAGTTAGCCCAGCAGTATGCACGGCAAGAATCTTAGAATAAATCTGAATTTCAAGAACCCTAGGGGGCAAGGCAACCGCAGGCAGATCATCGTTATCGAAGATTAGTGTAAGATACATGTTACCCGGCCAGTGAAGGCTATTGTCGCTATCCTTACCCGCAACAAAGTTAATGGCTTGCGTGATATTCTCGCCGGGTATTTCAATATACTCGTTAGTACCCATCTGCATCTGATTGCCGAAACCAGGGATTAAACAATCTTGCACGCTGCCCGTTAGCTTGTCGGAAATTATGGCCGCCATAACAAGCCCCTGCGTTCCGTAAATCCTTACGGAGTCGATAGGGTCATTAATATGTGGACCCATCCAAGTCGGTATCTTGAAATAAACAGCCTGCTGGGTAAGTGACTGAGCGAAACGAGTCGTGTCCTGCACCTGACCGTCAAACATAAATTGTGGATTAGTCCACGATGCATGAATATAGGTTTGTTCAAACAAGTGTGTTGCAATATACGGTTCTTCTGCTTTAGATATAACCGTGACCATCGTAATTGGTTCTGGTCTTTCGGAAACACTTACATTACTAATGCCGCTAAGATTTAGTATAGGGGTAGATGATTGCGAGAACGCGCCGACTACCAAACCACCGTTTGGTCTGTCGTGGAAGAAGCCATTAGGAGGCATACCGTCCTTAGAAATCTCGCCAAGAACCTGATCAATAGTAGAACGTGACTTCTGGATATTCTTCATGTACGTACCAAGCTTACTTCCTACGGTAAACTTGCTAGACTCCATTAGCGCGTATTCTTCAAACATTAGCTGATAGATAGCTGACTCGATACGGTTATCGTTGCCGATATTAGTAAGACCTGTGTTAGTAGTATCTTGCAACATGTAAATTGGAAGGGTATTGTAAAGTAAATTACCCGCAGCTAGGTCGAAGTGTCTGATATTGTTTACAGTTACTGCCCCAAGTTCTGGAACTACCTTGAAAGCTGCTTTGGGGTATTGAGTAACCAAGTTTACATTGAACTGATAAAGAGCGCCTATTCTTGATGCGCTGTCCTGATTAAACTTGTCGAAAGCCCTTACAGCGTCACAAGTGACGACACGAATATAATTACCAACCGTAGGCGTGGCACTAAACGCAGTTGTTAGAGTTATAACCCCAGCTGCACTTGTACTGGCTATTTGCCTAACCTCGGTAGTGCCGTCAGACTTCTGCCATTCAAGGAAATCTGGAGCAAATCCCGTGACGGCAACAAGAAAGTTTGTACTAATGAATGCGGCGGTATCTTCTGGGGTGATAACGGAAGCCGAGGATGCACTAGCTACACGAGTCAAGAAGTCGTCTGTAATACGGCGAGGGGGGTTGACTAGGGTGGCCGAGTATCCAAACCTGCCGTCAGGCACTCGTATTGCAGCCGGACCCGTTCCAACGCTAGAGTTCTTTAGGATAGCCGCATACTGAACCTGCCAATACTTAACGTAATAAGTCACGGGTGCTGCGGTGATAAATCGAATAAAGAGAGGCTCTCCAGCGGCAGGGGCAGCACCCGTGCTGGATTCAATAACATAATCAATTCCGTAGGTACGGTTGATTGTCGCAAACGTAGCGTCAGTCGTTACTTGAATGGCATTAGCATGAGTAGGCGGGTTTGTACCTGCCGTGGCGTTAACTGTATTGAAACTGCCGGGAATAGCTGTTCTAGGAGCAGAGTACGTAGGCCCTTGAATAACTCTAGCCTCGGCAAGTAGAGACACGATATTATTTGCATTATACGTGCTGGTTGTGGGCTCTAACACGATACGAGGTGTGTAAAGCTTCTTGGTTCGCTGAAGAATACCGAAGCTTGAAACTTCTAGGGTAGATACAATAGCCCCATCTTCGTAAACCTGGGATTCTTGTACCGAGTCAATAGGCCCCGTGTGGTAAGGGAAGATATTGCCTTTGCCGTCAAGAATATCTACTTCAAGGCTGTAGTATTCCAAGCCGCCGCCAGCGCCAGTAAACAGGTCTAGAATATTCCTCGGCAGCGCATCTTTAAGCAGCGTCATCTGTAGCCGCCAAGTGCCAGCGTCTAGTTTAGTAGAACGGCTGCGGTCAATGATCGATGAGGGCGGAAGCTCGTAGTAAGTATAGTTAGTAGTAGACGTGTATACTCCGTTTGTTGCGGCTATCCTTGCGCTGAAGGTATACGAGCTAGGGTCAGCATTAGGCGTGTCTGGCAGGGTATTGCCGTATCTATCCTGACTTAGCATTACATCATCGCTCTGGATTCTGCCGCCGCCCTGAAGAAGAAGGAACGCGGTGCAAACATGAACTGCTCCTCCTGCGGCGTAACGTCGAACACGTACAACGGCGTCTTGGGGTCAGACCCCGGCACTTGACCGGGTGGTGTGATACCCCCGGTAGCCCCACTAGGCACAATCGACCTAAACCCGTCGATGATGATATTGGCAAAGGTCGTAAGCGCAGCGCCCTGGGTATCCGACAAGGGCTGTGCCCTACCCGTAGGTTGATCTGGTGCGACGATGCCGTAGTCACTGAATAGTTGCGATACCGCAGGTCGGTACATCTCGGCAGGACGTTCTTTACCAGCAATACCGTACAGTAGGTTAGCTGCACCTTCAAGATCGCCGCTAGCGACAAGCCCTGCAACCTCTTTAGCCTGCGCCTCATTCAATGTTGCGGCAACTCCAGCAAGTTCGCCAAGGCCACCAGCCTGTAGTGTACCAGCGCCTCGCCCACGGGCTTTCTCTAAAGATGCTTGTGCTTCCGTCTTCATACCAAGCTTTACCGCCAAGTCCTTCTGGGTATCGCTCATTGTCTCAACACTGATGCCGAACTTCTCTAGGTTCTGACGGAACAGTTCTTGGTTAGCGGCTTCCCGCTCCCGGTTCTTCTGCTCGATATCGTCACCAATCTTGAAGGCAGTCTGGACAACGCCCAATACGGAAGATACAACTTTACCAATTGGCCCGCCGAATTGGCCGATAGCGCCCAGACCAACGTCTACAGCCCCACGCATATCTCCACTGGCCAGCGATGTAGCTGCCGACGACACGGTATCAACAGCCGATGCCATGGTCAAGGCAAATTCATCTAGTGCGTTATCAGCATCCTTTACTGCATCAATAAGCTCGTCATTAAGCAGGTTAGCCAAGTCTTCGTCAGCTTTGAATAGTTCTTGGCGACGCTTCGCGCCTTCTTCCGTAACCCGGCGATCCTCTTCAGCGGTGGCTAGATTCTTCTGGGCCACTTCCATAATCGCATCGCCAGCAATCTTCATGGCCTTTGCGCTGTTAGTAGCTGACATTACGGTGCTTACGCCGAACTGTGCGACAACCTTATCAATGCCAGCCATACCACCACCGCCTTCGAGGGTGGCCTTGATAGCGTCCTTAAAGCGTTCAATAATATCAGCGGGTTTAGTGCCAGTTGTTACAACTGTCGTAGCGCCTTTAGCGGCTTTAGCAGCAGCAGCTTCAGCACGTCTACGGGCCTTCTCATCCTCTCTTTCGCGACGCTTGCGCTCCTCTTCTTCCTTCTTCTTCTTACCCTCGCCAGTTAAACCTTCGCCAGTGGCCTTAGCGCCGCCAGTACCGACGATATCAATGACGGATTTACCGCCACCAAACTTCGACAAGAGACCTGTAAGAAGTTCCTCTGACTTAGCTACGAAGTTTGTAAGGGCGTTTAGCGGCCCGTCCCAGATATTACCCCACGCCTCTGACAGTTCTTCGCCAGCCTTCTTAAGTCGGTTAGTCGCGGCAATAGTTCCGTCTTGTTGAAGCGCAACCTGCTTGGCGGCAATAGCGCCCCTAGCGAGAACAGCGTTATAGATATCCATCTTGGTGGCATTATCGCCAACCACGATACCCATGGATCTCAAACCCCTCGTGCTACCCTCAAGGCCAAAGGTAACCTTCTGCGCTGCATCTGCAACGTCAATGTTCATCGCCTCTGCGATGCTGGTAAGTGCAGGGAGTAGCGCGATTATCTGTTCTTCGGTTCCACCGAACAGCCTAAGCTGAGTAGCCGCCGCCATAATAGCGTCACTGTCGAACTTCTTGCTGGCTTCTGCAAGCTGGTCAATAACGTCAACGACAGGGCCGACAGAACCTTCAACCCCGGTAAACGCTGCCGCCATACCTGTTGCAGCCATTTCAGCTTCAATAAGCTGATTAGCCATGTCGGAGCTAGCCCACGCATCAGCCATAGCGCCAATAACCTTGGTGACGGCGACAACTGCGGTGACGCCTATCGCACCGAATGCGGCAAATTTAAGCCCGGTGTTCTGGATAGACCCGGCGAATGTAAGTAAGTTCTTGCCAAGGTCAACAAATCCTTGGGCCATGCTTCCGATAGGACCAAGTGCCTGACTCGCGCTGTTCCTAAGTGCATCAAGAGCGTCTGCCTGCTCATTCGTAGAGCGAGTGGCCCCCTCCGTAGAACCCTTTAAGGCCTCGACAGCGGCAGTGGCTTTAGTATGTTGTGTTTGAGCTTCCTGCATTCTCTCCATAAGCGCAATTTCGGCATCGCGCAATTGGTTGATCTTCTGTGTCTGAAACATTATTGCATTGGTTTGGTCCTCAGCCGGATTTGCTGCGTCGCTCTGTAGCATTTGAAGGGTCGCTTCAGCCGCCCTGCGTTTCTCTGTGGCTTCAGTCAGTAGTCTTTCAGCTTCAGCGCGAT
>Ga0194115_10007216_pt1 | contig 11077 bp, 8 predicted proteins | sample TA2MahsurfametaG_3_FD_148656 | JGI IMG/M metagenome (GOLD analysis project Ga0194115, IMG submission 148656) | Freshwater microbial communities from Lake Tanganyika, Tanzania - TA2015002 Mahale S4 surface | ecosystem: Environmental > Aquatic > Freshwater > Lake | place: Tanzania: Lake Tanganyika... | reverse complement strand
AGAGCTCCTAGCGCCTCTTCCGCGGCAGCAAACCATTCAGTGGTGTCAGTCTCATTCGTATCAACGCACCAGTCTCCTCGTGTTACAGCACAGAGGCGTTCCATAATTCGTTCCAAAACCAAGTACTTGGCGCACGAGGGATCCACTTCAGCTCGTTCAACGTGCTGAAGCACTATCGCTGCTGCACGCGCAACTTGCCAGTCTCGCCTTTCTTCTGTGTAGTCCCCGAGGGCTGTATCTAGGAGTGCTTTCAGTCTTGATTTGCTGTTCACAATACCTTCATCCGCGTGAGCAGCCATGGCAAGAACCTGAATAGCGGTCGCTCGAGAGCTACCAGGGCCTTGGGTCGACGCCGACCACAAGATAGAGAAGACCTCCGGAGGGATTCTACCTTCTTTCACTAAGGATTTCACAGCCTCTTCAATGGACGCCAGCTCGCTCACAGTGGCCTCGCCAGCAAGCGAGAGGAGATTGTAGGCTATCTGATCGCTGGGTAGATATTCCTTGCGCTCTGTGCCAGGTACGGCAATGAAGACATCTACAAACGCCTTGAGTACTTCTTCCCTTATGTTTTGTTCCGAGGACCACATAAGCTTCAATGCACCCTTCATGCCTGTAACGGCACATGGAAGTTTGAAGTGTCTTGCCTGTACAAAGAATCGAAGGCCTTCGGTGACATCACTCGTATTGGCGGACAGGAGCATTCCTTGAAGATTTGCACTCGCGCTTTCAAACTGATCGATGAACTCCAGTGCGGACTGTGCAAACTTGAGTGCTTCAACTTTGGATCGAAATTCGCTGTCCTGGTTATTGAGCTCTACGTCGGATCCACTGATGGAGCCAGCTTCGGCGATGGCAGCTGCCAGAGTGGCTCTTTCTAGTTGTGCGACAGCGTCTTCGTTGTCCCCAGCTTCGTTCAATGCTGCTTGGTGTGCTTCCTTCAGGTCAGACGGCAAGTTCTGAAAAATATACGTGCATAGATCAGAGAGCTTCTGCCGATATGGTTCGGGATCAAGGTCCCTCATGTAGGGATTGTTCTCAAGGAGAGTAGTCAGAAGCTTGATTCAATAGAAACTCCCAGTGTGAGTAATCTGAATGGGAAAGCCAAGGAGCAACCGTATCGCGCTTGGAATATAACTTACTTGGAGGGCCTGCTTCCGTACCATGACAGTTTTATCTTGAAGGCGATCAATCGCCATTTCTGTAACTGCGTGGATCTGTGATATTGGAATCGTTTCTGAAAGGCTAAGGCCTATCCATGTCTTGAGTACAGCTGATCGCGTGTAAGAACTTGAATCGTGTGACCGAACCAGCAGAATTTCTAGTAGCGTAGCTCGGGACTTTTCCATGTTGAGGCTGGAAGGCCCGGCCCTTTGTGAATCGCTGTCTTGTGTCCCACTCTGACTGTCCTTGTCTTCTTCTGGATTCTGTCCAATCTTGCCAATGTATTCCACAATGTGACCCAGAGCCGTCACGATGGCTGATCGAAGATTATACGGCTCCGAATCTAGATGTGGCAGTAGATGTGAGATGTTGGAAAGCACGATACGAGGGCGACGCAGCGCAAGCTCATGGATAAACGGAGCAACAAACTTGATTCCACTGGCCTTTCCTCCATCGGCTCCTGAGGCAGTCGATGTGTCGAGGCGTCCCACCTCTCGAATGAGTTCCACCGCCAAACGATTGGTAGGCTTTTCTGATACGGCGCAACAGAGCTCGGCACAAATTAATGCCATATGTTCAAAGGAGTGGAGCATGTCCATAAGTGCTGCCAAGACCGTTCCCAAAAGAAAATCATAGGCATCGACTGTGGCTGCGATTATCCCTATAGCGGCATCGGCCGAGCAGGCTTTTCTTGCGAGTACTCCAGTGGCTCCTTCAAGCATTTGATACGCGATACGACACGGTAAAGAAACGACGCTTTCATCTGGAACACCCCGCGTCCAAAGTCTGTGACGATTGCGAGCCATGCTTTTCGTCGCGTCGAGCAGGGCTTCGGAACACGTTGTTCTCATCTTGACAACATCGTCGGTATCTTGGCTGTCCGTTCGGTTCTTTCCCGATTTGAGATTGGAACCAATCTTTGTTTCCGATTCTATGATGAACAAAACAGAAAACAGCATGTATAGATGGCAAGCTACGGCATCACGGAACTGTTGGCTGACAACGACATGCGAGGTGGGTAGTGGTCCACCAGCATCGTCGGCTTCCTGTTCTTCCTCGTCAAGGATCGACGCCAGCCCCTTGACGGCTTGGCACAATACATTGATCAAGCCCCAGCGAGTCGAACGCGATAAAGAAGCGAATTTTCTGGTAAACGACAAGGGCAAAAGGATGAGAACGTTGCCAAACACATCGCAAAAAAGAAAGAAAACAACCACGGTGGTACTTGATGTTCTACAAACCTGACAAGAGTATACAAGGCTTGAATTCTATCATTCTGAAGCCACAGTGGCTGTCCTTCATAATTCTGAAAGAGAGTGATACCATCTGACAGTAGAGATTGATTTCCTTGATCGATGAAGTCTACCAAGGCACTGAACGAATCTGCACGCGCCGCTTCATCACCATCATCGAAGTCATGTGGGTAGGGCAACAAATTGTACGGTTCCCGCTCAAGGTCTTGAAGGGAAGACGGAATCGGGAAACCTGACGTTGTTGTCGATATCATCGTAAAGAGAACCCAAAATAAACAAGAAGTTTCGTTTGTGAGGGTTGACAACTCGGTTGGTCGACAACCGCAACAACAAGGTCAACACAAAACAACCCTATCAACGCTAGAACCATCAAGTCACGACGAACTACAGTACTGTACAACATGAAACATGATGGAGCGCGAGCCTGCCAGCCCATTTTGAATTGATCGAGATCTCGAATCACATACGAGGTCTGAGCGAAGGGGCGAACGGGCGAGGGGGCGACTGGACGAATGTTCGCCTTACTGGAGTCGCCTATGATATGTTATTACATAACTATTATATGTCGGTATGACAATATGTCGTTATTTCATAGTCCGGCATGAATATCAATATACGGGTAAAATACCTTACCACAATCCTGAATTGTCATCATCGTAAAAGTCGGCACTCCGTTTCTTCATCATTCTCTTCCTTGTTCTGTTTATCTTTCTCCCTCAAGCGCTTGTGTCGGTTCTGAGGCACAGTATTTCATGATTAGTCTACATGATGAGGTCGAATTCACTTCTCTGGAAGAGATTGCTCTGTCTCCTAGTATTCGTAATTACGAATGATGATTTCCAATTTGCCGATTCCTTGGAACGGAATATCAATGGCCTTCGAGGAGTATCGGTCAGTTCGACACAGGCTCTGATGGCAGATGGGAAGAATGAAAGGAATTCAACACTTTTGGTGTCCAACATTACGTCCTTTCCATTGCATGCACATTCGGGGACTCATCATATTCATGTGTATGTCGGATCCCCCCCGCAACGACAGACCTTAATTGTCGATACTGGATCACGAGCTATGGCCTTTCCTTGTCAACCCTGTCAATCGTGTGGGAATCATGCCAGTCCATACTTTGATCCATCCCGGTCGACGACAAATCGATTAAGTCAGTGTGGGAACTGTCACCTCACTGGGATTTCGTCATGTTCCCTCTATGGTGACCTATGTGAAATTACACAAAAATATACCGAGGGAAGTAGTTGGTCAGCCAAGGAAGTGGAAGATATGGTCTGGTTTGGTACATCGGATGTCGTACAAAGTGTAGAGGAACATATGCAGCTCGCAATACCCTATGCCTTTGGTTGTCAAACTTCGATCAAGGGTCTCTTTCAGAAGCAATATGCCGATGGGATACTAGGTCTTGGTCGGCATGATACATCGGTGATCGCTGCATTATACAAGGCGGCATTGATTCCTCGGAATGCCTTTAGTTTGTGCCTGACGGTGAAGGATGGATATATGAGCCTCGGTGGGAGCCTACCGACTCAACATCATCTTGAGCCTATGAAGATGACCCCCATCTCACGAGAACATGGCTGGTATAGTGTGGAAATCGTAATGCTCCTCGTGGGTGACATACAAGTTACATCAGTGGAGAAACATCCTCACCTACTGGAATCGATTAATTCTGGAAAGGGTTGTATCCTTGATAGTGGCACAACGGATACCTTTCTACCGGAATATCTAGCTAAAGCCGTAGGGGAGGCGGTTCTGATCTACACGGATGGCCTAACGGATTTCTCACGACACTCTCGAGTTAAAAGTTATTCCTTTGATGAATTTGAAAGTTTACCAGACATTACATTCGTAATGACGAATAATGTGACTCTGACCATGCAGCCTCAATACTACATGGAAGGGACGCCCTTGGATCTGAAGGGTAGCGTACAGGGTTGGAAAGGATCCAAGATATTGACGAACCGGATCTATATCGAGGAACCGGAAGGGACTGTCCTTGGTGCGAACGCAATGTTTGGTCATGACATTTTGTTTGATGTACAAGGCCACCAAATCGGTATTGCCAGGGCTGATTGTGCCATCCCAGCCATATCCGACAGCGTATCGTGATGTTGTACCATACACAAGAAGGCAGGAAATCTCCGAGCGTCGCAGAGTCGAGTTCCTGGACGGTCATCATTCACAGATCCCGGTCTTACTCTCCATCATAGTCCCCTTCATCTTGGGCATCGTCATCCATTCCACGAACTTCTAAATCCTCACCATATTGGATGGTGGCATCCACACAACTGAGTACGTGATCAATACTTTCCTCGTCCTTTATGTTTAGGGGGACATAACTGACCATGGTATAATCGTCTAGAACCTGTGATATGGAGTCTGTTAGTCGATGTCGATTCCTACGACGTCGTTCTAATCGTCTTTGTTCATCATCACCATCTTCATATCGTGGGGGTAGCACAGAATTCGAATCCTGTTCTCTCGCCCATAGATCGGATGCACTTTGTAGATTCAGGATCCTATCGACTTCCTCTTCAGCGATTAAATCACATTTCGACAATACATTCACATGGGGTAATTCCAAGGCGACCATCGCTGACAAACTTAATAACGACCCGGATAGAAATTTCGGAACATCGATTACAAACGTCACATCAATCAAAAAGACTGCCACCATCTTTGATTCATAACCCCACATTCTCATCCGATCGACGACATTTCGCATTAGGGGGACGTGTGTATACAACTCCAATTGACCAGGACAATCCAAAATCAGATACTCATCGTCGCCGAACGTATCTAGATGATCTTGAAGCCAATCTAGATTTTGAAGTAAGTATTCCATACAATAGATGAGACCCCCATTCGGACCTAGGCCCAGTTCCTCCATCACTTCTTCTACCGAAATTAAATCTCGAATATCGAATGCTAGATCATATCCAAAATGTTCCGCGGCGGGGTCTAGGTTCGCTACATGTATGGTCCGTCGACGAGGGCCTCCAAGTGTCTGGGCGTGGCTTTGCATGGCATGGCAGTAGGTACTCTTTCCAGAACCTGCTGGTCCCTAAAAATGGACATGGTGAGGACCCAGGATGGACGGGACCTCCTTAAGATTTCTGTACAACCATCGACCAGACACGTACCATTACAATTTGAATCGAACATCCCATTGTTGAATCTATTGATTCCGTCTGGTGGTATGTGTGCACAGACGGATATCGAAGGAGACTGAACGGCACGAAACACAGCTGAATCGCTTCGGCTGCTGGGAATGGAAAACTCTGTAGGAACGACAAAAGTTCGTTTTGGTGGCGGCAGTTTAGTCGGTTGAATCATTTCGACGTCGAGCTGCATGAGAAAGAGCAAAACATGATGAGGATGTTTACAAATGCAAGGAAACGCCGAAAAATCAGTCTACGGGGCACACAACACAATTCAGTCATCGAGCGAAGCAAGTACAAAACGAAGTACAAGGGCCAAAACTGTAGGTGTTCAGAGGATACGCGTTATTTGCTTGCTAGGCCCCGGACGCCATCCCAGTCGTCGGGAGGTATCAACTGTCTCCTTTCCATGTAGGCCATCAATGTACGACACGCTCCGTCTCCTATTTGATTTCGAATCTGGACGACGTCTTCACTTTGATCACGCCTGTCACGAATACGTTCTTCGAGTTGTTCCATCTCGTATTCCAGATATCCATCACTCAGGACAGTCTCTAACATGATCCCATCGGCACGCTCCAGATGCCGATACGCTTCCTCCCACCTTCCAGCCAAATACTGCTTAAGACCAGCATGATATGCTTCCGTAAATTCATCTGAAACATGTTGTCTCATGGCCATCAAGTCTCGATCGTGCTCCCAGATGTTAGGGCTGTAAGCCTCGGCGTCATGGTCCGCCTGCTCGGGCGTCCTTTCGAACAGGAAAAAGTCCGCTCCATGATACCGAGCATCGTATGTGAAAATTTCTTGCTTTACTTTGCTGCCCTTGACATAGACGGTATCAAGATGCCTGAGCTTCTTGCGACATGGACGAGATAGTAACTCTTCGACCGCCTTGCTCAACAAAATGGTGACATCGTATTGCCTCGTGGCGCTCATCATCCGACTAGCCATGTTGACGTGTGGCGAAAGATATGTTGCATCGATCTTGTATTCACTGCCAACAGCGCCTTCGACAGCCCAGCCAGCATCCATACCGTATATGATGTCAACATGATACGCAGATACACCAGCACTCAAGCGAAAGTCGTTCTTCCAAACAGTGGTAAGTTGTTTATCCCTGTGGACTCCAGCGAAGGATTTGAGCATGCCCAACAGAGCACGATCGGTAAATGCCTGGATTCCAGGAAGAGAGGTCAGCTGGAGCTGCCCTTCAACGTCTGCCCTGGTTCCCTTGCGGTTGATAAGGGGAGAGCGACCGATGCTTAAGCCAGTCGGGTGCCTGTTTCTGAGGTTTGCTGCTCTCTTCGTACTCCCCTTTGACGATTCCCTAAACAATTTCTCAGTAGCAACTTGCTTCTTTTTCTGAACCTCAGAGAAGTCTCCAATACGGAATACCATAAGGAAGGCCGCGCCAAGATTCTTATTGCACTGCCCGTGATCTCCGAGAGCCCATCGGTACACTTCGTCATGGACTACCTTGGCAACATCATTGATCAGGATCATCACATCTCTGTCGAGAGCACGCAGTTGCTCACTAAAGTCATTAATCGAAACAAAACCGAAAAGGGCGTACACGCGTTTTCCAGGGACCGTCGGATTGAATACGACTGTCTTGCCGTTCTTCGTTCGAGCAAGGTTGGAAGAAATGATTCCAGCACCTGCGACACCCCAGCATTTTCGCAAAAGATCTGCAATTTTGGTAATCGCGTTGATGAGCTGCTCCGTCTCGTAGTTTCCAATCTCTACTAGATCCACGCCCATCGTCTTGTCGCCATCCTTCGTATTGGGACCGCCCTTGACATCCTGAGAAAGCGGATTTTCAGCGTCTGTTGTGCAACATCACAATAAGTGAGTAAAGGAACAAAGATTCTCCACAAAAATTCTACAAATCAATGAGGCTCCTTACATCTCAAAACAATTTTAAGCATTCTTTGCAAGGGATCGAGAACCAGACGAATAGCTTCCCATCGCAAGGCATTGAGCCCGTACAACCCGACGATGAGAATCCCGAGAAGTACGAAAAAGTCACCAATGTTGACAAGCGATGCCGTTGGGTTTTCGTTATAGACGACAATAGTTCGAAAGGTGGAGAGTATGCCATCGGGGTCGCTACGGTCGATTCGTCGAATGCCGTCAGGACGAATGTCAAGGGCTGCAGCGAAATGAAAGATCAAATCATCGTCCACGGACAGCAGTTGATGATCGTCCCACACTTCACAAGCTTCAGGAAGGTCAGTTTCCCAAGCTCCGTCAAAACTCTGACCTGTACAAACTGTGATAACGCCGTCATCTCGTTGGAAGTCGCATCGGACCGGGAGAAGCTGTGCCCATAGAACATATGGGTGGTCCGCTTTTTGTAACGAAGATGCTGGCTGTTCAGCTGCTGCCATCTGCAACCACGAGTTCACTGCACTCTCTAGATACGCACAATCATCAGTAGAGTTCGTCGGCGCGACTAGATTGTGAGCTTCCAAAAGGTCAACCATCTTGTAAGAGGCAATGTTCTGGGCTACCATGGTCTGAAGCAAAGGCACGACCATTGCGATGGTCGTCAACAGCAATAACGCGCGCTGAGAGTTCACAACCATCAAAGCAGTACCAATGGTAGCAGCGTTCTTCAAGTGACGATCATCTTCCGCGGAAGGCAGCTTTCTCATATTCTCATCAACCGGTCCCATCGTACTGTTAGCATCATCCTACACCAGAGAATAACAGCAAAGCATGGGAGGGGGGATAAGGCGAAGAATTGCTTCCACAAGGCTAGCGACTGACACAGTCCTTACATCATTCTTCTTGGAAAGAAGGCTTGCCCTTTTCTCCCTCTTTTCGAAATCGTAATCATCCTCATCTTGAAGAATTGGGGACCCTTCAATGCCATCCGCCTTCGAGGGACGAAAATTTTCATTGATAAAGTTTTGCTTCCAATGTCGTATCGGACCAAAGAGGCGCAAGATTATCAAACTGAGGAAAAAACGGCTACTGGCAGAGATGGCTTGGGACTCGCCAGTGATAAATCCCACAGAAGAAGTAACCCGGGAACAAATTCTGTCTCTGTGACAAATCTCGCTTCCAATACACATAAATTCGGGTACGTATGTAAGGAGGGCGATCGTCTCGAATATAACATGGAAGCGACTGATGTGCCGAGCTGTTGATGGAGAAAACGCCCTATCAGACTGGATAAGCTTGTAGTATCCTCTGGGGCGGACAATAACCTCAAACATTAACTCAAGAACCAAAACGCTCCAAACCACTCTGTCAACGAGAGCCAAAGATCAGTCAGAATCATCTCGCAACCTCCAGGCCAATCCTCGTCAGGGTATACTTACGCAATGACTATCGAAAATTGTTTATCATACTTGGCCGGTAAGAATCCCAAATAAATCACCTCCAGAAAGACAAAGGCCGTACTACAAAAGACAAGAAAATTGACGCCGGTAATCCGCACTCGACACGCAAAGGGTGAATCCCCATGAAGAAGACGTGTCATCGTTTGCTTTAGGTTCGATCTCTGTGGTTGGTACCAAGGAAGAATCGTCGATCGACTGAAATTGGTTGGCCATGACACAAAGTCGAAAAAGAAATCTCGCGCCCCATGAAGGTACCCACTTTCTTCTTTCGTATAAATTGGCTTATCCTGGGCTGATTTTAAAGTAAGTTTGGCGGCACGTGTAGCCGCCTCAATCCCAGCTGGATCGTTTAATGGTTCCATCCATCCTGTTTCGGAAAAAATAATGCGATATGAAAGAGGAGTAAGACACAACATCATGGACCAAAACACCTCTGACGTTTCGTACAACAACGACGAAAGTGCACCCTACCTGAATCAGCCCGTTGTTCTGTCCCTGTATCTGCTCGAACAATGGTATAATATCGATCATCTTCATCAAAGTGGACACGATTGACAGTTGCCAAAACGAATAAGTACGGTCCAGCCTTCTCTTCATCGGTTCGTCCCTCGCTTTGAGGAAATCCTAGTTTGTTCACCGGTGCAACGGTAAATGTATCTCTCGGATCTTGAGTATTAGTCACGTTCAGAAGTGTCAATAGGACAAGAGCGGTCTCCCCCACCGCAAATTGGATGCGACGTGTGGCGGTAGTAGTTCCACTTGGTTGGCTACTACTTGTCGGGGCTGTTAGTGTCACATTACTGTCCCGTTCGATGGTGCTGGAATTGCTATTCGGAAGATATGCCTCCCTCTCTCCTCCTCCTGGAATCGCATTTGGGCGTATAGTCGGTAATGCCATATTATGACGTCGATTCGTACTGAGTATAGGCATTCTTCCGAAAATAGGAATCGCAGTCGTCGTCGTTGTCGTCCCACCGTCCCCATACATCGTCGTCGTCGTCGGGGATGGAGCTTCAATATCGGAAAATTCAGTCGTCGTCGTCATCGTCGCAAAAGATGCATCACTGACTAGTCCATCACTAGTCATCGATGACAATCTAGCGGATGCAGATCGAGTTCGACCAACTCCTCGAAGAAGTGGTGATCGTCTCCCATGTTCGGGGATTGTTGTCGTCGAAGGAGGAGGAAGTGTGGCGAGGTTGGATGATCGTGGTAGTAGTTGCTGTTCCGATCTCTGTATCTTAGAATCGACGCTCACCACAGACCGGAGTTCTAAATTGGATCTTTCCTCACGATGGACGGAACTTTCGGTGGTACCCATAGTCTCACCACCCTCATCGACTTCTACAATGTTGTTCAGTCCCGTTCCTGTTGCTGCTACAGCCGCGTTACGGTCTACAACATGTACCATCACCGGAAGACTTTCCTCCATCCCTCCACCACCACCATTGTAGGAATCTTCTCCCTCTTCCGAATCTTCGGTTGGGAAGTTTGCCATCATCGCCATCTGATCGATGACACTCTTCCTTCGACTATGATGATCCACCATTGATTCTGCTGCTCTCTCAGGACTTAGAAGCCCTGTATGTCCGATTCTATGATAAGGAATGCTGTTTGTAGTATGTGCGGCGACCCGACATCAAGGGTCCACCACAATGAACAAAGATAAACAAAAAAAGGGAATTTGGCCTGAGACTCCTTTCTGGGCCATACAAAAAATATCCGCGCTTCGTAACAAACTGGGTGGATCTCTTTCTCGGATTGCTGCGTTTTTTTAATTTTCACACAAAAATCCCTGTCTTGTTGTGACGCTCTTTGTAACAACAGATGATATACCGGAGCGAGAGAGTACCTTGCTGTTAGGACGGAATGAGCATATCACGGGTAGTGAACCGTTTTCTCCCGCATACAGGCATATCGAATGTGAAGGGCAGCGGTCATTTGCACCTTGCATTATTCCCGCAGGGGGATGGGGGAAATTGCCTTTTTGTACGGGCAAACATCGCGATAAAAAAATAATTAACCCATATCGCATCACGTTATCCCACGTGGGATAAGTTAGACCCCAATTTCGACTTTAGGCGATCGTAGCCAACTCAATTTCTGGAGTTCAACGTTTCGGTCTTACATACATATT
>Ga0194115_10007212_pt1 | contig 11081 bp, 9 predicted proteins | sample TA2MahsurfametaG_3_FD_148656 | JGI IMG/M metagenome (GOLD analysis project Ga0194115, IMG submission 148656) | Freshwater microbial communities from Lake Tanganyika, Tanzania - TA2015002 Mahale S4 surface | ecosystem: Environmental > Aquatic > Freshwater > Lake | place: Tanzania: Lake Tanganyika... | reverse complement strand
CAGGGTTCAGAACTGCTGGGTTTGTGCCTGATTGTGCAGTTGTACCGAAACCAACGTTGGTGTCGGAGAATCCACCAGACTCGTCACGTCCAGCATCCTGACCAGAGAATGCTGAATCAACTTCGTTGAAGAAGGTTTCAGTTCCGCTCTGATTGGTGTAGCGTGAACGCATTGCGAAGATGAGTCCAGTAGGACCACTCATTGGTTGAACGCCTGCAACATCATAGGCGATCAGGTTTGGCATTGAACGTCTGATTAGTGAAATCAGAACAGGGTCAAAACCAGCAACGGGACCAGAAGCAGTAGCACCACCACCAAAAGCACCAGAGGCACCGGCAGCGTTACCTGAATTGGTTGGAGATTCCATGAGCATATTCATGGATCCGCTTTCGAAAGAGGATTGCTCTCTTAAAAATCTTTCTTGGTTTTCGAGCAGGACAGCGGTTACAGCTCTACGATGTGAATCTTTGATTGAATCAAGACCCTCATAGTTGAGGAGAGGTGCCCACTTTTCCTGCAGATGCTCGGATTGGAACATTTGCGTTTTACCTTTTTACTAAAGTGCGTTTTTGTGTTTGAATTATATTAAATTCAATTATTTGCCGAATGCTGAAAGAGTCTTCAGGTAGGTAGCCATAGAACCAGAAACTGATTCTGGAGCATTATCTACACCTTCAGAGAGACTTTCAGTTCTTGCTTTTGGAGAACTTACTTTTGAGGGAAAATATGATTCCTTCAAAGTCTCCAATTTTTCACGATATTTCTCTTCACTTTCAAACTCAACACTTTCGGCAAGTGAAGCGAGCTTGTCTTTCTGAGTGGCAGCAAGGCCATCAGCGACTTGTTCAAAGATTCCATCAGCAACCGACTCTGCGAGACGCTTGTTTAGGGAAACGTTTTTCTCAATTTGCTCGTTGAGTTTTTCTTCCATTTCATCAAGTTTTTCTACCATGCTCTCAAGAACATCATATTTATCTTCAGGGATTGATACATAATGTGCTTCAAAAAGTTCCTTCATTCCTGAGAGGAAACTTTCAGTCATTTCTGTTTTGAGTCCATTTTCGATTACGAGTGCATTTTCCGCAACCCATTCATCGGCAACATACTCTAGATATGCATCTACACGCTCAGAAAGTGCTCCTTTAATTTCTTCAACTTCCTCAGCGAGAGCAGAAGCATACTGCTCTTCAATAGTTTCTTTGATTTCATAAACCTTAGAACGAAGAGCAGCTTCGAAGATGGTGCGTGCCTTCTCTTGGAACTCTTCAGAAAGATCTTCACCTTCGAGAAGAGCATTAACATCTTCATCGATGTTGAACTCTTCTTCTATTTCCTCTTCTTCTTCCTCTTCTTCCTCTTCTTCCTCTTCTTCTTCCTCCTCTTCCTTAGCTTCTTCGATTACTTCTTCATCTTCTTCGGCATCTTCTAAGAGTTCTTCATCTTCATCATATTCAAATTCTTCATCTTCTTTGACACCTTTCATTGCATCAGCTGGTTTTGCACCTTTATTCACAACATCTTTAACTTGCTTAAGTGTTGCGCCAGGTGTCTTTAACTTTGCCGAATCATCATCCGGTTTGTAGTTTGAAGGATCAGGTCCTCCAAGATCTTCCCAACCACCAGTTTGTCCTGGAGTTGCTCCGGATAGACTTGGCATCGCATCCGCAGCCTTAGCATTTGCATTGACAGCGGTTTTGGATTGCTTTGTGCCTACTTCCATTTCTTGTAATTGTTTACCACGAGACATTTGAACTCTCCGTATACCTTTAGTTATAAACTATATTTATTTATAATTTAATAAATTACAATGAGTTTAAAAACTCACTGAACAATGATAACTTGTATTCTTCAAGAATACCTTGATCAACTAAAGTATTTATTGTGCGTTTTGCGTTTTCTGTTTCTCTCTCACGAAGAATGCCTCTATCCCAAATCCACTCTTTACCTTCCATAATTCCCTGAACGAAAGCGTCAGGTGCGGATGGATCGGCAACAATATCAGCAGCAGTTGCAAGCATAAAATCTTCACCAACTTCCGTATATCCTTCATTATTTTGCTTTACGGAACCAATACCACGAGAAGAAACTCCTAGAGTTACACCTTCTTTTAGAAGTGACTCTGCAATTTTACCCATTGGAGTAGATAAAATTTGTGCCTTACCAATAAAATTATTACCCTCTCTTTGAAGAGAAACAATTTTATGAGAAACTCGATCAAGGTTTACTGTTGGACCGTCTGGATGTCCGAGTTCTCCTAAAGCACGTCCTTTATTAATATACTGCTCAGTATAACGCTTTACCTCTCTTTCTATGATTGGTAAACGATACATTCTTCCATTGCGATTTACAACTTCAGTTTGTAAAAAAGGACCTTGAATATAAAGAGTCTTCTTACCGTTGACCGTTTCGGTAAGAACTTCTACTGATTCGATTTCTTCGGTAATAAGTTTCATTATGCTTGCCCCGATAGTTGTACTTGTTGAGAATAAACAACTCCTGTTCCACCTTCAGTTCTTGCTGCTAATCTATATGAAATGCTTACGGAAGCATCTGGTGAATTAAATGCGGTTAAAATTCCACTTGAATTGTAATCTACAGTAAATCTTTTTTGATAATATCCATCAACATTAGAGGATGTATCTACAGAAATAACTGGAGCGTGAACAAAATTATGATATGTAGAACCTGTTAAAGTTACATAATCACCGACACCAAACGGTGCTTGAGTTCCTTCTGGACAATCAATGATTGTTGTTGTTCCTGTGGTAATTCCAGCAACTCTATTTGATGCTTTTGTTAATGCAAGAGTTGCAGATGTTCCTGCGGGGATATAATAATCTGTTATCGCAGCACTTGGATTTGTTCCAATTGCCACAAATGCTCCAGAAGTAACGGCAACAACTCTTAACACATTTGATTGTGCTATAAAAGAAGTTGTCATTCCTGAAGTGGCACTTGTTGTAAGTGAAATGCCAGCACCAACTGGTCTATGAGCCATTATTTTATTAAATACACTTTTAGTTATTTATCAATAAATTTCTCTTCAAAGATTTCCGTTAAAATTTTCAAAAATATTTACAGACTCTGAGATGAACTGCTTATAGAATTTTATTCTTCCTCTGCGGTTTCGTTTCCAAACATTGAATTTGCTACAGCAGGACGAAATCCATCAACTTTTTCTGCCGCTTTTGCAAAAAGAAGTTCTTTAATCTTATCACTAATTCGCGAAGGTGATTCGTCAGTAGTAATCATATCCAAAAGGTCATCCATTGTTAATACCTAAGTAATTTTCTTTATTTATATCTCGCCCCCCTTGGGCATTTCTGCAATTTTTCCACTTACCTCAGTTGCCTTTCCTTGTGCATCAAGATTTGGTTCCATTACTGGTTGACCAAGATCCATCTGAGATGTTTGATCAAGTGGTAATCCTGTTTGCGGATCAACAGGTGTGGATGGATCTGAAATAATTCCATCTTCAATTTCTTTTTTAATAATTTTATCTTGCTCTAAAATTTCTTCGTCAGTTTGTCGAAGAATCTTACGTCTCACATAATCTTGAGAAAAATACTTACCAACATAAGGTTCTGCAACTTGAACCATATTTAATCTTTCATTTAATAATTCTGCATCTTTGAGTTCTGCAAAGTGATTGTCATATAGAAAATCATATTGGATATGCTCATCCATTAATTCCCAATCTTCTGGGGTGATAATATTCTTAAGAATTAATTGTGTTCTCAGCATATCACTAAACATGTAAGAAAATCTTTTTCTAAGTCTCGCAACAAACTTACTAAATTTAACTTCATCACGAAGAATTTCTGATGAACGTCCAAGATTAAATCCACCTTCACCATCCATTCTTGATGGTGGAACATTCAGAGAACGATATAATTTTTTCTTGAAGTATTCAATATCAGTGATTTCCCCAAGATTTTGTCCACCTGGAAGTGTAGAAATCTCAGTTCCTCTACCACCTTCGCGGCGAGGTAACCAAAAATCTTCTAACATTGCCATGAATTTTTTATCATCACGAATTTCTCCGGTTGAAGCATCATAGACCATTTTATTCCTATAACGCATCATTACATCACGAAGATATTGTTCTGCCTTAACTTTTGGAAGATTACCTACATCAATATAAAAAATTCTTCTTTCTGGAGCACGAGATAGTCTATAGATTACAAGACTATCTTCAATCATTCTTAATTGATTGAGAGATTTGATTGCTTTATGTAGATATGAAAGTGTTGATCCTTTATTTCTATCAACAAGTCCGGATGTACAATATGCAATAGAATCTTTTGACATTTTAATTCCACCAGTTCCGCCTAAAGAAGATGGATTGTTGGTTGGGTATGTCATTTTTGGATTGTAAATATAGTATTCCTCAATTTTAGGAAACTCATAGTTTATTGGATCATCAACATTAACATTAGCAAGTCTATATCTTGCTTTATCTTTTTCTGTTTGTTTTTGTTGACGAACATAACGCATTTTCATTGCGTCAATATATCTCAGTTCTTGAATACCTTCATGTGGGTTTTTTAAATCAATTACTTTATGATAGTATAATCTACCATCAACATACCAATTTCTATAAATTTCGTGAGACTTTTTATCAAAGTCCAAAAGTTCCAAAATATGTTTAAATTCTTCTCTTATTTTTTTCTTAATTCCATCACTTGCATTAAGATTTGATAGTTCGATAGATACTGGACTATCATTAGTATCACTAACAATCGCTTCATTTATAATATCTTCAATGGCGCTATCACACTCTGGATGAAGTGCCATTTCACGATATCTTTTAATTAAATCAAATTCTGTTCTATAAACACCCTCAATATCAACATAAGAACCAAAAAAACCACTACTTAAGTAAAAATCACTCCCGTCCTCACTATTAGGAGCAACGGGAGAGATAGTACTTGGTGAACTAGATTCATTATCTTCAATCGAAAAACCAAAAAGTTTCGCCATGATTTATTTTAACTTTGATATTTAGACTATTTATTAGGAAATAATAGTGCCAGTTTGATCCGGAGTTCCCTCACCTGCAGTCCAGTATTGAACTTGGAATTCTACAGTGAATTCTTCAATTGCATCTGAAGAATCATATGAAAGATCAATTGCTGCTACGTTGGTTGGGAAAATATCATAGAATTTGTAAGTTCTTAGCGGAGTAATAGGTGTTCCACCTGTAATAGCACTGTTACCAGCCGATTCTCTACTTCTATTTGCACCTCTCCCCAACTGATAGACAAATGCATTTGACATATATGAAGTTGGGTTTGTCGCGCCAGTGTTATTATCTAATTTACTGATTGCATTCATCCACTGTTCGAATGCAGTTCTGATTCTGAAGTCTTCGTCATTGATGACGGTGACGGTCCAGGTATCAAATGTTCGATCTCCAGCTATTTTTAAAATACGTCCTCTAAAAGGAACATCAATTGGAGCAACATTAGACGCTGGTAACTGAGCTGCTTTGCAGAGAAATCTAAAGTCTCCACCAGCAACATTCCAATCTGAATTTGCTACCGCACCTGGAAAAGTTGGAATTGCAACTTCAAATAAATTGGCTCTTGCTCCACCACCAGCTAAAGCTGTTTTAAAATTAGTGATCGTTCTTAAGACTGTCATTTTTTGGTCCCTCCTTGTTAGTTAGATGTATTTTTAATTAAACTCTTCCAGCAACTTCTTCAAAACTTACTCCAGTGCGAGTAGCAACGAAGGTAAGAGTAACATAATTAATTGATTTAACTGGTTTTAGGAAGATATCAGCTCTGAATTCATTATTATCAACTACATCAGGAGTATTATTAGATTCGTCACAGATTACCAAGAAGTCATAAATACCTTGTTTTGATTGAATATCGCGTAAATATGGTTCAACGATGTTTACGAAGTTTGCTCTCGTAACATCACTATTAAGTTCAAACAGTTGTCCTTTAGCGGCTCTTTCTAAAGCCTGTTCGACTGTTAGGAATAATCTACGAACATTAATTCTATCAAAAGCAGATGGATAAGATAATCCAGTTTTATCTCCGAAGAGAACAATACCACTACCAAGTTGATTGATGATTGGATTAACTCTTGCCGAATAAAGTTGATCGCGTTGTGCTTTGTCTGGAGTGTATGCAAGTTTGACTGCATTATTCAATACACCTCTCTGTAGTCCTGCGGGGGAGAACCACGGGAAAGAATTGTATGATAGTCTTGCCATTAATCCAGCAATGTCTCCATTACAGGGAACATATCTGAATATGTTATTAAACCTATCATAGGTATACTTATACCCACTATCAAATACTGCATATGATGATGATGAAATTGGACTGTAGAATCTTAGAATGTTATTTGTTTGTGTTGTAGTGCTTGTGACATTTATGATATTTTCTCTGTGTGGAGAAATGACAGCAATACAATCTTTTCTAAGTTCTGCAATTGAAATAAGTTTATTTGCTTTTGCTTGAGACTGAACCTCGGATAAAAGACCAGGACCATTGATTAAGAAATCAACTTGAATTTCATCTCTATTTTGGAAAAGATCATATGATGTCGATAGATCTCCGAGAGTTGCAGACATTCCGCCAGATGCAGAATAATTTACGCCTCCACTTAAACTATAGGTTACATTTCCAATGGCACTGAATGTTGTTCCCTGCGCCGCTTGACCCCAAGAACCCGATGCAGTTGTAACAACTGTATATGAAGTTGAGAAACCAGTTGCTCTTGGACTTGTACCCCAATAAGCATCAGCAGCTAGAGAAGGATTATAACCCGCAAAAATATAGTTGGAGAAATCTGCAAGATGCTGTTTGTACCAAATTTTTTCTGGAGAATTAACTGAGGAAATCGCATCTAAAGACTTTGAAAGACTTATATACTTTTCAAGAATATTGCCTCGAACTCCAGTTACAGATCCAGTGTCATCTACAATTACAACGTGAATAGCGTCATTTTTACCATTTCTATCCAATGAATAATTATTAGTTACTGGTTTAGGTGCGATATTTTTCCAGTAAATTGTTGAATTTGTAAGACCTAGAGTTTGCTGATCGTACCAATCAAGAACGCTAGCAGCAGAAGTTACCGCACCATTTCCTGTGTTAATTCCAGAGTTATTAACAAAATAAATCGAATCAGAAGTTTCAAAAGATGATGCTGCGTTGCTTTGTGAATAAGTTATTGCAGTTTCTGTGTTTGCTGAAGAAACTCTGGATAAAACTTTAACGGTAATTGTGCTATTTCCGTTTGTGGAATCTGTTGTCACCCCAGTAATGATTCCTTTTAGATAACCATTGAAAGAAGTCGTAGATCCAACACCAGGAACTACAACGCTAGATAATACGGATGTGATTCCGTATCCAATCTGTGCTCCTGCTGCTCCAGGGTTTGTTGTATTAATCCCGATGATTTGATCCGCAAGATCATCGATAAAGCATATTTTCAGACCGTTCGCCCAAGAACCTGGATTTTTTGAAGCATATGTAAAAGATGAACTAGTCTCCCAATTTGCATTATAATCATCGTAGTTTTTGATCTTTACATTTGCTGAAGAAGAAGAACCTACGCCTGCGTTAGAATTATTGAGAGTGCTTCCGTTTGTTCTAACAACTTTTAAAACTCCACCATATGAAAGGTAGGATGCAGCACTCATCCAATATTCATACTGAGCGTCAGTTGAAATTGGTTTTCCGAAGGTATTAATTAATTCTTGTTCTGTTCTAATATCGGTTGCTTCATCTACTGGACCAATAGCAAAAGGACCAGCGATTGCGCCAATATTATCCAGAATATTATCAGCTCTCCCTACTGTTAGATCAACCTCTCTGATTATTGAACCAGGAGATAATTGAGGAGTCGCCATGTTTTTCTCCGTAATCTCAGTTAACTAAAAATATTTATTAAAATGTGAATTTGCAAGACGGAAATGAGACGCGAATATCTACCAATCTGGATATTCTAACTCCCCATAAAAGATTTGTTTTTTTCTGTTTTTAATTACTCTTTGTATCGCGCATTCTTTACATTCATATGAGTAGGAAGAAGCTACTGGACCTTTATCTTTGCGTGTTCTATAAAATTCCCCAATCAAATTTTTCATTTCTCCGCATTTTCTACATCTTCTATCTGTAAGTAATAAGTGACCTAAACTTATTTGTTTATCTAATTCCATCAGGACAAATATTCCCACATATATGCTCTGTCACCATACTCATCAACAAACCATCTTTCACCATCACTATCAACAAAACTACTATCATCCAAACCATCATTGACAAATCCAAATGGTGCCATGTCTTGTTCTATTTGGTTTTTTTGTTCTTCATATAATCTTTTTCTTACGTCTTGATCCGTAAGTTCTTTAAAATAGTCTTGTGCTACTAACCATGCGTAGATGACCAGACACATTGCAAGGTCGTCATTACATCCTTCTTCCGCTTCGAAAGAATTGTGCTTTTGAATAAATGTTGTCAATTCACTCATAATGTCATAGTCTTTGAATAGAAGTTTGCTTTCTTCTACCATAGTTTTCAAGTTAAGGCACCCAACTTTCTTGACGGTTTTAGACATTTTAACGCCAAGTTGGGTTTTCTTTCCGGAAAATCCTTGTCCTACGATTTGTCCTGCCCTACCTCTCATAGAACACATAAGAAGATTTGTGTATTCCAAATCATAATGTATGATTGATGCTACTTGATCTCCAACATCATTTACCTCACATAAAATATATGCATTATTATAATTTTTTGCCACATCAACGATAATGCTTGGAAAAAGCATTGGTTTTATTTCATTATTTCTATATTTTGCTACAACTTGATGTGGAAAAGATGTGATATCAACGACGGTAAATGCAGAATAGTCGTTTCCAACTCCTCTTGCCACATCAACAGTGATGAGATAATCGTGCTCATTTACAACATCCTCATAAACATCAAGTCCTCCGCTGCGTGTTTTGGGATGATCATATACAAGACTTCTCAGTTTTGATGGAGCAATAAGAGTATCAACAGAACCTAGAAACTCACATTCAAACTCAACCTTGAATTGTTGCTCAGATGTATTAGCAATCGTTTGTGCTTTCCATTCACTGTCTCTTCCGGGAACTTCAGACCAATGAACATCAGTGAACACATATTCATTTTTACCGCGTTCAGCATCGTGCCACATACGGTAGAAATGGTTCATACCGTGTGGTGTAGAAACTATGATGACTTTTGTGCTTTTACCAGAAGTAATAGTAGGATAAACAGATGCAAAGAACGAGTCTGCAATATGGTTTGGAACGAAAGCGAATTCGTCGAGGAAGAGGATATTAAACGACATGCCTCGGACAGCACTTGCAGATGTAGAAGCTGCCAATATTTTACTGCCATTTTCTAACTCAATATTTCCTTTGTTCCATGCGATGATGCCTTGCTGCATCCACTTTGGTAAATTTTCATATGCTGTTGCTAATCTCCCTAAAAGTTCTCTTGCTGTTGCTGCTTTGTTTGCCAGAATGCCAATATTGACACTATCGTTGAAGATAAGATAGTGTAGCAGATATGCAACAACAGTTGTGGATTTACCAGTCTGTCGTGGCATTTTGCAGATATTAAATCTATTCTTATGAAAGTTTCTAATTAACTTTTCTTGGAAATGATATGGTTCAAATCCGACCAAACCCTCATCAAGAGAAACAATCTTTACATAATTTTGTGCAAAAAACACAGGGTCATCTTTACACTTTACAAACTCAAGAATTTGATCTTGAGTAAATTCAATTTGTGTATTTGCTTTTTTTAGATTAGGATTACCAAGATAAACTTCACTCATAATAAAGTATTTGTATCAGCAGTTCCAGGCTCTAAGTGATTTATTGATTCTTGAATCGGGATCGTTTGCTGTTTTTGCAGAAGTTAGTTTTGCTTTCATACCTTTCATTCTGGCACAAAATGACGCCCTGCGGGGATTTCCAACCTTCTTTGAAGGTGCTTTAAGGTCGCTTCCAGGATTTTCTCTTTCATAAGACTTACGTCCTTTTTCGTTAAGACCACCAGACTTATTCTTACCTTCACTACGTTGCCATGCTGCAACTTCATCAAGATTTTCTTCAGTAACTTGAACTAAAGGTTCTCCAGGTTTAATATCCGAAACTTGATATGATTGAACTCTTGCTCCGGGATAAACCTTTTCAAGTTGATCTTGAACTTCAACTCTACTTGGTTTTGTTGTTTGCGGAAAGAACATCTTCATCATATAATACTTTCCTCTCCAATTTAGATTAACAAGAATAATATTTCCAGTCTTTGCAGGAATACGAACTGCCTCATCTATCACATGAGGACACTCTTTTTTTCCATGAACAGGACACTCGTCACCTTTATTTGTATGATTACACTTGTTCTCTTCTTCTTTTTTTACACAACGATTATATTTCTTTCCAAATAAAGTTTGACTTCCCTTTTTCTCATATCCAGGCCAACACTTTTGACCTTTTTCGTTTAGTGTGATTAATCCTAGTTCTTCTAAAACTTTTATTTGAGAGGGGCTAAATCCCTCTGATTTATTACCCCAGTTAGCAGCACCTACCTTACGGCACTTAACTAGTGCTCCAGAGGCATACGCAGAAGGCCAGACGCGATATCTTGACTTAACCTTGTGGTAACAAGCATCTTTCGTGCCGCTACCTTTACCTTTTTTATCAGACTCTTCGTTCATTTCTCCGCTGTCAACGTAATCTGCTGCACTATCTAGGTAATCTGCAGCTTTGGTAATTTTTGATTGTACCCATGCCTCCACATTACCCTCACCTTTTGCCATTTTAGTTTTCAATCTTTTAGCAGCACTTATAATTGTAGAAAGTTCTGAACGAGCCATAGAGTATTCGTGATCTTTTGATTCCATCACTACAGGACACCTCTTTTTTCCGTGACATGGACAATTGACACCTTCTTTGGTGTGATTGCAATTATTTTTTTCAATCAAACTTACTAAATCTATTTCTTCTTTACGTGTTTTCTTTTTAGGTGAATCAGTTGAAACATAAGTCGGTTTTGCAGCACCGGTCTTTTGTTGCTGTCCAG
>Ga0194115_10007209_pt1 | contig 11082 bp, 8 predicted proteins | sample TA2MahsurfametaG_3_FD_148656 | JGI IMG/M metagenome (GOLD analysis project Ga0194115, IMG submission 148656) | Freshwater microbial communities from Lake Tanganyika, Tanzania - TA2015002 Mahale S4 surface | ecosystem: Environmental > Aquatic > Freshwater > Lake | place: Tanzania: Lake Tanganyika... | reverse complement strand
ACTCTCCTCCATACGGCTTTCATCGACACGGTTAATGTCGGCGTCGACGAATACGGATCTCCGGATTATCCCTGAGGTATGGCCAGGAGTAGTCGTTCGTGGGGCGTCAAATGGTGGTGGTGGTGGTGGTGGTGGTGGTGGTAGTGGTTCCGTCTCCTCAATATCTTCAGCTGTCGGTGAGAATGATGGTGAACATTTAGTCCGATGTTTAGGATGCCGAGCAATTCTCAAGGTCCATCGATTGGCAAGTTTAGTCAGTTGTCCCGATTGTTCAACGATTAGTCCAGCGAGTAGTATGGCAAGGCGTCAGGGAAAATGGATAGTTTGATTAACTTCGGTAATTTAGAGGTACAGTGGTAGTTGTTTTCTTTTTTGTTTGGGATTGACAGCCAGTAGGATATCTCTACACAACTCCCCGGAGCGGGTGGTCGCGTTTTTGTAACGACAAGAAGACGACTGAGTGATTAGAGAGAAACGAATCGAGTCGAAAAATTCATTTGAAAAACAGAAGAAAAATTGGTCGATGACATAACGTAAAGCTGAACCCAAGGAATGCAGTCGAAAAATGAGGATGGAAACAGGGCGACTAATGCAAGTCGATACATGCGTCCCAAAGATGACGAAACAATTTATGGCCAAGTGGATACAGACCAGGCAATTGTGTGTATTGTGCTGGATTTGAATCTCCCACTGTAGTGTTCGAGAAGGAATGTGACAAACCTAGCATAGGCCCGACAAGGGGATATCGAAACGTATAACACAAGAATAAGTAAAAAGCATGGAATCGAAACTTGTGTTTTGCTATGAGTAGGTATGAGTGGAGCCCATCTGTACCATTATCGTGTGGAAGTACGAAGCGGACTGAAAGTAGGCGTGCGTGTCGTGTTTGAGCCCATATTCTTCGTTAGGAGGTGAAAGAAGATCAATAGGATCGTGTCCATGGATCCTTGGTGGGCATAATTTGCACAAGAAAACTTTCTCCCTCTCTCTCTCGAACTCTCTCTCTACTATAGATATTTCTCCTCTAAGTGTACAGGTAAAGATAACAATCGTCGATTGCGATAAGGGGACCCATCCCACTTTGCCTTGATTTACATACATTGACGTTGATAAGCACCTTGTTTTTCTTTCAAGGTTCCGTATCTTCACTATCAACTTGGACTAAAACAAAGCATCCACCAGGAGCATTCTGTCGTATGACTAATAATTCATCATCCAAATACGTCACGTCAAAAAATCCAACATCTTGTGTCACATCGAATCGTGGTAAATCAATCCCCAATGGAGGAAATAATTTCGATACATGTTGACCGAATAATTCTTCACCACTTAATTCCACTCGTTCAAAATTTAATCCAATCCGATTAGGATAGGTAGGACCACGGGAGGATGCTTTTGTCGTTACCTTTGCTCGGGCTAAACTATTGGGGACAGAAATTCCTGATAATGTTTGTGGGAAGAGAGTCTGAACACGTGGAAAGAAATCGATCACATTCGTCACGACCGGTGGATCGATAAATTGATAAATGGCACCAATGGCAATGAATGGATTCCCTCCTAACAGAAGGACATCACTTGCTGTCGTCCATACCATTCTCCAATTCCCCTTTAGGGGAGAGATTTGTGATCCATAACTTGCGTCAGTAGTAGTCCTTCCAGAACCATCAATGAAGCGTGCTGCATTCGTTTGTGGATTGTAAGATTCGAGACGACTTAAAATACTTTCCATCTTGGTACGGGCTCTTGGACTTGCACCAAATCCACGATCATAGGATGCACCAAGTTGTAAAATTTGACGTTTCAGATTATCTCGTAATCCCTTGCTATCATCATCATTATTGATATCCATTGGAATATCATCATCGATATTCGTCTCGGAAATTGTAGCCTTCAAAGGCGATAGACGACGGAACGAAGAAGAAAGGGATTGGTCACTCGGAATCACAGAGGATATTCCATGACTGGAGATCCCAAAGGAGGAGACTCCTCCTATGTGAACCATCACAAGAAGGAACCCACTGAGATCATTTCGGGAGGAAAATCGTTTCGTGCTCACACTGTCACAATGGAAATCGTAGAACTAATGAATGATAATTACAGTTACTGTTAACGATTGGGGTTGATGAAGAGATTACCTATTTCATTTGTTGCCACAAGGAAAGGATCTTACCGAAGAAAAAAGCACGTCACCATCATACGACATTTTCATTGGCCAACCAATCTTCATATGTGTATAGGTATACATAGTAGTATACATCAGATACCAGAATAACAGTAAGTGTCATACCGTAATTCCGACAGGATGACCCTTCTCCGAATCGATCGGAAGAGTCCAGAATCCCGTGGCATCGACGAAAGACACGACCGTTGGCTTTTTTCGCTGCACACCGAGAAGCAGGGGGGGGGGCATCCATCCAACACACACAACTGTGTGGGAATGAAAAATAACGCGTGTGGGCTCGCTTGTCCGGGGTCTTTTTTCCGATAACTCCAAAATCAATAAGTCCAGCTGCAATATTTGGGGATCCAGCTTCCGCCTCTTCGCCTTCGTCTGAAAAAGTCTCCTATCCACCAACGGGCCATTCAGTATCTTGATAGGAAAAAGGGCATCTCTTACCTTTGAGACAATCCATAGTTTGGATTTTCAGTAGTAGATATTTACCAAGCGAAAACAACCCATTCTAGTAGATATATAAAGGGAGAAAGACCTTCCCCCACCTCAAATCTATGGTGTCAAGATCATCCTCCCATCAAAGAAACAAGAAAAGACATAGCAGTCGGGACGAGGAAAAAACTCAAACTCCTCTTGAAATTCAATTTGATCGACTTATTCAATCAGTCGATGAGGATGAAAGTTTAGGTGATCGGACTGCAGAAAAGAGGAGATTAAGGGCCGAGTACAAACAACAACAGGAGCAACAACAACAAGAGCAACAAAAACAACAACAAACGATGTCATCAACTTCCAACAATCTATTCACCCCCTCTACGCAGCATGCCTTTTCGTTTGGGGGACTCTCAGAGCCCATGGCTGCCGATCCACCCGATGACAACGAGGCATTGGCTAGAACGGATGAAAAATCCACAAAAGACGAGGAGCATCACTTAACAGACGACTTACCGGGGGGAATAGAGGGTGATGAAAATGTGCAGCATGCCGACTCCACGGACCTTGAGCAACAAGAACAACCAACGGCAGATCAAGGACCTACCATCTCACAAGACCTTGAAGAAGCAGAAGAGAATGAGCAGCAGGAGGCACGGCATCAAACAGCAGATAGTGAACCCACCGGCCCACGAGCGCTTGAAGAAGACGAAGCAGTGAAAGTGGAAGGCATTAGGGGGGGAGAGGACAAGGAAGAGGAAGAAGAAGAAGACGAAATCATCTTTGTAGCGGAAGACGATGAAGATGATGACGGTACGAGGGATCGGTTAGTAACATTCGTTGGGCTTCCCGAAAATCCTCCTGAACTCACGGCCGAAATAAAGTTTGGGATAAATGATGACATACCTGTAACTGTCGATATTGACGCCCATGCAAACAATGTTGAGGCTGAATTAGTTGCGCATAGTGGATATGATAGCCGCAACGTTCGAGTAGAAGATGAACCTTTAGACGAGGCCCACTTCATTGGGGAAGGTGAAGAGGGATATCTAAGTCAGGACTTTTTCTTCGGGACACAACAATCACAACAGGTACAGGTAGGCGGCGAGACATTGGTTTTCTTCGAGGAAGAAGAAGAGGAGGAGGAGAGTGATGATGATTCCTCTGCCGAACGACCGCCGATTCCAGTCGAAGTTATGCATAGTGCCGACGAGGATGAATCTGAATACAATACAGATCTAGAGTTCGATGCTTCCGACGATTCCAGTGTCGAACAATTGATCACGAAGACTCCAGTAGTACCACTGGTTGACACGGTAGTAATTAAACAAGAAGAAGGGGACGACGACAATATGAACATGGCGGCAGAGGCCGAAGACTCCGGCAACAGTGTCGGGGAATTTCAGGCGATGAACTCTGCACCACACCTCGAAGAAGATGTTGAACACGGTGATCATTTATTGGGCGCAGAAGGGGGACAAGAGGGAGAACATACGGAAAGAGTAATGTTGGAAGACGAAGAAGAAGCCGCACCGTACAGCAACAGCGAAGAAGACGGGGATGAGCCACCACTTAGACCGATTAGCAGCAACGTTGGTGAAGGTATGGTTGGAGGTTCCCCGGATAAACTTTCTGCGTCAAAGGAGCAGCCCATACTGCCAGCAGATGATCCAGAACCTCAAGATGACGGAGTAGTGGAAAGAGAAAGAAAGCGATTGTACCTGGTTTTGCTCATGTTCTTGGTTTGCTGCTCAATCGCTGCTGCTATTGCGGTCCCATTGCTGCTTAAGAAGTCTGATGATGAATCAAGAACATCAGGACTCATGCCGACATCGACGATTGCCTCTTCAAGCAATCTTCCATCATATACTCCCTCTCTTCGACCGTCATTGAAGCCATCCGATGCAACATTGTCGCCGTCCTCGTCTGATGCAACATTGTCTCCATCCACGTCACGACCGAAGACGGCAGCGCCGACCTCGGATATACCAAACAATGATTCTTGCAACACTGCGACAGGACCACTACAACCTAACGGTGCAGTAGTGACAGGATCTATTGCATCCACAGGGAGCAACAAAGTAGACCGCTGCGGAACAGACGGTTCGATCGCCAGTACGGATGGCCCTGGGGTGTGGTTCTATACCATGGGTACTGGCGGAGAAATGATGGCACACACTTGTCAAAATACCAACTTTGACACCAAGATTACGATATTCGAAGGCGATTGTGACAAACCGCTCTGCATCGATTCTAATGATAATTTCTGCGGTCCGACGAATTCATTTTCCGCCGTCTCTTGGCAATCAGAGTTTCAACAGGTCTATCGAATACTCGTCTATGGTGATTCCAATTTTTCAGGGACTGGTGACTTTGAGTTAGCTTTAGTTTCGAGGTACAACGATGAATGCACTACTGCATATGGCCCCTTGCCAGTTACGTCCGAGGACTCAGGATCTGCCATCCGTGGGGGCACCTTGAGTGCGAACCCAAATGAAATTCCATGTAATGATCAAGTGAGCAATTCACCTAGTGTATTCTATCTTGTCCGTGGCACTGGTGGTACTTTGACGGCCTCGGTATGCGATTCTGCTGACTTTGGCGCAAACATAGCTATTCTTCATGGGACATGCCCCACTGGACTAACGTGTCTTAACAGGACTCAAGCGAGCTCGTGTTCGATTTCCTGGGAAACCATCCCTTTCCAAGACTACTACTTGATGATTGATGGAGAAACAGAAGACGATATCGGGAATTTTGAGCTTAAGGTGACCACCTCCAACGTTCCGGACAACAATGCGTGTAACCTGGCTCTTGGCCCATTACCTTTGGATGGCTCATTGGTGCCTGGAACAACGACTGGGGCGAGCGTTGACTCCGACGCACCGTTTTGCGATACCGCGGTTTCGTCACCTGGGGTTTGGTATTCTGTAGTCGGAAATGGCTATACAATCCAAGCCTCTCTCTGTGGGGCTGCAAATTACGACACGCGGTTATCAATTTATGAGGGTAGTTGTCCCACTGGATCTCTGGAAAGTTTGGTATGCGTTGAAGGCAATGATGACTTTTGTGGGAATGAGTCATTGGTGACATGGCCGAGTGAGGAAGGTAAACAGTACTTCATCCTAGTTCATGGATATCAAGAGGGTGTGGGCGACTTCCAGTTGAGCGTCGTTTCGATACCCTGATGCCAAAGGTTGTACGTAGCGACACCTTTCCTCGTAGCCATCTTTCTTTACTTTGTAACAATCAGAGTATGCAACCATCCACGGTGAATGGCTTGGATAGAATGACCTTCCGCCTCTAATGCATCGACGTAGGAGGGAGTAAACGCGGCATATTCCTGTAGTCGTTCATCCTTCCACAATTGTGCCTCCAAAACAAGTCCTGTATTATCAATAATCGTCGTCCGATCATGATGAGCTGTAAATTGTCGTAGAGGGAATTCGATAAGTCCTGGTTCTAATAATAATACTGGATCCGACAATAAGACAGCTTCATCGGATGCAATCCCCATGGCATATAGACTCCCATCTTCCATTAAGATAGCTGTATGATGTGATCCACATGCAATACCCTTGATGTTTTCATTTGGAAGACGACCAGTGGTAGTAAGTAAACGTGGGATTGTGACATCTTTCGGTTTTTGTGTATCCTTATCCATCATCATATTCTTCCCCCAGATATAAACTTCATTCTCATCTGTTAATAGGGCACCATGATGTAATCCAGATGCAATTTGAATCACTCTCTTCTTCTTCTTCGTATTCGTATTCATATTTTCCAATTGGATTTGTCTTGCTATACAATCTTGATCGGATTCAATTTCTCGTCCTAATTGACCACGATTGGACTTTCCCCAACTATAGACCTTTCCGGATTGTGTCAAGGCATATCCCTGTTGAAATCCTAATGAAACTTGAATGACAGGTTCTTCCTGTTCATAATAAGAGGCAGATGTCGTTGATTCGGAGAGTAGATCCGATGATGATGCCGCATTTATACCCACAACACGTTGAGGTGTCCATACATTATTGGTAAATCGTCCAATCCCACACTGGCCACGATTATTCAGACCCATAGTATATAAAGTACCAGATGTCCCAATCATGGCCATGATACCTGCACTACAATATATGTGTGTCATTTTGGAATCACCAATCGTTGATAGATCAAGTTTCGTCCAATCATGTAATAAGGAATATTCTTTTGCCAATTCCCATTTCTTATCTTCTTCTTCCATTTTTGGATCTATTGTATTCTTCTCATCTTTTTCATTACCACCACTTCCATTTGTAGCGAATCCAATTAATTTCGATATCATTGTCCCGACGATGGTTGTATCACTTGGATCTAATCCATGATTTGCCCATTTTCGGACTTGTATTGGCATACGATGTAAACGGAATAGATTCATTAAATCTTGTGGTCGTCCAACTAAATGAATTTGACCCTGTGTATCTAATATAGCCGAGGATCCCCATCCGGCTGATACTGATTGAATATCCTTTTTAGGATAAATCATGACTGGCATTTTCTTCGTCTCGTTCTGTTTGGTGGTGGTTGGGCTACTACTCCACCTCATGGAGGTTCTTTTTTCATCCTCTTCTTCGACATGTCCAGGGATCGTTTCTTGGACATATTGTCGAGTCATAGCACCTGTCCATCCTTCACCGACAGCATACACAGCAAAGGATCGTCGAATAGTATTGGTACTAGTCGTCGTCGTCGTAGTAGTAGTAGTAGTAGAGGAACTTGGAGAGATGGTAGCATGGAACGGTCCTGTGACGATGGCCGTCATCATCGTCCGAAAATTCATTCGGACTCGTTGGGATCCTACTGCTACTACTATCCCATGATGATGACAATAGGGAAGCCTATTCATCATCATCATCATCATCATCAACATGATGCCCAGATAAGGTGATATGGTTATCTTCCAAGGAGTGTGTATGATAGGTATGTGGTGTCACGGAATGTATGTGGCGGATAGTGTCGTTTGTCACCCTTGGATGCACCGCATCGAGAGTAGATCCCCCCACCAAAAACATGGGATTTTTGGATCGGGCGGTCGGACTTTCGTCGGTTCGTCCATCGCCCGAGGAAGATCTCCCTTGATGTGACTAAAACGATTCCACTTCGGTTGGAAATTTGTCGCATTTCTTCGTTCATCGACCACTGTAGTACGACCGTAGTACCTTTATCATGACTCTTTCATCCCACTGCTGGACTGTCACACAGCATTGATCCGGATACACTACAGTAAGTTATCTCCTGTTTCTATGCATATTCGGAATGGTATCCCATCACACCTTTCCATTCATGACTAACTGTTACGGAAATTAAATGGCGTCTTGGCGGGGGATTCCGAAATTCAAACCAAAAAAAGAGTTGCAATTTCGATCCGAGGCACCCCATGTCCAAAATAACCTCTAGTACGATCGCAGCAAAGTAGGCGATAGCGTATGGACTGTCCTAACCGGTCACGAATTCCGGTAGAATAGTCGAAAGATATATATGTTGCCATTTGTTGTTGCCCCATAGTATTTGGCGAAATCTAGGGAGCACTCCTGCATCTTGGATGACATACATCCGGCACCCGTCCTCTCTACGCTTCTAGTTCTGATTCATCGCTTTGCTTCGCTTCGCTTCGCTACGCCACACCACACCTTGCCATTACAGTCGAACATATATAGACGAACACTGAACCAATCCTGTTGTGTGTGCGTGTGTGTCTCCTAACCGGTGGTAGCTCCCCAAGTTCCTCCCCCGGCTAAACCAACACAGAACCAATTTGTTTCGACAGTCTCGAAGAGAGATTCAATGTAATAGTCAGCAGCCCGAGAGGATGATAGGATAGAACAGAGTTGATTTGGGATGGAATGATTGGAGGAATCCAATGACTCCCATGGAGCTGTCGTTGGGGGTTTTCTGCAACTGGATGTTTTCCTGGGAATATGATATGTACGTGACAGTGACAGAGAACCATCGGGTGGGAAAGTGTGAGAGATGTGAGAAAGAAATGAAGTGCTATATATCTATGTACTCGTACGTAGGATATGAGATATATTGGTGTTGTCCTCTCACAAGAGTCATATGAATCTAGCACGATTCGTTCGCGCGCGCAGAAGAATCTATTACAATCGATTTATATCCCCACAAAAACGGTTTGGGAAGGGTTGTCATCGAGATGTCAACATGTTATATAAAAAAATAGAAATGAAATCCGTGGACATTCATTGATTGGTTGAATTTCGAAGATTGCCGTGCATACGGTACCTCTTGTACCGATATTTTAAAAGAACGGGTGTGATGGCAACCCCCCTTTCGAGGATTTTTTTTCAAGAGAACTCTGTCGTCATCGAAGAATCTCCAAAAAGGATTTGCCATCAACGGGGGGGGGACTGCCCTCCTCGACTACTTTCCCAACGTCTCCGACCCTTCTCTCTCTCCTTTGTACACTTCTCTCATTCCTCCTTCGTACAGTACTTTCCTTTTGATTGACAGTGTAGTCAAACACCAAAGACGACCACCACCACCCACCATCATCACCATCATCATGTCCGACGAAGATAGTAAGACTCTTCTTGATTATTTCTATGCGAATGTAGAAAAGTATGGGGATAGGACGTTCATGACTCAACCGATGGGGGGAGACAGTCCCGTCGAAACTTTTACATTCAATCAGACAATGACACAGGCGAAACAGATGGCAGGATATATCCAATCATTGAATTTACCACCTAATTCTCAAATTGCAATTTGTTCTAAGAATTGTGCATGGTGGATTATTGCCGATATTGCCTGTTGGATGACGGGACATGTTTCGGTCCCCGTCTACCCGACGTTGACAGCCGATACGACACGATATATTTTAGAACATTCAGAATCGAAATTAATCTTTATTGGGAAATTAGATACTAAACCATGGGCTGAAATGAAGGGTGGAGTCCCCACTGGTGTACCGACGGTCGCCTTCCCCCTTTGTCCAGCAGATCATGGTGCTGACAAGACTTGGGCAGAAGCTTTAACGGCAGCACCCCCCCTTGAAACTCCAGTCGTCCGTAAAAAGAGTGAAATGGCGACCATCATTTATACTTCTGGATCGACCGGACAGTAAGTACGACTTTGGTTTTTATTTTGTTCTGTCCTTCTTGTTGTTATAATTTTGATGCTGGAGATAAATGATGAGCATTTCTCTCACCAGCTTCCGAATTGAAACACGTTTCACTTTAACCTTCCTTCTCCTCCTTTCGGTTCGTTTTCGAATGTTAGACCCAAGGGTGTAATGACAAGCTTTGGTGCTATGTGTGATACGACCAAGGGTATGGTCCAATTGATTAAGATTACATCCAACGATCGATACCTATCCTATCTGCCTGTCGCACATGGGATGGAACGTTGGTTGGGAGAATGTGTTCCCATGTATACTGCCATTAATCTTTACTTTGCGGAATCCCTAACGACCTTTGTGGCGGATCTTAATCGTTGTCGTCCGACGATTTTCATGTCTGTCCCACGTCTATGGACGAAATTCCAAGCTGGTGTCTTTACGAAGATGCCAGAAAAGAAATTAAGTCTCCTATTGAGTATCCCCCTTATCAATTTCCTTGTCAAGAAGAAGATTCTCAAGGGACTTGGTTTAGATCAAGTCCGTTTGGCAGGATCGGGTAGTGCCCCAATCCCCAAGGAATTATTGGAATGGTATAAACGTTTGGGTTTGGAAGTATTGGAGGGATATGGGATGACTGAGAATTTTAATTATTCTCATATTTCTCGTCCTAGGAAGGGTGTTCCAGGATATGTCGGTCAGCCCTATGATGACGTCGAACAACGGATTGCAGCTGATGGTGAAATCCAAGTCAAGACACCTGGAAAGATGATGGGATATTATAAGAATGATGAAGCGACGAAGGAAACCATTACCGATGATGGTTTTGTCCGTACAGGTGATAAGGGTGAATTAGATTCTCAGGGTCGATTGAAGATTACAGGCCGTACCAAGGAAATCTTTAAGACCTCCAAGGGGAAATATGTCGCCCCCGCACCAATTGAGAATAAATTCATTGCCCATCACCTGGTCGAATTGGCATGTGTCGGTGGCCGTTCTCAACCACAACCTCATGCTATCATTCAACTTTCGGAAGGTCCCAAAGCCAAAGCCCTTTCTAGTGCCGATGAACGTACGAAGATTGAAGAAGAACTCGGTGCATACGGAGTGGAAGTCAATAAGACCTTGGATGGACATGAACGTCTTTCCTTTTTAGCTATCGTTAAGGATGATTGGCTTCCTGAAAATGGTTTCCTAACTCCCACTCAAAAGATTAAACGTGCGACGATTGAAGAGACATACAATCCCCTCGTCGAAGGATGGTATGCTGCTAAAAAGACGGTTGTTTGGGTCGGTGATTGGTAAACAAAAATTGACCTACTACTACATTTTCAAAACGAGAGAAAAAAAAATGGGGAAGGGAAAG